>Ga0316192_10002003_pt1 | contig 14983 bp, 12 predicted proteins | sample MerIslwburrow_MG_FD_204931 | JGI IMG/M metagenome (GOLD analysis project Ga0316192, IMG submission 204931) | Coastal sediment microbial communities from Maine, United States - Merrow Island worm burrow | ecosystem: Environmental > Aquatic > Marine > Coastal > Sediment | place: USA: Maine...
CCACTCATGATTGGCGCCAAAAACCAGCCCATGGAGCGGGCTGTGGCCGACCAGCCGAAAATGGTACCGCGCTTTTCCGGTGGCGTCTCTTTTGCCAGCCATATTTGGAAGAGCGGGTCCAGGCCGCCGGCGCAGAAGGTCAGGCCGAAGCGAGCAATTGAAAGAATCACAAAGCCTTGGGCCCGCCAGTGAAAAATCAGAAAAAGGCCCGCGAAGATGGCCGCGAACCTGGCAATTTTAGGTGGACTAAAATGGTCCGCCAAGCGACCAAAGACGATACCCGCCAAGAATCCGGCAGCAGCGGCAACAGCCGATATGGCTCCGGTCCAGAAAGCAGCGCCCTGAATGGTGCCGAGAATGTGCTGGATCAGAAGAGGGAAAAAAGAAGTGTCGAACTGCCTCCCAAAGCCCATTGCGGCTAACAAAACCAAAATAGGCCATACATGCCTGAAATCGGAAAAAGTTCTTGTTTGTTGTCCCCCCGTCTTCGGTTGACCAGACTTTGGTCTGGTAAATTCTTCTTTAGCTCCAAAAAATACCAGTAACCCGGCAACAATCAAAAGGAAGCCGGAACCAAAAAAAGCATATCGATAGCCGAAATACTCTGCAAACATACCGCCCACAAATGTTCCGGTCATGCTCCCCATATAGACTGCGGCACTCAGTGAACCCAGCGCCACACCACTGCGACGCTCCGGTGTGTAGGCCGCCACCATGGCCTGCGCTGCAACGACGGTGCCCGTGAATACTCCCTGAACCAATCGCAGTGCGATCAGCGCTTCGACACTTTGAACCGTACCCATCAGAGATAATATGATCGCACCGCCGAGATTGGCTCGCAACAGCATTAGTCGTCTGCCATAGCGGTCGGCCAGGCTACCCCAGATGGGTGAAAATATCGCCAGACTCAAAGGCGGCCCGGCACCGAACAAAGCAACCCAAAATTTGAGTTTGTCAGGATCATGAACCCCTAGTTCTTGAATGAAATAAGGTCCGAAGGGCAGTGCGAAGAAGAATCCTGCAATGGATAGCAGCTGGGAAATCCATATTACGATGAGATTCGTTTTCCAATTAACCACTTTCACCGGCTCCAATGCTTAGACCCTAAGTAATACCTTAAACTGAGCGGTTCCAGGTTCAGAGTTCAGGGTTCAGAGGTTGTAATATCCCCACATTTCTTATGTTTCAACACAACGCCCGGATTGGCCTCTTTCACCCATTGGGTGTAACAGCCTTGCGGGCCCTATGGATGCGAAATCCCTTTAGGATGCATCCTTTAGGGTTCTTTAACCGGGAACCCTGAACGTTGAACCGCTTAACCCAGGTAATACCTTAAACCGTCATCCATTGCCATTTAATTTCTGATTTCTTTGTGCTCGGACACGTCTATTTTAATCATCTAGAGACAGGATTTTGAGTTGACATTCGTGAACCGCCTGAGATAACTACACGACTACGGTATTGTATCTGCAATGATTCTAATGCGCCTGATAACTGGAGTTTCCGCAAGAAATGATTCCCCTGCGTGACACTGTTCCGACCAAAAATTACCCGCTTGTGAACAACATCATCATCGGTATCAATGTTGTCATTTTCCTCTATCAATTTATCCAGCCGGTAGGGCAGGGGAATTTTATCTATATTTACGGCCTTGTCCCGGCCCGCTATTCCGTTCCCCAAATCAGCGCTTATTTTACAACTTTCCAGCAGGTTTTTTCGTTCCTTTCCTTTATGTTTCTCCATGGGGGCTTCTGGCATCTGCTTGGCAACATGTGGTCCCTTTATATTTTTGGTGACAACGTCGAAGATCGGCTCGGTCATTTTCGTTACCTGGTCTTTTATATTATTTGCGGATTAGGATCGGGTGTGTCCCACCTGTTGCTGAACCTGAATTTGAATGTCCCGACCATTGGTGCCAGTGGTGCAATCGCCGGGGTGATGGGTGCTTACTTTATTCTCCATCCACGCGCCAAAATACTAACACTGATTCCCATCTTTTTCATTCCTTATTTTTTGGAAATTCCAGCCGCTTTCTTTCTTGGCATCTGGTTTATTTTGCAATTTGTCAATGCTGCCGGCAGCCACGGCCAGGTGAGCGGTGTTGCCTGGTGGGCCCATATCGGGGGCTTTGTTTTCGGCATCGTTTTCTTAAAATTATTGCTGGCATTGCCGAGTGTATCACCACCTGAAAAATTACGCCGTGCAACCGAACGGAAAAAGACCCCGCGTCTGCAGGTTATTCGGCCGGTCGGGTCCGGACCGGCACCCCACCTCTATGGTACCATTGCCCTTACTCCCCATGAGGCTGTCACCGGAACACGCAAATTGGTAAGCATTCCCCGGGGTTTTCATAAACAGCTCTATTCGGTCGTGGTACCGGCAGGAATAAAGGAAGGTGGCAAACTTCGGCTCAAGGGCCTCGGAAGACGGGTTGAAGCGGGTCAACAGGGAGACCTACTTCTTAAAGTGCTGATTCGGGCCTAGATTAATTTTCAGGTTATGGGGTTCAAAATTCAACGTTCTGGGTTGAAAAAAACAGACCGCTCATATCAAAGGAATCGTGTCTTCATCTGAAAGTATAATAACGTCAATGAGATTAAACGCATTCGGGAGGTATGACATGACAGGCAAAATTCTTGCACTGATATTTGCGTGGGCCGTTATTGCCACCATCGTTGTTCCCACAATTATAATTGCTCATAGCTGGAAAGCACCCAAGGAAGCTTCCGAGCGCCAAAATCCGGTACCAAAAAATCAGGACTCCATTGAAAGAGGTATAGCATTGTACCGGAAATACTGTGCTTCCTGTCACGGTAAAAACGGGCAGGGTGATGGCCCCTTGGCTAAGAATTTAACGCCGAAACCTGCCGATCTGGTCGAGCGTGCAGCCCACCATTCCGATGGAGATTTCGCCTGGAAAATAACAAACGGGCGAGGGGCGATGCCGGCCTTCAAAGATCAATTGTCGGAAGCCGAAATCTGGGATTTGACCAATTTTATTAAAAGGAAGTAGAGCCCTTGCTCCCTGCCTCTGAGTTGATGCAAGCCATGCTTTCTTTTGCAAAATTACCTTTAAACCTCATAAATTTTGGATTTCGGATTTTAGAATTGGGATTTAAGGTATACTGTCGATTTAATAAAAATAGATTGAGCGTAGCGATACAACAAATCCGCAATTCAAAATCCACAATCCAAAATTGCTCAAAGAAGGCTGACCCCGTCGCAGGCTGAGCCGCTCAATCCATATACGAAAGCTATTCCTTGTGTTCATACACATGGACATCGCGTTGCGGATAGGGAATGCTGATCCCCTCGGCATCAAACTGTTTTTTAACTTTTTCCGTCGTGTCAAAATAAAAACCCCAGTAATCATCCGCAGATGTCCAGGCGCGTGCTACGAAATTAACACTGCTGTCGGCCAGTTCGGAGACGGCCACCATCGGCGCCGGGTCCTTCAAAACGCGATTATCCTCTGCGATAATCCCTTCGATGATCTTGCGGGCTTTATCAATATCATCCTCATAGCCGATGCCAAAAACAAAATCCACGCGGCGGGTTCCTTTCATAGTGTAATTGGTGATATTGTCTCCCGTCATCTTAGCATTGGGTACGATGATGGTTTTGTTATCCGGGGTTTTAAGTTGGGTCGTAAAAATCTGAATTTCTTCAACGGTGCCGGCAACGCCCGCCCCATCAATAAAATCGCCCACCTTAAATGGTTTGAATATGATCATGAGAACGCCGGCAGCAAAATTTCCCAGTGAACCCTGCAGCGCCAGACCGATGGCCAGGCCGGCGGCGCCTAAAATGGCAATGAAGGATGTGGTTTGGATACCCAACTGGTTCAAGGCCGCAATGATGACAAAGGCTAGTAACGCAATATAGCTTAGATTCCCGACAAACTTTACCAGCGTCTCATCAGTGTTGCTTTTGGTCATCATCTTTTTGATAAAGTTGGCAATCGCTTTTGCCACCCAGCGACCGACAATAAAAATGGCGACCGCTGCAACGACTTTAATTCCGTAGACCGTCAACAATTCATACACTTTGGCCAAAAGACTGGATGCATCCATTTCTTAATCTCCTCTGCTCTGTAATATTGTGGGTTTCAGTTATTAAAGATGAAAAAAACGGTAAGTTGAAAGGACCGGCATCATCGTTTCAAGCTTGGATGATTTTCAATTTTATAGATATTAAATCCTTTTTTTCAAATTGCAAGTTATTCCATATTATTCATTGATTTTTCTAACTCTTGTTCGAATAAAACCAACAAACGTGGAATGAAGAAATAGGAAAGGGATAGGGGTACGGAGTACATCCTTTGAGGTGGCATTCCTTGAAATTTGTCTATCAGTGATTAGTTTCTCTAATGGCATGATTAAGCGATGAGGGAGAAAACCATGAGTGATATGAAGTTGGATCGTCTTGCCGGATATTCGGAATTTCCCGGCCCGGTGGTGACGGTCATCATGGACGGCGTCGGGATCGGTCCGCAAAATGAAAGCAACGGTGTCTTCCTGGCGAACACGCCGGTGCTGGATATGCTTTTGCAGGAGCCTTTGTTTGTCAGCCTGAAGGCCCACGGGACCGCGGTGGGTATGCCTTCGGATGATGATATGGGCAATTCCGAGGTAGGGCACAATGCCCTGGGTGCGGGCCGGGTTTTTTCCCAGGGCGCCAAGCTGGTAAGCGAGGCCATCCACACCGGGAAGATATTCGAAGGCCGGGCCTGGACCGAGATTTGCCAGCGCGCCCACCAGGGCGGTACCGTTCATCTGGTCGGCATGGTTTCCGACGGAAATGTGCACAGTCACATCGAACAGCTCTACGCGTTGCTGGAGCGTTGCGCCGCGGATAACATCAAACGGGTCCGGGTGCATGGCCTGTTGGACGGTAGGGATGTCGGTCAAAGAAGCGCACTTACCTATTTCGAACCCCTGGAAAAGAAACTCGAGGAATTCTCAACCGATGGCCGCGATTACCGTATGGCGTCCGGGGGCGGACGAATGGTCACCACCATGGATCGATACGACGCCGATTGGAGCGTCGTGGAAAATGGGTGGAATGCCCATGTGCTTGGAATAGGGCGGGGCTTCTCTTCGGCTGTGGATGCCATCCAAACCTATTACACGGAAGATCCCGAAATCACGGATCAGTACATGCAAAGCTTCGTGGTCGAAGAAAATGGGAAACCTGTCGGCACCATCGAAGACGGTGATGCGGTCGTATTTTTCAACTTCAGGGGGGATCGGGCCATCGAGATTTCCCGGGCATTCGAAGCGCCTGATTTCACCGAATTTGACCGCAAACGGGTTCCCGAGGTTTTCTACGCCGGTATGATGGAATATGACGGAGACGCTCACATCCCTAACAATTACCTGGTCGAACCACCGGCCTTCGATCGGACCCTGAGTGAATATCTCTGTGCTTCCGGTACGACCGCCTTTGCTATTTCAGAGACCCAGAAATTCGGCCATGTAACCTACTTCTGGAACGGGAACAACACGGGTTACATTGACGAAAAACTCGAAAAATATGTGGAGATTCCCTCGGACAAGATTACTTTCGACCTGCGGCCCTGGATGAAGGCCGCTGAAATAACCGATGCGGTGATCGATACCATTCGCGGCGGCAAGTATAAGTTCATCCGTTTGAACTACGCCAACGGTGACATGGTGGGGCATACGGGGGAGTCGGTTTCCATCCGCATCGCGGTGGAGACGCTGGATTTGTGCCTGGGCAGACTCCTTAGGGCCGTCAGGAATTCCCGGGGTGTCGCGATGGTCACCGCCGATCACGGCAACGCGGATTGTATGTGGACCGAGAAAAAAGGCCGACGCACGCCCATGGTGGCCCACACCAAAAATCCCGTCCCGTTTATCATTAAAGACTACTCGGAGGTGAACAGGTTTTCCCTGAAGCAGGTCGATAACCCGGGTCTGAGCAATGTGGCCGCTACCATCTGTAATCTGCTCGGCTACCGCGCACCCGAGGAGTATGATCCTTCCCTGATTACAGACGAAATTTGATCGGCTTAATTCACTATTCAAGCTTTGACCCCCTTCCCCTATAACGAGGAGATGACAACATGGATTCGCCAGTGAGCATCGCTGTGATCGGCGCAGGCCTTATTGGTCATCGCCATGTCAAGCACATCCTGGAGGAGCCGCGTTGCCGGCTTGCCGGGGTGATCGACCCGGATCCACAGGCAAAATCATTGGCTGAAAATGCCGGAGCCGCCTATTACCCCGACACCGCACTTTTTCTAAATGAGGCCGATGCCGAAGGGGTGATCATTGCAACACCGAACGACACCCACGCAGCCATTGGAATCCAGTGCGCAACGGCAGGTTGTCACCTTTTGGTCGAAAAGCCGATCGATTCGGATCCCGCCGCTGCCGGTAAGTTAATCGAAGCCGCTAAAAATGCGGGTGTCAAAGTGCTCGTCGGTCATCATCGACGGTTTAATCCGTACATTGAGGCCACCAAACGCATTTTGGATGACGGCAGGTTGGGAACGATCACGGCTGTGAACGCTCTCTGGACCGCTTTGAAGCCGCCCAGTTATTTCAAAATTGCCTGGCGCCGCAAACCAGGTGCCGGCCCTGTGTTGATTAATCTCATCCATGATATCGATAATCTGAGATACCTTTTTGGTGATGTCGCACGGATATATGCGGAGTCCAGCAACGCCATCCGGAAATATCCGGTCGAGGATACCGTCGCCATCACAATCCGTTTCCGAAGCGGAGTGCTGGGTACCGTCATCACCTCAGATGTCGTGGCCTCACCCTACAACTTCGAATCAGCCACCGGCGAAAATCCATTGTATAATTCTGCCGGCCAGGATTGCTATCGAATCTTCGGCACCGAGGCGTCGCTAAACTTTCCTGAAATGACGCTTTGGCGGTACATCGGCGAGGGTGAACAGGGCTGGGAGAGTCCGATCTCAAGTGAACAAATCGATGTTGAGCCCACCGTGCCCCTGGAGAGCCAATTGCGTCATTTCTGCGACGTTGTACGCCATGACGCCGAACCTCGCTGCTCGGGCGAAGAAGGAATCAAAACCCTTGAAGCAACCATGGCCGTTGCAGAAGCGGTGCGAAGATGCAAACCGGTCGCATTTGATTAACTCAATTCATAAGCCACCGGGTATGCCGGTGAGAATTTAAAAGGTTCTAGCGTTACCGCGAGGGCATGCTTGAAGGGTGCAAACCTGATCGATGCCGGCGGCTTAAGAATTGAGATAAAAAAAGAATTTTTGCTTATTTACTACGATTTATTGGCATACGCCAGTTGAACAACCAACACCAAATCCGACTGAAGCAAACAAAATACTGTCAATGATGAATCGGTCAAGTCGTCATCAAAACCGACAGATCCGATTAAAAGAGATCAAAAAATTCTTTTTAAAAATCAGCGGCCACCAACAGAGGTGGCCCCGACTCCTTCCAGGGGCCATCCTCATACCTCGAGCTCTGCTGGTGGTCGCTGATTATCGACTTGAAAATTAACTAGGGGAACGCGTGAGACTTCAGAGTGAGAAAAAGGTAACAGTTAAAAATAAGGTGTTAGGTGGACCGATTCCGTTGATATGTTTGCCGCTGGTGGCAAAAGACAGATCAGCGCTTTTACAGCAGACGGCTGAGTTAACCCAGTTGAATCCTGATTTGATAGAGTGGCGAATCGATGGCTACGATCAGGTGACAGACATCGGCGCCTGCTTGGAGGTGTTGCAGGCATTGAAGGCAGCCATGGGGTTGATTCCGCTGATCTTTACCTGCCGGATCCACCTGGAGGGTGGATTTAAAAAAATATCCAAGGAGACGCGATTGCAGCTCATCACCACGGCTGTAGCGTCGGGTGGTGTTGAGATCGTCGATGTGGAGATGTGTAATGAACCGGCCTTTATCGAAAAGGTAAAAAAAACCACCCAAAAGGGTAACGCCAAGCTGATCCTTTCCTACCACAATTTCAATGAAACGCCTGATGAGACCTTTATTTATGACAAACTCGTTATGGCCCAGGATCTGGGGGCCGATATCGCCAAAATTGCGGTCATGCCTAAAGATTATGCAGATGTATTAACCTTGCTGGGCGCAACGCTGAAGGCCCGGACAGGAGCGGTTAAAGTGCCCATCGTGACCATGTCGATGGGACCGGAAGGCGAGGTAACCAGAGTGGCCGGCGGCCTGTTTGGATCGGACCTTACATTTGCCGTCGGCAAAGAAGCCTCCGCACCGGGACAGATCCCGATTACGGATCTCAGGCAGGCGATGTCGGTATTGTATGTATGAACGTTGCTTATCGCGAATATAAAATAAACCCGTATGATCGAAAGTTGGTTCGTACCTGAAGCCGGAAATAAAAAAAGCGCTAAAGGAATCTGCAAAACAGATTGAAAGCGTTGATAAAACACTGAGCATTTGTATTTAATCATGAGAGTTCTGTATGCGGTTCACTCACTATAGCCGGCCCGATACAGCGATTTAACGAAGATCGTCAACAGGAGATGCTGGACAGCCTGCTGGTCTCTGCACGCAAACTTTCCCAGTTGCTCGGGAATGATAGCTAGTGCCCGTCCATAAAAGACCGTTGCCAAAGAAGGGCACCTTTTGGTGTTTCCAATCCAGAAATGAGGATTTTTGTCCAAGGTCAAGGAAATCAAGCGCTTGTGCGGAGGCGTAGTTTACTACGCCGCACAAGCAAGCGCGCAGATTGACGCTGAGATTGGGCAAAAAGACCATTTGTGGATGGAAACTAGCTAACATTACCCTGTTTTTCATCCCTACAGCGGGCTTGAGGCATCAATCCACGCTTTGGGTGGCAGAATGACAGAGTCCGCGATCACAAATTCATCCAAACTTGTATTACGGATATCATGGTCTTTTAATTCAAACCAGGAAAGGAGGTCAAAATTAAAAAGCTAGCCTTATTGTTTTTTAAATTTAACCAGGAAAGGAGATTGAAAATGAAAAAGCTAACCTTAGTTCTTTTTGTAGCTGTGCTGGCAGTTTCTCTTATGCTCGCTGCCGGTCCAAGTACGGCGTTGGCCGAAACCTATGTATTTAAATATGCCAATACACAATCCGAGAACCATCCGCGCAGCCAATCGATGGTCTTTTTTAAAAACATGATTGAAAAGGCATCCCAGGGCCAAATCAAGGTGGAACTCTATTTTTCTGGGGTTCTGGGCAAAGAAGCCGAAGTCCTGGATATGGTCAAGCAGGGCCTTGTACAAGGGTGCCGAGGAGGGCTTTTTGAAAGAGCCAATAAGAAGTTCCTCATTTATACCCTGCCATTCATGTTTGAAAATGCGGAAAAGGCGACTGACGTAATCCGCAGCGATTTCGGTAAAAAGATCAACCAGGGTGCCCTTGAAAACGGCTTCTATATTCCTGCTGCCGGCGTTGCCGGAGGCATGCGCAATATGACCTGCAGCAAACGGCCGGTAGCAAAGGTTGATGACCTGAAAGGTCTTAAAATGCGCCTTCCGCCCAACGAACTGTCGATTAAATCCTTTAAAGCCCTGGGCGCGAATCCGCAGAATGTTGCTTACACCGAGACCTACATGGCTCTGAAAACCAACGTTGTAGACGGTCAGGAGAATCCTTTTTCCAACATCGTCGACATGAAATTCTACGAAGCCCAGAAATTCCTTTCCCTCGTAAACTGGCAGGTGCACCCGGATCCTTTCTACGTGAATCCCAATTGGTATAACAATCTGCCTGATAACCTGAAGGCCGTGTTCGACGCCGTCGCTGAAGCCACCTTGATCTACAGCGATACGATTTGGTTGAACTCGGAAACAGGCTATTTCAACTTCCTGTCTGAAAAGCTGAAGGTCAACTCCATCAAGCCCGAAGATCGAGAGGGCTTTGTGGAAAAGGCCAAATCCGTTTGGAAAAGTTACGTCGATGAGGGCTATTTCTCCCAGAAAGATATCGATCAGGTGCTTGATATCGCCAAGAAGTAAACGACTCATGCCTTTTCTTCTCAAAAACGAGGAGCCGGATATGCTCTTGAGCCGGCTCCTTGCCCTCAAGGTAGGAGGACAAGATGGAAAAACTGATTCGATTCGAACAATCCATGACGAGGTCTTTAGAGATCCTCATCACGATTGTTTTCTTCATTATCTTATGCATTACCAACATCCTGGTGATCATGCGCTACGGCTTCAATTCGTCGATTATGGGCGGCAATGAGACTTTGAATTATCTATTTATTTACACAACCGCCCTGGGCGCCGCAGTATCTATCGGCAAAGGTGATCATATCAGTATTTCCTATCTTGTCGATAAGCTTCAAGGCAAATTTAAGACCTTACTCAACATCATCAAATATGTCATCATCGGAGTGGTAAACGCGGTGATGCTTTGGTACAGCCTGCCTTGGATACGCTCAGCCGGCTCGTTCAAGGCGCCTACCTTGCAAATTTCCATGTGGATCGTGCAGATCATTGTACCGGTGGGATGCAGCCTGGCGATAATTTACTGCTTGATCCATATCATTCGTCAATTCATTGGACGAAGCCGCAACGGCAAACAGGAGGCGCCACATGGAAGTTTTGCTAATTAGTCTGGGAATATGCCTGCTGATAGGTATCCCGATCGGTTATTCTCTGGGATTCTCCAGCTTTTGCTATTTTGTTATCGAAAAGCCCATGTTGTTACAGGTTCTGCCACAGCGGTTTTTCGCAGGCATGGATTCCTACGCCATGATCGCCTTGCCCCTTTTCATCCTCATGGGATTATTAATGAACGCTGGCGGGATCACGAGCCGATTGATTGATTTCAGTTTGCTGTTCGTGGGTCGGTTCCGTGGCGGTCTTGGCGCGGTGAATGTCCTCGCCAGTATGATATTTGGAGGTATTTCAGGCTCTTCGGTGTCCGATACCGCTTCCGTAGGTGCCGTCTTGATACCGGAGATGCAAAAAAAAGGTTATACAGCCGAATTTGCCAGCGGCATTACGGTGGCTTCATCCACGATGGGGATGATTATTCCTCCCAGTATTCCCATGATTATTTACGCCCTGATCGCCGAGGAGTCGGTTGGCAAGCTGTTTCTGGGCGGTGTAATTCCTGGGGCTATGATCGGTGTGCTGATGCTGGGCATCACCTTGGGCGTCTCCTATTACAAAAAATACCCGCGTGAAGAAATCATCTTGACCAGGGGTGAGGTAGTCGATCGAGTCAAACAATCATTGTTAGCTGTTATCATGCCTATTTTCGTGGTCGGTGTCGTGGTTTTCGGGATCGCCACGGCCACCGAATCTTCGGGCATCGCGGTTTTGTACGCGTTTGTTGTTGGCGCCTTCATTATCCGGAATCTGAAATTAAAAGACGTTCCACCCTTGATGCGTGACGCCATAATGACCAGCGCCAACGTGATGATCATTATCGCCCTGTCCAAGTTGTATATTTGGATACTGGCATTAGAGCAAATACCTCAAATGGTCGCAGCGTTTATCTCTGGACTGGATATGCCTGTCTTCCTGATTCTCCTTATTATCGACCTGATTATTCTCGCCGCCGGCACATTCATTGACGTCAGCCCGGCCATCTTACTGTTGACACCCGTTTTCCTCCCCGCCATGGGCGTACTCGGCGTATCCAGGATTCAGTTCGGTATTATCCTTATTTCAGGGCTGGCGGTCGGTTTGGTTACACCACCGGTGGGAATGTGTTTGAATGTCGCCTCTGCTATTTCAAAACTTGGCATTGGCACCATTTTCCGTGGGGCGGCGCCGTTTTTATTGGCCAATCTTATCACACTAGTTCTGATTACTTATATTCCTCAGCTCTCTATATGGCTTCCCGCATTACTATTTGACTGATAATAAAAAACAGAGAGGTATCAAATGATGGAAACTCGAAATGCCGTACATCCGGAGCACGCTATTCTATTTGATACGGCGGAAATGCGCGAACATTTTCTGATTGAGAATCTGTTCAGGCCGGATGAAGTTAAATTGGTATACAGCTATTTTGACCGGTTGATCGTTGGCGGTATATGCCCTGTGAATCCCCTGAAACTTACGGTAGATGAAAAGATCATTGGCGCTTCCTTCCTTCTGGAACGACGAGAATTGGGGGTGATAAATGTCGGTGCCGCAGGTGCCGTGACGGTGGACGGTGAAACACATGACCTATCTCCTAAGGACGGTCTGTACGTCGGTATGGGGGCAGAAAAGCTGAAATTTTCCAGTGCGGACCAAAACAATCCAGCCCGATTTTATCTTAATTGTGCACCGGCCCATGCCAATTATCCGACCTCGATCGTAACCTTCAGCCAAGCCGAGCCGATTGAGATGGGAGAAACTACCCTAAGCAACAAAAGAACCATTCGCAAGTATATCCACCCGGACGGTGTGAAAAGTTGCCAGTTGGTGATGGGCATGACCACACTGGAAACCGGAAGTGTATGGAACACCATGCCGGTGCATACTCACCAGCGGCGGATGGAAGCTTACTTCTATTTCGGATTAGCGGATGATCAGGTTGTATTTCATTTCATGGGGGAGCCCTCGGAAACGCGGCATCTTGTTGTTCGCAATGAGGAGGCGGTACTATCACCAAGTTGGTCGATTCACTCTGGCGTTGGAACCGGTGCCTACACATTTATCTGGGGAATGGTTGGTGAAAATCAGACTTTCACGGATATGGATTCCGTGCCCATGAATGAGCTGATGTAGCGTCGCAGAACCGTATTTTGGGCGGGACCATAGATTGGTAGCCGCCACGCAGCTAAATCGGTAAAATCCAAATTAGCAAAAGATCGACGGTTATAGACTAAATTTAATAACCTCAGCTCGTTCTTAGTCTTTTAATTTCATCTTCCAGCATAATGATACAGTAGCGGCAAAGCTGACCGGATTTGTGGTCGACATCTTCTTCATTGCGGCAGTAATGCATGATACAGGCATCCTCCGGACAATGGCGCAGATTGAAGGTATGGCCCAGCTCGTGGATGGCCTCTTTGACGATTCGTTCGATGTACTTTGGCGGAACGTTCGTCCCCGAACGTCCCTCGTTTAATCGAAAGGTCGAGACGATGCAGGCCTGCCCCCCCAGCTGGGCTTCACCGTAGACGTGAGTTAAAATGGGAATGAAGAGATCGACCTGGGCGATGGCCAATACCCTAATGGCATGGGGCGGGATATCGGCGGCCAGCCGATCCAGGATCGCCGTCGAGTGGTATTGATTACGGTTGTCATCCAGCGCAAAAGAAAGGTCCTGCAGAATTGAACTTGTTTCGGTTGAATAACCGAATACCTGCTTGATTTCTCCGGCTACGGCCTCAATCAATTCGGAACTTAACTCTCCGACCGGCGAAATCAGAATGCTATGTTCGCTTTGGGAAGTCAAGCTGTCTTTTGGTAAGGGTTCATAGGTTCAGAGTTCATAGGTCAAAGGTTCAGGGGGCCATGGTTAATTCTTTTGAAGATTATATCGCTTGATTTTGCTGTAAAGAGTGGACCGGTCGATGTCCAGAATTTTGGCGCAGCGGGCGATATTCCAGTCATTATCCGTTAGAATCAGCCGGATGTGGGCTTTTTCTATTTCCTGCAAGCTGTTGTTTCTGGGGGCGTGCAGGGGTTCGTGACAGAAAATGGGTAGATATTCGGGAAGTATTTTACGTTCTTTGGCCACCACCACGGCCCGTTCGATGGCATTTTCAAGTTCGCGCACATTTCCCGGCCAGTCATAGAGCATGAGCTCGTCCATGGCTTCCCGGTCGATTTTGTCGATGTCTTTGTTCGTTTCCTGGATAAAGCGGTGAAGAAAATGTTCCGCCAGCAGCGGTATGTCTTCTTTGCGTTTATTCAAAGGCGGCATTTTAATGGAGATCACATTGAGGCGGTAAAAAAGGTCTTCCCGAAAACTGCCGTCTTTAATCGCTTCTTCCAGATTTCGGTTGGTGGCGGCAATCACCCTGAAATCCACTTCGATGGGCTGGGTGCCGCCTACGCGATAAAACACCCGGTCTTCTAACACCCGCAGCAGATCGATTTGCATGCGCATGTTGATTTCCCCGACTTCATCCAGAAAGAGGGTGCCGTCATGCGCCAGCTCCAAGCGTCCCTTTTTAGTTTCCTTGGCGTCCGTAAAGGCCCCTTTCTGATGGCCGAACAATTCACTTTCCATCAGATGCTCGGGAATTGCGCCGCAATTTACCATGACAAAAGGACCGTTACAACGCGGGCTGTTTGTGTGGATGGCCTTGGCGGCCAATCCTTTGCCGGTGCCGGTTTCTCCGGTAATCAATACCGTGGATTCCATGGGGGCCACATCACAGATGAGATCAAAGACTTCCTGCATCGGCTTGGACTGGCCGATCATGCTTTCGAAACGGGTACGTTCCTTGTGCTCCTCCCGCAAAAAAAGCATCTCGCGTTCCTGGTCCTGGTGTTTGATTATTTTGTCGATCAGCACACCCAGTTCGTTGGGATCAAACGGTTTGAGCATGTAATCATAGGCGCCGTTTTTCATGGCTTCGATGGCGGTGGGGATGGAGCCGTAGGCCGTAATCATGACAATGGCCACATCCGGATCATTTTCTTTGACGTGCTGCAAAACATCAAGGCCGCTGATGCCTTCCATTTTTATGTCCACCAGCATGATGTCGAAGCGAGCCTCCTTTAATTTTTCCAGGGCCTCTTCTCCGCTGGATGCGGTGTCCACGGTATGTCCATCTCGTAGCAGCCATCCGGCGAGAGACTCCCGTAGGATCAATTCATCATCAACGATCAGTATTTTTGTGCTGCTCACTAAAACCTCCTAACAGATAAAAGCCATTATAAACCGGCCTCCGGCTCGTAAAGCCTACGGCTCGGAGAGAAATAACAAATTCCAAGCACCAAATTATTTACCCTGTTAAATTGTAACTGATACTGTAAACTAATTGACCATTAGGCTCGCACTCGTTTCATATACCGTAAAGTACGAAGTGCTTATTTAACAGGGCAGGTAAATTCCAAATG
>Ga0316192_10002005_pt1 | contig 14968 bp, 9 predicted proteins | sample MerIslwburrow_MG_FD_204931 | JGI IMG/M metagenome (GOLD analysis project Ga0316192, IMG submission 204931) | Coastal sediment microbial communities from Maine, United States - Merrow Island worm burrow | ecosystem: Environmental > Aquatic > Marine > Coastal > Sediment | place: USA: Maine...
AGTGTTCCGCGAACCGTATGGTAACGAACACCTGGCAAATCCTTTACACGACCGCCTCGAATCAAAACCACACTATGCTCTTGCAGATTATGGCCTTCACCACCGATATAGCTTGTCACTTCCATGCCATTGGTCAGTCGCACACGTGCAACCTTACGCAAAGCCGAGTTAGGCTTTTTAGGCGTAGTTGTATACACGCGAGTACAAACGCCACGCTTCTGAGGACAAGCTTCCAGAGCAGGTACATTGCTCTTTTCTACGTTTCTAGCACGTGGCTTTCTAACCAACTGATTAATTGTTGCCATTTAGATCACCTAAAATCTTATTTCTATAAGTATGAAAGACCCTTGTCGCGCGCCTCTTACTCAGAACGAACAACAAATAGTCAAAAATCATTAACTTAGCAATTTAATGAGCCCGGTACAGATGGACCCTACAATTATGAAGCCGGAATTCTAGAGATCTACAAGCCAACTGTCAAGCACGATCTTCATCCAGCCCCACCTATTAACAGAGTCGATGCCGGCATATTTACCGGCATCGCTCAACCTGTTGAAACAACAGGAAATTACAACGCCTTACTTAATGCCTCTTCAACTTCGCTAGCAGTCGGTGCTTTTTCAAGCGCAGCCACTGCAGCATCAGCTTCTTCACGCCTACGACGACGTTCAGCATGATAAGCAAGACCGGTACCCGCAGGAATCAATCGACCAACGATTACATTTTCCTTAAGACCATGCAGGCTATCCATCTTGCCTTGAACTGCGGCCTCGGTCAGAACACGCGTAGTCTCCTGGAATGACGCTGCTGAAATAAACGATTCAGTCGCCAAAGAAGCCTTGGTAATACCCAGCAATACCGGATCAAAGGTCGATGGTATCTTACCCGCTGCAACCAGCCTGTCATTCTCATCCATTACACGTGAACGCTCCAGCTGCTCACCCTTAAGGAATTTACTATCTCCACCATTGGTAATATCAACCTTGCGCAGCATCTGACGGACAATAACCTCAATATGCTTGTCATTGATCTTAACGCCCTGTAGACGATAAACCTCCTGCACCTCATTGACGATGTAGTTAGCCAGCGTAGAAATACCCTTCAAGCGAAGAATATCGTGTGGTGTTGGCGCACCATCGACCACAACCTCACCACGCTCAACATGCTCACCTTCAAACACAGTGATATGACGCCACTTTGGAATCAGCTCCTCAGTACGCTCGCCATCTTTGTCGGTAATGACCAGACGACGCTTACCCTTGGTCTCTTTACCAAAACCAACCGTACCAGTCGCCTCAGCCATAATGGCCGGATCCTTAGGCTTACGAGCTTCAAACAAGTCAGCAACACGTGGTAGACCACCAGTAATATCGCGCGTCTTAGATGACGCCTGCGGGATACGAGCAAGTACATCACCCACACCTACTTCTGCACCATCTTCCATTCCGACAATCGCACCGCCTGGCAAGAAGTACATTGCAGGAATATCAGTACCTGCGATACACAGATCATCACCATTGAGATCAACCAGCTTAACCATTGGTTTCAAATCTTTACCAGCAGTTCCGCGAGCCTTAGGATCGGTAATTACCAAACTGGTCAAACCAGTAATGTCATCCGTCGTACGCTGCATGCTGACATTTTCGACAAAATCACTGAACTTGATTTGGCCGGCAACCTCGGTAATAACCGGATGGGTATGCGGATCCCAGGTAGCCACTATCTGACCGGAGGTGATTGCATCACCATCATCCGCAGACAAAACAGCACCATAAGGAATCTTGTAGCGCTCACGGTCACGACCGTGCTCATCAACAACAATCAGCTCACCAGAGCGCGAAATCGCAACGTTGTGACCGTCTGCATGCTTCACCAGCTTGATATTATGCATACGCACAGTACCGACAGATTTCACTTCAACGTTATTTTCCGCAGCCGAACGTGATGCCGCGCCACCGATATGGAAAGTACGCATGGTCAGCTGAGTACCCGGCTCACCGATTGACTGAGCCGCAATAACACCGACAGCCTCACCAGAGTTAACCTGATGACCACGAGCCAGGTCACGACCGTAACAAGCGGCACAGATACCGTAACGCGTATCACAGGTAATCGGTGAACGCACCATTACCTGGTCTACACTCGCATCTTCAAGCTCATCAACCATGCGCTCATCAAGCAAAGTTCCAGCCGCAACCAGAACTTCATCAGTGCCTGGATGACAAACATCCTCAATCACAACACGACCCAGTACACGCTCGCGAAGCGGTTCAACAACATCACCACCCTCGATCAATGGCATCATCAACAGACCATTGCTAGTACCACAATCATCCTCGGTAACAACCAGATCTTGTGCCACATCGACCAAACGACGTGTTAGATAGCCCGAGTTAGCCGTCTTCAAGGCTGTATCAGCAAGACCCTTACGCGCACCATGTGTCGAGATAAAGTACTGCAGTACATTCAAACCTTCACGAAAGTTAGCGGTAATCGGTGTTTCGATGATTGAACCATCCGGCTTGGCCATCAAACCACGCATCCCAGCCAACTGACGAATCTGCGCAGCACTACCACGAGCACCGGAATCAGCCATCATATAGATTGAGTTAAACGAGTCCTGCTTAACCTCATTACCGTCTTTATCAATAACCAGATCGCTACCCAGCATATCCATCATCGCCTTAGCAACGCGGTCATTGGTGTGAGACCAAATATCAACCACTTTATTGTAGCGTTCGCCATTGGTTACCAGACCAGAGATGTACTGGTTCTCAATCTCCTTAACCTCGGCAGCAGCCGCACCAATGATCGACTCTTTCTCAGCAGGTACAACCATGTCATTGACACCAATGGAAATGCCGGACTTGGTTGAAAAACTGAAGCCGGTATACATCAATTGGTCAGCAAAAATAACGGTTGCCTTAAGCCCCAAACGGCGATAACAGGTATTAATCAGACCCGAAATTGCCTTTTTGGTCATGGTTTGATTAAACAACTCAAACGGCAACCCCTTTGGCAGCAACTCAGCAAGCAGAGCGCGACCAACTGTAGTATCAACAATCTTGATCGTTGAAGTAACCACACCAGATTCCGTATCAAGAACATCTTCTTTAATACGTACTTTTACCTTGGCATGGATATTGGCGGCCTTGGTTTCCCAGGCGCGACGCAGCTCGGCCAGACCAGAGAAGGCCATACCTTCACCCTTGGCATTGATGCGCTCGCGGGTCATGTAATACAGACCTAGAATTACGTCCTGTGAAGGTACAATAATTGGTTCACCATTGGCTGGTGAAAGCACATTATTGGTCGCCATCATCAGGGCGCGAGCTTCAAGCTGAGCCTCAAGTGACAATGGCACGTGAACAGCCATCTGGTCACCATCAAAGTCAGCGTTATAGGCAGTACAAACCAGCGGATGTAACTGAATAGCCTTACCTTCGATCAACACAGGCTCAAACGCCTGAATGCCGAGACGATGCAGTGTTGGCGCGCGATTCAACATAACCGGATGTTCACGAATTACATCTTCGAGAATATCCCAAACCTCAGAGCCTTCACGTTCAACCAGCTTTTTGGCAGCTTTGATTGTTGTTGCCAGGCCACGCAATTCCAGCTTGCTGAAAATAAACGGCTTAAACAGTTCAAGCGCCATTTTCTTCGGTAAACCACACTGATGCAGTTTCAGGGTAGGACCAACCACGATGACAGAACGGCCCGAGTAATCAACACGCTTACCGAGCAGATTCTGACGGAAACGACCTTGCTTACCCTTAATCATGTCGGCCAGAGACTTCAGCGGACGTTTGTTAGTGCCAGTGATTGCCTTACCACGACGACCGTTATCAAGCAGTGCATCGACAGATTCTTGCAGCATACGTTTTTCATTACGTACGATAATATCCGGCGCGTTCAGATCCAGCAGACGCTTGAGACGATTATTACGATTAATGACACGGCGATACAGATCGTTCAGATCAGAAGTCGCAAAACGACCACCATCCAGAGGAACCAGTGGACGCAATTCAGGCGGCAAAACCGGCAACACAGTCATTACCATCCACTCGGGTTTGTTACCCGAGTCAAGAAACGCCTCCATCAACTTCAGACGCTTGGTCATTTTCTTGATTTTGGTTTCAGAGTTGGTGTTTGGAATCTCCTCACGCAGCTTGGCAACTTCAGTCTGCAGATTCATTTGTATCAGCAACTCACGAATCGCTTCGGCACCCATACGAGCATCGAAATCATCGCCATACTCTTCAATCGCGTCGAGATAACCTTCGTCATTCAACAACTGGCCTTTTTCCAAGGTAGTCATGCCAGGATCGATAACAACAAAGGCTTCAAAATAGAGCACACGCTCGATATCACGCAGGGTCATATCCAACAACAGCCCCATACGGGAAGGCAGCGACTTCAAAAACCAGATGTGCGCAACCGGGCTGGCAAGCTCAATGTGCGCCATACGGTCACGGCGAACCTTGGCTACCGTTACTTCAACACCACATTTCTCACAAATTACGCCGCGATGTTTTAAGCGTTTGTACTTTCCACACAGACACTCGTAGTCTTTTACCGGGCCAAAAATCTTGGCACAGAACAGACCGTCACGCTCAGGTTTGAATGTGCGATAGTTAATGGTTTCAGGCTTTTTAACCTCACCAAAGGACCAGGAATGAATCTTCTCTGGTGACGCGAGTCCGATACGAATCGCATCAAACTCATCATTACTTTGGCCTTGTTGCTTTAAAAGATTAAGCAGATCTTTCACTCTGTAGTCTCCTACTCAATGTGACATGCAAGATGTCTAGTTGTAAGTCAAACCGCAGCCTGAATTATTCGTTTTCCAGCTCGATATCGATACCCAGCGCACGAATTTCCTTCAGCAATACATTGAAGGACTCCGGCATACCAGGTTCCATGCGATGATCTCCATCGACGATGTTTTTATACATCTTGGTACGACCAGCGACATCATCCGACTTCACTGTCAGCATTTCCTGCAAAGTGTAAGCCGCGCCGTAAGCCTGAAGCGCCCATACCTCCATCTCACCAAAACGCTGACCACCGAACTGCGCCTTACCACCCAGCGGTTGCTGAGTTACCAGACTGTATGGACCTGTTGAACGGGCATGCATCTTGTCATCAACCAAGTGATTCAGCTTCAACATATACATATAACCAACGGTAGTCTGACGTTCAAAAGCATCACCCGTACGACCATCATACAACTGCGTCTGACCTGATGTAGGCAAACCAGCCAACTCCAACAGACCCTTGATTTCGGCTTCACTGGCACCATCAAATACTGGTGTTGCCATTGGTACACCACCACGCAGATTTGCTGACAACTCAAGAATTTCTGCATCTGAGAAAGACTTAAGGTCTTCAGTCTGGCCACTGGTGTTGTAAACCTTTTCCAGGAATTCACGCACCTCGGCAATCTTGCGCTGCTGATCCAGCATCTCACCTATACGGCGCCCCATACCCTTGGCCGCCCAACCCAGATGAACCTCAAGCACCTGACCAATATTCATACGCGAAGGTACACCAAGCGGATTCAGAACGATATCAACCGGCTCACCATTCTCATCGTATGGCATATCTTCCTCAGGTACGATCATAGAGATAACACCCTTATTACCGTGACGACCAGCCATCTTGTCACCCGGCTGAATGCGACGTTTAACCGCCAGATAGACCTTAACCATCTTCAGCACACCAGGTGCCAGGTCATCACCGGAAGTCAGCTTGCGCTTCTTCTCTTCGTAGCGCTCATCGATTTCTTTGCGCGAAGCCTTGGCCTGCTCACTCAATTGCTCAAGCTGAAGATTTGCATCATCGTCCTGCAGACGAATCTCAAACCACTTGGCACGGCCGATATCTTCCAGGTAAGTCTTAGTGATTTTATCACCTGACTTGAGCTTGTTCGGACCACCACCGGCAACCTTGCCAGACAGCAGTTTTTCAACACGCTGATAGATATCTTCTTCAACAATGCGGAACTGCTCATAGAGATCTTTTTTGACCCGAACCAATTCAGCATTCTCAATTTCAAGCGCACGAGGATCCTTATCAACACCATCACGCGTAAAGACCTGAACATCAATAACCGTACCACTCATGCCTGATGGCACGCGCAGTGAAGTATCCTTAACATCAGAGGCCTTTTCACCGAAGATGGCACGCAGCAGTTTTTCCTCAGGCGTCAGCTGGGTTTCACCTTTAGGTGTCACCTTACCAACCAGGATATCTCCCGGCTTAACTTCTGCACCGATATAAACAATGCCGGACTCATCCAAACGTGACAACGCACTTTCACCGACATTTGGAATATCTGCTGAAATCTCTTCTGACCCAAGCTTGGTATCACGGGCAACACAGTTAAGCGCTTCTATATGGATAGTTGTCAGGCGATCTTCTTTAACAACACGTTCAGAGATAAGGATGGAATCCTCAAAGTTGTAACCATTCCAGGGCATGAATGCGATCAGCATATTCTGACCCAGGGCCAGCTCGCCTATATCAGTCGAAGGACCATCAGCCAGAACATCGCCACGAGCGATCACATCACCTTTTTTCACCAACGGACGCTGGTTAATACAGGTATTCTGATTTGAACGGGTGTATTTAGTCAGATTGTAGATATCTACACCTGGCTCACCTGGGATAGTCTCGTCATCATTAACACGCACAACCACTCGCGCCGCATCAACAGAGTCAACCACACCACCACGTTTACCAACAACCACAACACCAGAGTCGATCGCAACAGTACGTTCCATGCCGGTTCCACAAAGTGGTTTCTCAGCACGCAGAGTAGGAACAGCCTGACGTTGCATATTAGAACCCATCAAGGCACGGTTAGCATCATCATGCTCAAGAAATGGAATCAATGAAGCAGCAACCGAAACAATCTGTCGTGGTGAAACGTCAACATAGTTAACACGATCACGTGGAGACAGAGTGAATTCATTCTTATGACGACATGAAACCAGGTCATCAAGAAGATTATCATCATTATCAACCGCGACACTGGCCTGAGCGATTACATACTCACCCTCTTCGATAGCAGACAGGTAATCAATCTCATCGGTAATACGGCAATCAACAACCTTGCGATAAGGCGTTTCCAGGAAGCCATACTCATTAGTACGCGCATATACCGCCAGCGAGTTGATCAAACCAATGTTTGGACCTTCAGGTGTTTCGATAGGACAAACACGACCATAATGGGTTGGATGAACATCACGCACCTCAAAACCAGCACGCTCACGAGTCAAACCACCAGGCCCAAGTGCCGAAACACGGCGCTTGTGAGTGATCTCAGACAGTGGATTATTTTGATCCATAAACTGAGACAACTGACTTGAACCAAAAAACTCTTTCACAACCGCTGAAACCGGCTTGGCATTGATCATTTCCTGCGGCATCAAGCCTTCGTTTTCAGCCATGCCAAGACGCTCTTTAACTGCGCGTTCAACACGAACCAGACCAATACGGAACTGATTCTCGATCATCTCACCAACTGAACGAATACGACGATTACCCAGATGATCAATATCATCAACAGTATCAAAACCATCTTTGATATTAATCAATGCCTTGATGACATCAACAATATCTTTTTTGTCCAGCGTGCCTGATCCAACAATCTCTTCACGTTTCAGACGACGATTAAACTTCATTCGACCAACAGCAGACAGATCATAGCGCTCATCTGTGAAGAACAGATTTTTAAACAAAGCGTTAGCAGATTCTTTTGTTGGTGGCTCGCCTGGGCGCATCATGCGATAGATTTCAATCTGCGCTTCCAACTCATCATTGGTGGTATCGATGCGCAGTGTGTCAGAAATATATGAACCATGATCCAGATCATTGGTGAACAATGACTTAAACTGCTTAGCTCCAGCCTCACGCAATTTCACCAATAGCTCTTCAGTAATCTCTTCATTACAATTAGCCAGCACTTCACCAGTAGTTTCATCGATGACATCACTACCAATCGCCTTACCAATCAGGTAATCATCCGGCACGACCAATGTGGTCATACCAGCCTTATCCATTTCACGAATATGGCGAGCCATAATACGGCGACCCGATTCAACGACAACAGCGCCTTTTGGCGATTTAATATCAAACAGAGCCGTTTCACCCTTAAGGCGCTCAGGGATAAGCTCAAGTTCGGCACCTTCGGCTAAAAGGTTGTAATTATTGTATTCAAAAAATTCATCCAGGATTTCTACCGTCGAGTATCCCAATGCACGCATCAAGATTGTAATCGGCAGTTTACGACGCCTATCGATTCGCACAAACATGCAATCATTCGGATCAAACTCGAAATCCAGCCATGAACCACGATATGGGATGACGCGGGCAGAAAACAGCAATTTACCTGAGGAATGAGTCTTACCCTTATCGTGCTCAAAAAACACACCAGGCGAACGATGCAGCTGCGACACAACTACACGCTCAGTACCATTGATTACAAAAGTGCCGTTATCAGTCATGAGTGGAACTTCACCCATGTAGACTTCCTGCTCTTTAATATCCTTGATAGTCTGCTCTTTTGAATCCTTGTCATAGATAGCAAGACGCAGCTTCACGCGCAACGGCGCAGAATATGTCATGCCACGCATTTGACACTCGCGCACATCAAATGCAGGAGTACCTAAGCGGTAGCTTACGTATTGAAGTTCAGCACTACCAGTGTAGCTCTGAACAGGAAACACAGAAGAAAAAGCAGCATGCAAGCCGACTTCAGCCCGCTCATTCACCGCAGCATCTGCTTGGAGAAAATTGCGATAGGAGTCTATCTGTGTCGCCAATAAATACGGGACTTCGAGCACACTAGGCTGCCCACCAAATGTCTTTCGAATGCGTTTCTTTTGCGTAAAAGAATAGGCCATCGGAGTTCCTCAGTCTTGTTACCTTTACATACTGAACCTGCAGGCTGTCTTCACATAGAAGACGCTGCAGTTCTCAAATTCTTTGATGTAACTATTTTATTGCCATCAGACGGCAAAAGGCCGGCGGCACTAGGCCACCAGCCATTCTTAGATGCTTATTAAAGCATCCTGGCGCTGCAGAACTTTACTTAAGTTCAACAGATGCGCCAGCTTCCTCAAGCTGCTTTTTAACTTCTTCAGCTTCGTCCTTAGTTGCGCCTTCTTTAACTACAGCAGGAGCAGCTTCTACCATGTCTTTCGCTTCTTTCAGACCCAGACCTGTGATAGCACGAACAGCCTTGATCACAGAAACCTTGTTAGCACCAAAACTGGTCATAACAACATTAAACTCAGTCTGCTCTTCAGCAGCGGCAGCAACAGCGCCACCAGCAGCAGGTGCAGCAGCTACAGCAGCAGCAGAAACACCAAACTTTTCTTCCATGGCTTCAACCAGCTCAACAACTTCCATTACGGACATGTTGGCAATTGATTCCAAAATATCATCTTTAGATACAGCCATTTGACTATCTCCTGTTAACAAAAAATTAAAAAAATAAAACCATCGTTTTCGTTGCGATACCCAGGTAGCTAACTATGCAGCTTCCTGTTTCTGGTCGCGTACTGCAGCAACAACACGCGTAACCTTAGTTGGTATCTCATTGAGAGTACGTGCAAGTTTCTCAACAGGCGCAAGCATCAGCGCCATGACCAGGCTAATTGCCTGATCCTTGGTTGGCATCTTGGCGAGGCGTTCAATATCACCTGCGGCCAGTAATTTGCCACCAATAGAAACCAGCTTAACTTCAAGCTTGGCATTGTCCTTAGCAAAGTCCTTAATCACACGGGCAGCGGCACCAGGATCTTCCTGGGAAAAAGCCAATACCAGCGGACCAGACAACGCTTCGTTCATGCATTCGAAGTCCGTACCTTGCAAGGCACGACGAGCTAAAGTGTTCTTCACAACACGAAGATATACACCAGACTCACGCGCCTTGAGACGCAACTCAGTCATTTGGCCTACAGACAGACCAGCATACTCAGCTGCAATCGCAGAAAAAGCACCAGAAGCGATTTCTGCTACCTCGGCAACGATGGCTTTCTTATCGTTCAGATTAAGAGCCATAACTTACCTCCAAAAGGTCTAACCAAAATATCTGCTTCCAGATATCTACCTAACGGCAACCTGTCGGGAAAACCCGCTTTAGGTGGCACCGTCTACGCAGGCTGGATCACTCCATTAAGCCGCCACCGAAGTGGAAGCACCCACGATCTTTGACTACCACCAGCTAAGCTGATGGCTCCAAAGTTCTTTTAGGCGCCAGCAAGGGCGCCAAATGCAAGCCTCTTAAATAGCGAGACTAGCCTTCTCTACAGACACACCAGGACCCATGGTTGTAGAGACAGTGATTTTTTTCAAGTAAATGCCTTTGGCACTGCTTGGCTTAGCCTTAACCAGATCAGCCAGAAGAGCATTTAAATTCTCTTGCAGCGCAGCAACGTCAAAGCTGGCCTTGCCAATAGTAGTCTGGACAATACCGCCCTTATCAGCGCGATAGCGAACCTGACCAGCTTTTGCATTTTTAACAGCAGTAGCAACATCAGCACTTACAGTACCTACTTTAGGATTAGGCATCAGGCCACGCGGACCCAGAACCTGACCCAGCTGACCAACAACACGCATTGCGTCAGGCGAAGCGATAACAACATCAAAATCCATGTTGCCTTTCTTTATTTCGTCAGCCAGATCTTCCATACCAACGATGTCGGCACCAGCGGCTTTAGCTGCTTCGGCATTAGGACCCTGGGTAAACACAGCAACACGAACAGTCTTGCCGGTGCCATTTGGCAGCACAGTTGAACCACGCACAACCTGATCCGATTTACGCGGATCAATACCCAGATTGACAGCCACATCAACAGATTCATTAAACTTGACGGTAGAAACATCTTTCAACAGGAGCAACGCTTCTTCAATACTCAGCACTGTTCCTGGAGCCAGCTTCTCAGCAATCGCCTTGGCACGTTTTGTAATCTTCGCCATCTTACACACCCTCCGTATTCAGACCCATACTGCGAGCAGTACCGGCAATTGTACGAACCGCCGCATCCATATCAGCAGCAGTCAGATCAGGCATTTTAACAGTCGCTATTTCTTCTAGCTGAGCACGATTTATGGTGCCAACCTTTTCAGTATTTGGACGTCCGCTACCAGATTTAAGACCAGCAGCCTTCAACAGCAGAACAGCAGCTGGAGGTGTCTTGGTAATAAAGGTGAAGCTACGATCACTGTAAACGGTGATCACTACTGGAATCGGCATACCGGCTTCCATGCTCTGAGTTTGAGCATTGAAGGCCTTACAGAATTCCATAATATTAACGCCATGCTGACCCAGTGCTGGACCAACCGGTGGACTTGGATTTGCTTTACCAGCCGCAACCTGCAGCTTGATATATGCTTGTACTTTTTTAGCCATAACTATAACTCCTTAGTGGGTACAAACGCCTCTCGGCTCCCCAAAAACACGAACTAAATAATTAGCCCTTTTCTACTTGACCGAACTCCAACTCAACCGGTGTTGAACGACCAAAAATCAGAACAGCCACATGCAGACGACTCTTCTCATAATTAACCTCTTCAACCACGCCATTGAAATCAGCAAACGGCCCTTCGGTAACCCGAACGATCTCGCCAGGTTCGAACAAAACTTTTGGTTTTGGCTTTTCAACACCTTCCTGAACACGTTCAAGAATACGCTGCGCCTCACGATCACTAATAGGCGATGGGCGATCAGATGTTCCACCAATAAAACCCATCACTTTTGGCACTTCCTTAACCAGATGCCAGGTTTCGTCATCCAGCTCCATCTGTACCAAAACATAGCCTGGAAAAAATTTGCGATCGCTTTTACGCTTCTGGCCGGCACGCATCTCAACCACTTCTTCGGTCGGCACCAGAACCTCACCAAAACGATCTTCCATTCCTGCGTACGCAATACGCTCTTCCAAAGAACGCTTTACGTGATTCTCAAAGCCAGAATATGCATGTACTACGTACCAACGTTTTGCCATGTGACTATGCCCCTTGACCAGTCAGAATACTGACCAGCCACAACAATGTAGAATCCAGTCCCCACAAAAAGATGCCTACCGCAACCACCACTATCAAAACGATACCGGTAGTTTGCAAGGTTTCTTTCCTGGTTGGCCAAACAACTTTTTTGACCTCGGTTTGCGCATCAGTCACAAAACCCCAGGTTTTTTGACCCAAGAGCGTCTGATATGCAATCGCAACAGAAACAGCCGCAACCGCCAACAAACCCAGCACACGCATCAACAGCGACTGATCAGCAAAGTAATAAAACCCTGTTACCCCAGTAGCCATCAGTGCTACAGCTATTGTCAACTTAACCTTGTCCATACACCCAATAAATTCTTTATGTCGTTATCAAGATGGCAGGCCAGGAGGGAATCGAACCCCCAACCCTCGGTTTTGGAGACCGATGCTCTGCCAATTGAGCTACTGGCCTATCCCGACAACTAAAAACGGCAACAAGGGATGAGAGCCTTACACCCTCATCCCCCACATTAATGCCGCGTTTTTTTACTCAACAACCTTAGCAACAACACCCGCACCAACAGTACGACCACCTTCGCGAATCGCGAAACGCAGACCTTCTTCCATCGCAATCGGCGCGATCAAGCTAACTGTCATGGCAACATTGTCGCCAGGCATTACCATTTCTACACCTTCTGGCAAATCACATGCGCCGGTAACATCAGTAGTACGGAAGTAGAACTGTGGACGATAGCCGTTGAAAAATGGTGTGTGACGACCACCTTCATCTTTGCCCAACACGTACACTTCTGCTTCGAACTTGGTGTGTGGCTTGATTGAACCTGGCTTACACAATACCTGGCCACGCTCAACATCTTCACGCTTGGTGCCACGCAGCAGTACGCCGACGTTATCACCCGCTTCACCCTGATCCAGCAGCTTGCGGAACATTTCAACACCAGTACATGTGGTCTTGACTGTGTCTTTAATACCGACGATTTCAATTTCTTCGCCGACTTTAACTACACCACGTTCGATACGACCGGTAACTACCGTTCCGCGACCTGAGATTGAGAACACATCTTCAACAGGCATCAGGAAGTCACCGTCAATGGCACGTTCTGGCATTGGGATATAAGTATCCAAAGCTTCGATCAGCTTGTCGATAGACGGAGTACCAATTGGGCTGGTATCACCTTCAAGCGCTTTCAGTGCTGAACCGATGATTACAGGTGTGTCGTCGCCTGGGAAGTCATAAGAAGAAAGCAGTTCGCGCACTTCCATTTCAACCAGCTCAAGCAGCTCTTCATCATCTACCATGTCGGCCTTATTCAGGTAGACAACAAGGTAAGGTACGCCAACCTGACGGGCCAACAGGATGTGCTCGCGAGTCTGAGGCATTGGGCCGTCAGCGGCTGAACATACCAGAATCGCACCATCCATCTGTGCCGCACCGGTGATCATGTTCTTTACATAATCAGCATGTCCAGGACAATCTACGTGAGCGTAGTGACGAGTATCTGATTCATACTCAACATGAGCAGTTGAGATGGTGATACCACGAGCACGCTCTTCTGGCGCTGAATCGATCTGGTCGTAACCTTTTACGTCACCACCATATTTCTTCGCCTGTGTCACGGTCAATGCCGCTGTCAGTGTCGTTTTACCATGGTCAACGTGACCGATAGTGCCCACGTTTACGTGTGGCTTATTACGTTCAAACTTTTCTTTGGACACGACTTAAACCCTCTCTATTAAAACTCATTTAACTATCTGTTATGCCGACTTCATCATCACCACATTGGCGATCTTTGAAGGTGTCTCGGCATACTTCTCAAATTCCATACTATAAGTCGCACGCCCCTGAGACATTGAGCGTAACGACGTGGCATAACCAAACATCTCTGCTAACGGCAACTCAGCTGTAACCAGCTTGCCAACCAGCGAATCATCCATCCCCAGAACCAGGCCACGGCGGCGATTAAGATCGCCAATCACGTCACCCATATATTCCTCTGGTGTCTCTACTTCAACCTTCATCACAGGCTCAAGCAGGACAGGATCAGAATCCATAAAACCTTGCCTAAAGCCAATCGAGCCGGCAATTTTAAACGCATTTTCGTTAGAGTCAACATCATGATAAGACCCATCAAACAAGATCACCTTGACATCCACTACCGGGTATCCAGCCATGACACCGCTGACCATGGTCTCCTGTATACCCTTATCTACTGAAGAGATGTATTCGCGTGGCACAGAGCCGCCAACCACTGCATCTTCAAATAGATAGCCCGCACCTCGTTCACGGGCCTCCAACCGGAGCCACACATGACCATACTGGCCGCGCCCCCCCGATTGACGAATAAACTTACCTTCCACCTCGACACTGCCGCGTATCGTTTCACGGTACGCAACCTGAGGCGCGCCCACATTGGCACCAACCTTAAATTCACGCAGAAGACGATCAACAATAATCTCAAGGTGAAGCTCACCCATTCCAGAGATAATCATCTGACCCGACTCTTCATCGGTACGAACACGAAATGAAGGATCTTCCTGCGCCAATTTACCCAGCGCCAAACCTATCTTTTCGTAATCACCCTGCGTCCTAGGCTCAATCGCTACAGATATCACTGGCTCTGGAAAATCCATCCGTTCCAGAGTGATTATATCTGAGGGGGCGCAAAGTGTATCACCAGTTGTTACGTCTTTCAATCCCACAACTGCAGCAATATCACCTGCAAACACCATTTTTATTTCTTCACGACTATTGGCGTGCATCTGCACAAGACGACCAATCCGCTCTTTTTTCCCTTTAACAGGATTAAAGACAGTATCACCAATCTTGGCAACACCTGAATAGCAACGTAAAAAGGTTAGCGTGCCAACAAATGGGTCTGTCGCAATCTTAAAAGCAAGCGCTGCGAATGGTTCAGCATCATCACTATGACGCTCAGCCTCA
>Ga0316192_10002008_pt1 | contig 14950 bp, 11 predicted proteins | sample MerIslwburrow_MG_FD_204931 | JGI IMG/M metagenome (GOLD analysis project Ga0316192, IMG submission 204931) | Coastal sediment microbial communities from Maine, United States - Merrow Island worm burrow | ecosystem: Environmental > Aquatic > Marine > Coastal > Sediment | place: USA: Maine...
TTATTTCCAAGAGGGTGATTAGGAAAGGCGGTTTTGATATCCTCTCTCATCATTCCAACAAATTGAATATTCCAATCGTCCACTTCTAGCTTTTCAGAAGTCGGACAAGAAGTAAGTTCTGTCTCTGCCTCTGTCTCTGTCTCTGTCTCTGTCTCTGTCTCTGTCTCTGGTGCGTCAACTGGTTGTCGTTCTGGCGTCTCTTTGGCGTCACCATGACAACCATCTGACGTCACGTTGCCAACCAAAAACCCGATATCCTTTAATTTAATTAGGCTTGGCTCCTCATCAAGTTGACACATTTTCTGTAACTTTTTTGGATCATCTGGTATTTTTCCGTCTTGGTCTGCGGCGTAAACCCAAAGGGAAACCATGTGTCCTTTTTCAGCGTCAGACAGTTCAGCCCACTTGTGATTGGAGAAGATATTTCGGTGAACCTTAATCCAAGGAGGCGTTCCTCGGTCCTTCCGATATGTCTGCCACTTCTCCCAATTTTTGATCTTGAGGTAGTTCATCAGCTCATCATCATTTCGAGGACTTCCGAAAAAACACGGGTTAATTTTACAGAATCTTTCGTATTCCAAAGGTCACAGGTAAACTTAAATTCCTGACCACTCACTTCAATCTTAATATCCCTGATCTCTTTGATCTGAGGAATATGGACCTTCCTGTTCTTCCGTTTTCTGCTCATTGCCCGTCTCCAAGTAATTTGCCTTCCAAAAATTCTGGAAGTCTCGTTCGCACCACATCAGCCATGCGAAGTCCGTCTTTGCCGATAAGGTGAGGTAGAAATATTTCGGTAACATCCATAACGGAAAGCTGGTGCATCACAAGCATTGCTTTTAGGTAGTCCTCGATCACAGCAAAAGCCGCGCTCCTGGACTGTTTTTGCTTCTGCTCACTTAGATTATGCCAGCCGTTTGGGTAATATTTTTGGGCAAGTAATCCATAATTAACGGGAATTGAAACCGGAATTCCTTCAAGAATAAAGGTAATCCGGACTTCGCAGGTCTTGTAGTTTTCTGAAATTGTTACCTGATCAACTTTAAACTTCTGGAGCACTTTTTTTATCCTCTGCTCCGATAAATGAGTTTGAGTTTTGCTATTGAAATAAGGTAGATCGCCTCGCATTTTTCTCCCTTAATGGAAAGGATCCCCCGCTCGGCCCCGGTAGTTTATTATCGGCCTGCCGTTTGGCAAGTAATAAAAAACGTACCGAGCGAGGGAAATTGGTTTCTATTCTTCGGCAATATGCCAGTCGTTTGCGAAGATATCAGTATGACTGGCCACCCAAGGGACGTTCCCACCGCCTGCCGTTCTCATATAGATATAAGGGTGACTCATTTTGCTGTTCTCGTCAGGCCGTTGCATACAGACCCACATTCCCTTCCCATTCCAGCCCCGCCTTGCCACCTTATGCCCAGCTTTGAGGGCTTCAATCGCGTGACCGAACAGCATAGCGTCGGTTGGGTGATACGCCGCCTCAAACGGCCCCTGAGGAGACCACGAGTGGTATTCATTTTTTGTCCCGGCGTTGTAAATAACGTGGTATCCGGGTTGGCCTTCTTTCGTTTCTGGTACTGCTTTGATGAGTTTGGTTCCGTAATAGAAAGTTGTCATTAAAACTCCGATGGGAAGAATTTTTGAACAATCACATCCAACGGAACGCTTTGGTAATCTTCCCCGTTATTACCTGTGCGTAAGATTAGCGTTGGATGCCCTTTTTGAGGGCAGACATAAAAGTCTCCCGGGTGAGAAGGATACGGGATAAAAACGCAACTCTCACACCCATGCTTGTATTTTGGCTCTGTCATAACTACCTTCCGGTGAATTGTTCAGTCTGGTAAAACTCGATGCCAGGGTGCTTCGCTTTATCCTTCATAGCCGCGGCATACTTGTCGGCCCTCGCTTGGTCAAATTCTTTAAACTCGTCACCAACGAGTCCTATATTGACAAGCTTCGCCTTCCATACCGTTCTCGTCGCTGTGCCTTTGGCGGTATTCTTTGGAGGGGGAGGTGTGTACGTTGGGACAGGCTCAAGGACTGGGGCGGCTTCAACCATTTCCGCTTTATCAAGGTCTCCCTTCTCCAATAGTTCATCGACCTCCTTTGCCTTTGCTTCCTCAGCTTTTTTCTTTTCATCAGCGATACGCTTGTTCTCTTTGCGCTCGGCTTCTTCTCTCTCCTCGCGCTCTTTTTTTGCCACCTCATTTTTATACTGGAGGACTTTGGGTTTCAGCGCATCACCAACTTTTGTGAATGGATCGAGTTGTTCTTTTTCAGAGGCAAGCAGGTCCTTCCAAACCTTATGTGCGTTCTGGATATGGGGACGGAAAGCTTTTTTGATAACTTCCGTCTGCGTTTTAATGTGGGTTCTAATGTCACCCGCCAACTCGAGACCTTCTTCGGAAACAATCTCAAGATCTTTGACTTGTTTGGCGTACACGTCAACGAGGGCTTCCGACTCCTCTCTGACCTTCTCCATCGCATTATCGGTGTCCATGAATCTCTCTCCTTTTTAAGTGAACGTTTAGTGCTGAGTTGAAAATATTAAAGTCTGACATGTCTGTGTACTGCTTGAGCCTATACTTCCCGTTGCTCTTGAGGTAGAGACCGAACCTTTGATGGGTCGGTGTCCGATTTCCTTGCGCGTATCCCGCCAACTGCAATCCGTGACTGGGGTGAGGTTGACCGGATTTAATATCAAAAATTGCAAGGTCTCCCGGGATGAAGCCATGATCGCCAAGGAACACGGTTTCTTTATCGAAGGTCCCGGCAAATTTCCGGAGAGGATCGCAAACTTTTACCTCTGACCGGAGAACACTGAAACCTATTTCTTTTTTCGCGAGCTTGTAGGCGTCCAGGTATCCCTTGATGCGCGGGTCAACCGACTCCTCCACCAAATCGTTTATATCGTAAAGGTGAGTAGCCAGGTGGATCTTGGTTCCACGATCCCCATACCAATCCATGTCGATATTAGGGATTGCATTAAAGTCCTCGGTGAGACCAACATCTTCAAGGATTTGTGTTACCGATGAGAGAACCTCACGCCTACTTTCAGTCCAATGATAGGTGTAGGTGTGAGTCTCATCGACATATTCAAGCCGTGGGTATGGTGCTTTAGTCACTCCGACCACCTATCAGCTATTTCCTCAGCAAGACGAAAGAAGATGATCAAGCCTGCAAGAGGGACAGCGCAGACAAGCATAGTGGCCGCGCCAATACCCTTCAATAAATCCTTCATTTCGTCTCAATGGTTTTTACGTTTTCAACCATAGAGAGAGCAGACTGGCGCTCGGAAGGCTCGATCTTCATATCAACTTTGATAATCTCCCCGGTATCCAGACGCGTACAACTCTTTAGGCCCTTGCCCCAATCCTTCCTCCACTCGCATTCAACGTCACGGTACTCGTAACCATCTTCAACGAGCATGGAGCTCTTTTTCATCTTGAGTTGTTGCGCTTCGATATCGGATTTGAATTTAGCCTTGATGCCTGATAGCTGATCTTCAAGGTTCTGGACCTCAATGAACGCAGACGCCGAATTTTTAGCGGCCTGCAACATTTCTTTTTCAGTGAGTTGAACCCGAAGATGGAATCGCTCGGGCTCGGTTGTTATGCCGGAGAGTTCTTTTGGTGGGTTGGGTGAAATACTATCCTTTTTCGCCATGATGCCGCCTCCATTGAATGTTGTTAAAAAAAAATATGAGTCGCCTCCGAACCATTTGGCTTTTCTTGGAGCAAGAGGGCCACGTTCATTCCCCTTGTACTGGGTAGTCACGACTCAAAAAATTATCCTGCTGGTTTTTGGTCCTTCTCTTTTCCAAAGAGAGTGCCGTCGGGCGGTGGTGGTGCAGATTCCCCGCTCAACACATTATCGGGAATAATCTCTCCCGTGTCAGGGTCTACGTTGCTAGGAACCTTCCCTTTTTCTTGTTCTTCTTTTTTCTTTTTCTCCTCCTCCTCTTTTTTCTTTGCTTCCTGCTCGGTCTTTGATTCAGGAGGTGGAATTTCATCTTTTTCCGGTTCGTTCCAAGTAACATCGATCGGCCCACGGGTTTCTTGAAGTTCGTCACGAGCGATAGCCTCAGTGAGCTTCGCAGACTGAGGTGAAGCAGGAACATACTTCAAGGCCATTCGCACAGCGGTCTTGGCGTCCATCGAGGGCTGATCTGTCAACCACGGGCTTGTTTTGTTTCCGCTCCTGTCCTTCTTGTGTAGCCCTTTCGCAAACCTCTTAGCGTGCTCCATTCCTAACTCTTTAGAAACGTATTCCCAGTCCTTATGGCCAGAAGTAAAAACGACGACCGCATAAGAGCCTATGTAGTCTCCCGGATTTGAAACTGCGGGGATGTGCCTCATTTTTTTCTCGGTACCTTTCTCAATATAAAACTCGTCGTTTTTGTAAACCTTGCTGACTTCAACGTGAGATACGAGACCCGTATTGGTTGCCAGTTTAATCAGACCCTTGTAGCCAACGACCAAAACACATTGATCGCCAAACGGGATAAGGTGGGCTTCATTCGTGGTAGAGGATGGAACAAGGCCATAGGACGCGCAATCAATGAGGGCCTGTAACAAAGACCCCTCGGTACACTCCAGTAGCTTTGAGTTTTTCTGCATAGCCGTAAGAGCGACACGCACAACAGACTCAGGTTTTAGGAAAACGGGTGCGAGTTGTTGGATTTTTGCTTGCGAGTCCGGCGACATGAGGAAATCTTTTATACTGGATCCCTTCTCCGCAACGGTCATCCTTTTATTTGTACGTTTCTTTTCTAAATCAGTCTGAGTCTTTGCTTGTGTCGCCATGAAGTTGTCTCCAAATAAAAAAACCCCTTGCTGATTGACTTGAGTTGGACGACTCGTCAGCAAGGGGTTTGATTGGCCAGGTGGCCCTGTTCGTATGAATTTTGTTTTTCTTGAGTCGTCCGTTCAAGTCCTGAACAAAATAACTTTTACTTTAAAAATTGTCAACGCTTTTTTATTTCGCGACAAGGTAAAAATGCCCACCGTCGATCAACGCGGTGCCTGCGGATGATCGAACGCGAAGCTGGGTAATTTCAGTGTCGAGCTCAACGGTTCCATTACCGTAAAGATAAACGCCTACATCCGTAGCCCCGCTTGCTGTGAACTTATATCTCGGTTTTCCTGAGGCTTCACCTACCTTAATGATTGAAAAGGTATATTTAGGGGTATGAGAGGAGTCAGGACTTGTGGTTGAGCCTGTATTAAAACCAATACTATTCGCCATACCGTCATTATTTGCATTTGATGTTCTCCAACCTCGCCCTGAATAACCAGTTATATGGAACCCGCCAGAATCTCCAAGTTGGAACATAGCGTTTGTGTTGCCGGCGTTAAAGCTGATCTCCATGTAACCGTGGATTTCAGTGACACCAGAAAGACCAGTGATGAGATCAAGTGAGGCGACTGCTCCCGTAGACATATCGTCGTCAAAGGCGTAAGCAGGGGATAGGATTGACTGCCCGTCCGCTTTATGCGCCTTGAGTTCTTTCCAGTTACCCGAACCAAGGCTGACCATCTCAGAGGTATCGCCAGAAGCGGTCAACCTAGTCTTATTCCCGATAAGGATCATTGAGGTTGCGTTGTGCGTCCAGTTCAATGCACCAGCAAAAATAACATCGACCTTGGTTCCTGCTGGTGCGGTCCCAAGAGCGGTAATAGCGGTTGTCCCGGTAATCGTGACGGTATTACCGAGGATCGCTGAAAGGTCTGTGGTCGTAGCCGACGCGAGGACCGACTGGTAAGCCTGCCGGAATTGCTTCGCGTTCATTGTGGTCGTGTTGCCGAACGTGTTGAGACCGTTGAGCGTTACGGCTCCGCTAAAGAGCACGGCGCCGGAAACGGTCCCACCAGCCAAAGGAAGATGTCCAACCGCCCGATAATCCTCAACCAACTTTATATCGTTATTGGAAACGAGCTTATTTCTGGTCGTATCTGTGCTGGCAGGGTCTACGACGGCCAATCCTACTTGAGTCAGGGTTACTGCGTGCGGGTTCGCTGTGTCGGCTAAATGCGCGGACACCGAAGCTGACGCCGTTGTTTTATTGATATGCTGAAACACCGTGCCGTCGAATACCAGGAAGGCGATTCCACCCGCTTGCAGTTCTCCAATAGCAGGATCGGTGGTTCCGTCGGCCTGCTTTACAGAAACGACACCCAGGCCAGCGATGTCTGCTGTTACAGGGCCACCAGTACATGTGGCGTTTATGAGCACCCATACCGGGAAGCCGGAGAAGTAAGATTCAGGCGCCGGGGTGACTGAGGCAACAATCGCATCAGCGACACCTGTATCGGCTCCGTAAAAAGTTGAGGTGCCGAGGGCGGTGGTGATGCTGAGGTTCGCGGCGAGTTGAGTAATAAGATTAGGATGCAGTCCGTGAAGTTCGACAAACTTATCCTTGATCCTGCCATCGGACCTGAGCATAAGGTTGATGTTGGAAATAAAGGCGTCGCTGAGTGTTTTTAGGTTATCGTGTTCCGTGTCAAGACCGGCTGTGAGTACCGTTGAACGCCCTCCAACGTTCCTCGCTTCATCATCGGAAAAATCCACTTGTGGAACATAGGGAGTCATGATTTCGTAAGACATGGTTATTTCCTCTTTTTAGGTGGAGGTCCTAGAAGTTTTGGGTTTAGGTTGAAGCCAGCGATATAGTCATCCAGCCGGTTATGAAGCTGTTCAATATACTCCAAATAATCTTTCTCTATCCGGTCTGCCTGCTCATTCGTGAGGTTCGCGTTCCGGAGTTGTTTGCTCATGGCTCTTTTTGTTTGAGAAATCTCAAACTTCATTCGCCTGATATTCTGCCCCCTGGACAGTTCAGGGTCAATGGGGTAAACATTCGCGCCAAGGAATCTCAACGCCGCTTGGCTTTTTGTCAGCAGAGGTTCGCCGGTCTTGGGGTTTACCGTTCCCTCCAGCGACTTCCTCATATGATTGGCCGCACCAATATCAGTGAGCCATGTGGGGGCGCCGAGCCTCCATGTGTAATTCACAATTTCCCCGACCTGCTGAGAAGGCGTCGCGCCTGGTGTTACGATTTCCCTTTTCGTGAAAGGGTCGATGTTCGTTGTGATTGCGGCCGTAATGTTTGGGACTGGCCCACCAAGGATTCCTGTTGTTTTTAATGAGTCGCTGAAATCCAGGTTGATGGCGTCGTCAAATAGTTCCTGGAATTGCCCCCATGGGAGAAAGTACCCATAATCAAGGACTTGCCACCGGTTGTGCTCGTCTTTATAGGGCATGATCGCGGCGTTGTTCTTCTTAAACCAGAAGGGCAGGGCCTCTTTCAGGTCGTCAACATCTTCCGGTTCCACTTCATACGTCGAGGCGATTACCTGAGCCAGAATATAAGGGATAGCGAGGTACGGCAAAAGCCTCCATGGAGTTTTTGAGGCGACTTCTGCGAGTCTCGGCAGAACCTTGTATTGGAATGTAAGGAACGGTGCTCCCAGTGGAGTTGTTCGGGCGGTGCGCACGCTTGGTGGGACGAGCGAATAATCAAACAGCCACTTCTGAGCTTCCGCGTATGCGTCGGCTGGGTGCGCTCCATTCGTTTCAATTTCGTGAATCATTTTGGCCGTCTTACCGACCGCTTCCGAAAGCCCATAAATATTAGATGCGTTTTTCAGTACACCTTTTAGAGCTACATTCTTCATCCATGCGTACACTCCCCCGAAGCCCTCCTCCTCCCGAACCTTCAATGCGAGGTAGTCCTCTTGGATCTGTAGCATTTCTTGGTGGTTAAATGTTGTTGCGTTTATCCCCCGGAGCTTGGCCTCCTGCCATACTTTTGATTTTTCGAGGTTGCCTTTAATCTCCCCCTGGACGATCTGACCGATTGCGCGGATCATCAAGTCCGGAATCCTCATCATCGGAACGCCTGACAGGTGCATGAGCACCATATTCGAAACAAGGTTCCTGATCTGTGTCGGCGGGTTCAATGCGACTTTGGATATTTTCCATAACGCTGTCACCTTGGATAGATGGCCTCCGGTCCCTACCATTCTTTCCCAAAAACTCTCATCGCCTGTGATCATCTTTGTGGTCCCGATGAGGTCGTCAAAAATCTCCTCCCTTACCCACATACCACGCAGACGCCCATAACGAGGGGAATCCGGGACCTGCTTATGGCCTGCCACGTTTCGGAAGTCCAGTGCGGGTAGAGAAACCTCAGCCATTTCCTTGGAAATTCCTTGAGCAATCGAAGCATCCTCAGCGTTTGACATGAAAAGGGACTGCTTGGCAATATACTCAGATTCTTTTTTCAGCCAGATAGCGGAAACCTTTTTCCCCTGCCACTCGACCATGGATTGAGGTAGAACCCAGTTCGGGTTTTGTGATATCGACTCGAGCACTTCCAGGATGGCCATGTCCTTCATGGGTTGCGTGAAGCCACGCGCCAGCAGAAAAGCAGGATCTTTGATCTCACCCAGTACGAAACGTTTCACATCCTCAGGGATTTTCGGATTCCGTTGTTTAAGGTATCCCAGGTCGCCTACCTTGAAACCAGCGCCAGTGGAGGTGAAGGATTTTTTATCCAGGTTGAGCAAATGCCTCAGGTATACGATGGGCAGGTACTCGTCATCGTGCTTATCGAAAATTTCCTGAGTCATTATCCCCTTGGCGACTAATTTCCGTCCGACGGTCCTTATCAAGCCCTTGGCCGTTACCGCCAACTCCCTCATTTCAGGGTCAGAGATTGAATCGGCTATGGCCTCTTTGGTGGTCAGGTAGTCATATACCTCTTGACTCAAATTCCTGTTTTTACCGATACCCTTTGAGAAGGTGTCGAAAAGCTTACGGCCAATTTCCCCGATACGCGCAGTCTCCCCGAAACCCAATGCGCGAGTCTCGAGGTACTCCCTCTGCTGGGGAAGGTCCCTGAGTGGCGCAAAATACTGGAGCTTGGAGTTCGCGGCGGCATCAAATAATTTCCCGGTCGTGTTTTCGAATAATTTTACGATTTGAGTGGGGTCGATACCTGAGTTGAACGTGACACCGCCGAGTGCATCTTTGTTCCCGATTTTAGTTACCTGCGGTTGCCCTTGGGAATACAGCTTATCTTTCTTTAGGATTTCGGCGAGGGCCTGCCTGGATTTTGGCTCAGGAACCTCCACTGACATTCTTCCACCACGAGTCCCAAAGAAGTCACCGGTAATGGCTACCAAGTCAGGATTCAAGAAATACTTTCCACCCTCAGATTTTGTGGCCGGAACGCTGATCTTGATTCCTCCGGACTCCGTGGGAGTGATCTCAAGAGTGTCGGCGAGACCTGTATCGGCGGCTCGGACTCCGACCTTGTTTCGTATCGGGTCAGCGTTCTTGTGAAACTCCATGATCGAGTCAGGGCTAAGCATTGGAGGCTCGTTGCGAACGTCAGAAGCAGGATCAAACCCTTTCGGCATCAAAATACCCTGCTGTCGGTCTCCGGAAACGGTACTGAAATCGACGATGCGCCCTTTATTCCGAGCTTCGGAAAAGCCTCTGATCAGGTTGCCTGTCATTATGAATCGTTCTTCGCGTGGGTTCCCCAGGTTGGCACCACTGAACATTTCGTCAATGTCGGGTTCGTGGATCATGCCTTCTTCCGGGGAAATATCGCTCGACCCTTCTCCTGGCCGTAACCTTGAAAGCGATGCGGAAAAACGACCGACACCTTGATTCACGGCGAAGACGATCTTTGTCCGGGACGGGGCAAACACGTTGCCATTGAGCGCGTTGAAGTTCGAGATTTGGATATCGAGCACAACCGCCTCGACCGCAGTATCTTGGATCCTGAGATTGAATCCTGTACCGATAGCGTAACGCTTCCAGTTCCGGATTGTCTCGTTGACGCGCTGAGGGTCGATAGGCTCCCTGTTTGATTTCTCGGCGATATCCGCCAGGTCTTTTTGTATTGATCGCCCTTTCTGTTCAAGGAGTGCGCTGGTTTTCTCCTGCCCCTTCTCAAAAATCTCCGCTTTTATGACTGCCGGAGTCATTGGATTCGACTGTTTTTTGACGGTGAATTTACTGATTTTGGCGTCGGCGTCAAAGGGATTGTTCTGGTCTTGGCCCTTATGCAGAATCTTCTCTGTGCCTTCGATAACCTCTGCTTGCAGGTCGATAAAATCCGTTTCAAGGGGATTTTCTCCGATGCTTTTAAGGTAATCGATCGTGTCATTGTATTGGGCGGTGAGGTCTCCCCAAATAGCGCGTTGGCGCGTGACCGGCAAAAGAGCCAGTCTGCCCGTGACTTTGGCGGCGAAGTTCCCCGGCATTTCTTCCGTCGGCGGGGTGATATCTATCTCATCCTGGAGGATTTGATCTTCTTCCAAGTATTTAGCGACAACCTCATTCCCGATTTCGTTGTAAAGATCGATGGTATCCAGACTGAACGCTGATTTTGAATTAGAGTTGGTATTCGCGCTCAGTTTCGCAAGTTTTCCCTGGAGGATTGCCGCAGGCCTGATCTCTGCCGGTATTGCGGTTGAAACGACCTCGTAGATAGGAGTATTGACTTGGTTGGTACGGTCAACTCGCCCGAGGATCTGCATGAATACGTTAATATCGGAGTTCGGCTGAGCAACAATCATCGCTCTCTGGCTATGGTCTTTTACGGCCTTATCTGAGTGGAGGTCGATACCCTCTTTTGCGGAGGCGTTCAGGACAAGCGCGTCAATCCCACCGTTTTGAAAATCTATCCGGACCTGGGCCTTATTCATTTCCTTCTTCGTCCGTGCGCGTGCGACGGGGTTTTCACCGGAGTAATCAACGAACACTTTCCGGCCGCTCATTTCTCCTATAGAAAATCCAGCCGCTTGAATCTCCTGCTTGATCTGGTCAATCGGAGAAACGGGGTTCTCAAAATTCAACGCTTTGAGTTCTTCCCTGGTGCGCTTCAAGAGGTCCTGTCCCATGACGGATAAGTCGGAGGGTTTTATTTTGATTTGCTTTCTCTCGCCCTGAGCCGTTTTTGTGCTGACAGACATTAGAGAATCGAGGCTCTTTGACAGAACAATTCCCCAATTAAAGTCACCAAGGGAGTTGTTCAGTCCGATTTTGTTCTCACGCATGAAGTCGGTCACAAAGGTCTCCATCGTGTTTTCGACAACGATGACAGGCTTTCTCCCTGCTTTTAGGTGGCCAATGGCGCTCGACACAACCTGATCGGTTTTTAATCCGAGGAGGAGTTGCTTTATGAAATTATGGACCCTTGATGAAAAGTTTGTAGCGTTGAGACGCGCCTTAAAGTCAGGAGTATTCTGAGGCATACTTCCTTCGGCTTGGAACCTTTTGGTGATGGCTTTGAGCTCATGGCCGGTAAACCAATTCGAAAAGTTATCAATCGCCCTCATTCCCTCGGTCGCCACGTCAGAGACCCTTTCCTGAGTTGCCTTTTGCTCTCTGCCCTTCGGCTTTGTCTCATCGACCGTAAGGAATGAAATGGTTTTGCTCTCCGCTGAGGTTTCACGGCGCACAAGCTGGCCTTTTTCGGCAAGGGCCGCTGATACTAGATTCTGGAAAGGCGTCCCCCCAGCTACCGACGCGCCTATCAGGTCATCCATGGAACCGCCGAAAGCTTCACCGAGATCAGTCTGTTTGTACAGAGGCATGGTGTCCGGACGTTTCGAATAAGTCGCTGAGAGATACGTCACCCCTCGCGCCTGGTCGAGAGCCGCTACCGTAACCCGGAAAATATTTGAACCTTCCTCTCCTTTTTTTGAACGGCCTCCCGATTGACCGGCGCCACCCGCATTATGGGACTCGTCCAGGACGAAATACGCCTTGGGAGCGATACCCTTGATAGCTTGGATTTTCGTTTGAGATTTTTCAAGATTCTGATACTGGCTGTACGTCAGAAACATCGAATCAAACCCCTCAGGGAGCCTACCGCCTGCCAATTCCTCAAGACCAGCCTTTAATTCCGAGGGTTTAAGGTTTGCCTGGATTATTTCTCCGGTCTGGTTGTCAAGGATTCGTGACTGAGGGCTCTGGTTGAATACGAAAGGCCGGTTTTCTTCTCCAATATCCCTGAGGTCTCTGGCCATGGCCGAAAAGAGGTCTCCCTTGCCGGTAATGAAAACAGGAACCCACCCTTGACGCTTCGACCACTTGATCATTGCGGCGGCCTGACGGCCTTTCCCTATACCGGTCTGATCTCCGACAATGAACCCTTTCCCTGCCTTGGCGTTATCGATCGCACCAGCCAGGGAGTCAATTTGGATACCGAATAGGGCCTTATGGAGCTCCTTTTTATTCTTGTACCCCAATTCCTTCATTACGAATTCATCAAGAGGTCCATATTTTTCAACCAGTCGTGCCAGATTTTTGGCAACCGGCGCCACTTGGTTTGTGGGTAGGAGTACCTTCGGACTGAATCCTTCCGATCTTCCCTTGACCTTGATACTCGTGTAAGGTTCCTGGAGTGCTTCGACCGAAACCCTTTCGACCTCCGGCGCTTTTACGGGCTCAGGTTCGAGAATATCGCGTAAATGCTCAGCTCCTCGCGCAAGTGCCTCCGCGCTAGTTCCTGTAACCGGGGCGGTGTCCGTGAGGTTCGGAATACGTCCACCTCCTGGAACAGATCCAGGAAGAAGTTCTCCTGCATCAGAAGGTCTATCAACTCCTCCTTTGTCCTTGCCAACGTCACGTCCCCCACCGGTCCCAGGTCGTCCAACGCCGCCCTCAGATCCTCGAGGCTTTCTCCCTCCGATAAGTCCAGCAGATGATCCCGCAGGAGTTCCTGATAAAGTAACCAGCTCACTGGGTCCTTCTGCCCCGGCGGTAGCGGTATCGCCAAGCTCAGGAACGGTTGCCCCTCCTGACTCGTCGGAACGTATATTTTCTGATTTCTTGAGAGATTCCTTAAAGCGGTCATGTAATTCTCCAAAGGTACTTACCTCGTCAGCGATTTCGGTGGGCGCGAATGATTTGCTTGCCTGCCTACCTGCGACGACGTAAACCTTGATAGGGAAAGCGGCTCCCTGCCTGTTATAAAGTTTGCCTGCAATCTGAAACTGATCAGCGACATTGAACCGGCTGAACAGGTAGTTTTCGAATACCCTGACGGCCTCAGGCTTCTTTCCTTTGCCCAACTCCCCACCCACAATGAGAACGGCCCTGCCGTCATCCTTCATGGCTTTGAGCGATTCGGCGGCGATTTGGTGATCAAGACGGGATATCTTGAAACCTTCAAATGAAACTGGCTCCGGGAGACCACCAAAAGGAGGATTTACAATCACGGCTTCCTGGCTTTTTGGGGGCGCCAAAGGCTTTGTTGGGTCCTCTGCGCGGGTATTACTGGTCTTAAAGCCCTGTTTCTTTAAGCTTTCAAGCCTTCCGGGGTTGATCTCATTGGCGGTAACGTTACCTTTCGCACCGATTAAAAGGGCTCCATGCCCTGCCGTGGGTTCCAGTACGGACGACTCAGAGCCAATTCTAGCCAGTTCGCTCGCCAGAAAGGAAATGGGCAGGGGCGTACTGAACGCCTGATTAGCAACTGACGTGCTCGACCTGGCGGTCAATACAGGTTGTCCCTCGTGAAGCTTGACTAGTTTATCAAAAGTGGCCTTCCTCTCGTCTGGAGTGAGTATTTCGAGGTCCTGAGCCGTCTGCCTCGCGTCGGCGACAATCTCCCGCGCTTTGAGAACGTGAGCGAATTCAGTGGCCTCTTGCGCCCCCTTCAACTCCTCATTGGTAACTTCCGAGCGTTTTTTCCCCAGTTTTTCCCCAACGAGATTCTTGAGATCGACGTTATTCTTTATAGGTTTATCGCTTCCGATGCGCTCCAGAATATCCTCGGAAAGGGCTTTGTCAGGATTTTTGTCAACCTCTTTTTTTTGCGTTAGCGTGGCTGGCGCAAAATCTTGTTTTGGGCTCGGTTCCTCTTTAATCGGGACCGCTACGACTCCAGCTCTTGTGGGAATTATCTTGGCTTTGGTCTCCTTTACGATGGGTTCCGGGGCTTTTTGAGGGATTTCCGGAGCCTTTATTTCACTTCTAGGGTCCTTTTGTCCCTTTGGCTTAATTTGAGGCTTGAGCTCGGATTCCTTGGCCTGAGCTTCAATTTTCTGGTTTTCTTTGAAAAACAGGTCAGCGGCAGGGGATTTCTTGGTGGCGGGTTTCTGTCGGGGCGCTGTCGCCTCATTGACCTCTGCAAGGGAGAGAGTTTCCCCTCGAGCAGATTTGTCGGCTGGGGTTTCTCCCGCGGGAGAATTATCTCGCAACCCCTGGAGTCGGTCACTCAGCTTTTGGAATTCCTCAGGGGATATTTCACCCTGGCGTGCGTTCAGCTCCTTTTCGGCGGTCCTTAAAGCGGTCTGTACTTCAAAGGGATTGTCCGATACCTCGGCCAGATTGATGATATTGTCAATTTTCTGTGCCTGCTCGGAAAACTGGAATTCAGGTTCGCCCCTGGGCCCACTCTCTCCGGCGGCGGTCTTTCCTTTTTTCCCGAGACCCTTTACGGGAGCGAGAAACAGGAGGGACTTCAAGCCGACGTTAAAAGCGGCCGCGGCTTCCGGGTCCTTCTCAACGTCAAACTGGCTCTCCGTGAGGTCATCGATCGATTTAAAAGCGGCGTCGAACCCTTCACCAAAAACCTCGCGAACCTTATTCCCGGCTTCTGATTCCGGGAGGGGTAGTGTCCCCTGAGAGGCTTCAAACCCTTTTGGGAAGGCGTTTATATCACCTTCCCGGACGGCCTCAATAATTCCGTTAATCGTGCCGGCAGTACCCTCAATTGGGAATCTGATTAAGAAATCCTCGATAACCACCTCGGCGATACCGCCAAGCGTTTTCAGGTTATTGAGCGTGTTCTCCATGGTGGGAAGCTGGAAAGCTGGTTGTTCTTCCCCTGGGCCCACACTTTCAGGCGCGGTCACTTTCCCCCTCTTTAACTGCCTAACCTGATCTTCCTTGCGTCCCGCCCGGGAATTGACCACATTTT
>Ga0316192_10002009_pt1 | contig 14949 bp, 13 predicted proteins | sample MerIslwburrow_MG_FD_204931 | JGI IMG/M metagenome (GOLD analysis project Ga0316192, IMG submission 204931) | Coastal sediment microbial communities from Maine, United States - Merrow Island worm burrow | ecosystem: Environmental > Aquatic > Marine > Coastal > Sediment | place: USA: Maine...
TCTGACCCTCCGCAAGGAAGAACTCCAGGCCGCGACCGGCTAGGCTTCTTTCGCGAAAAGTAGGCCATCTTCCGCGAACGTGTCCGCATTTTTGACTTCAAATGGCAATGGCGTATCGCCCGCCGCAGCAACAGGACAATAAATGACCGACGCACTCCTGGAAAACCTCGATCGGCGGCTTGCCACCGGCGAGCCCGCCCTGTCCGTGTATAAAGAGACGCTGCGAGAAGCCAAAAATCTGTTGGGGGAACGATTCGAGCATGGTATCAGCGCAAAACTTCTGGTCAGGGCCGCAGCGAGCTTCACTGACGCCATCCTGCAGCGCGTGTGGTCACGTTTTCTGCCTGAAGGCACCCATGCCAGCCTGATCGCCGTCGGTGGTTACGGCCGCGGCGAGCTGCATCCGGCGTCCGACGTCGACGTTCTCATCCTGACGGCTGAAAACCCGCAGAAGCTGGCCGAGCACCTCGAACCCCTGATCATGTTCTTGTGGGATATCGGCCTCGAGATCGGCCACAGTGTGCGTAGCGTAGAGCAATGCGTCGAAGAAGCTACAGCGGATATCACGGTCGTCACCAACCTGATCGAGTCGCGCCTGCTGGCGGGCGACGGCCCGCTGTTCGAGCGGCTGATCGAGGCAACCGGCCCGGAGCAAATATGGCCCAGCACCGAGTTCTTTTCCGCCAAGCTCACAGAGCAGATCAATCGCCACGCAAAGTTCGATGACAGCGGAAGCAATCTCGAACCCAACATCAAAGAGAGTCCGGGCGGGCTGCGCGATATTCAGACGATCGGCTGGGTGGCCAAGCGCCACTTCGGCGTAAGCACCATGCGGGCCCTGGTCGAACACGGTTTTCTCAATGACCATGAGTATCAGCAGCTCAAGAGCGGCGAGGAGCATCTGTGGCGTGTGCGTTATGCACTACACCTGCTGACCGGCCGCCATGAGGACCGTCTGCTGTTCGAACACCAACGCGTTCTGGCCAATCAGTTCGGTTACACCGATGCCGACACCAATCTGGCAGTCGAACAGTTCATGCAGGATTATTATCGCCGCGTGGTCGAGATGCAGCGGCTCAACGAGATGCTGCTGCAGCTGTTCGAAGAGGCGATTCTGCTGAACAACCAGCTGGGCGAACCGGTGCCGATAAATCGCCGCTACCAGGCCCGGAACGGTTACCTGGAAGTTACCAACTCGGGAATTTTTGCGCGTTATCCGCTGGCCATGCTCGAGCTGTTTCTGATCCTGCAACAAAATCCGCAGCTGCACGGCGTACGTGCCAGCACCATTCGGCTGATACGCGCCCACCGGCATCTTATCGACGAACGCTTTCGCAACGACATCCGCGCGCGCGCCCTGTTCATCGAGATATTCCGGGAACACAGCGGCCTTACGCATGCGACCCGCCGCATGCACCGTTACGGTATTCTGTCGCGCTATCTACCTGCCTTCCATGCCGTTACCGGTCTGATGCAGTTTGACCTTTTCCATGTCTATACCGTCGATGAGCACATCCTGATGGTGATCCGGAACATGCGGCGTTTTGCACTCGAAAAACACGCGGCTGAATGCCCTCGCTGCAATCGCGTATACGCGCAATTGCCCAAGCCTGAACTGCTTTACCTTGCCGGACTGTTTCACGACATTGCCAAAGGCCGTGGCGGAGACCACTCGACAATCGGTGCGGATGACGCGCGCGCTTTCTGCCAGAGACATGATCTGTCGGAGTTCGATACTGAGCTCGTCGGCTGGCTGGTGGAGATGCACCTCGTGATGTCACGTATCGCGCAGCACGAAGACATCGATGACCCCGATGTCGTTCAAAAATTCGCCCGCCTGGTGGGCACGCCCACCCGACTCGACTATCTCTACCTGCTCACCGTCGCCGATATGCGCGGCACCAATCCCGGGCGCTGGAATTCCTGGAAGGCCTCCCTGCTCGACCATCTGCATACGCGAACCAACGAGGCCCTCGAACGCGGACTGGATCAGCCACAGCAACAGGACGAGGTTATCGCGCAACGCCAGGCAGAGGCGCGTATCCAGCTGCTCAAACAAGGCCTCGACAATGAACAGCTGAATCTGCTGTGGATGTCGCTGAGTACCGACTACTTCCTGCAAAACTCCGTCGACGCCATCATCTGGCACACCGGGCTGCTCTGGCCCCCGGGTCAGCAGATCGACCGGCATGTTGCCGAACTCCGTTATGATGCCGCACACCGCTGCACCGAGATCTTCGTTTACGGTCCGGATCGTGATGATCTGTTTGCCCACACCACTGCGCTTCTCGGCCAACTCAGCCTCAACGTTCTCGGCGCGCGCATTCAGACGACCGCGCAGAGCCTCAGCATCAACAGCTACCTGGTCCTCGAGGACGACGGCTCGCAGCTGGAGGGACCGGAAAGACTGGAGGGCATACGGCACTTTCTTCAGGACGGTCTCAACAGCGCAGAGCCACCGCAGGGTGGATTGCGCATTCCTCGACAGCTGCAGAGTTTTCAGGTGCCATCCGAGATCAGTTTTGAGCAGGATACAAACCGGATGTTCACGCTGCTCCAGCTCAAGACCAGCGACCGCCCCGGCCTGCTCTCGAAGGTTGGTCAGGCATTCGCATCGAACAAACTGCGCCTTCACAACGCGCGCATTGCCACGGCGGGCGCGGAGGCACACGATACCTTCGCCATTACAGACCGCGAAGATCAACCGATTACAGACCCGGAGCAGCTGAAAATCATCGCCGGGTCGATCAAGACCATACTCGACGACTGACGCCGTCCACCACCCGGCTGGTATCGTCTCACCCCGCGGGCAATAAGGATGCTGCCGCCGGCGCAATGCTCGCCCGGCCAACAACCGTGACGGACTCGGGAAACGGGCCTAGAATTGGACTAAAGATCTTCGGATCCTTAAGCTGATGAAACGCGTGCCCTTATCGCTCCTCCGGCTGTTGTCCAGCCTGCTCTTTCTGGGGTCCTTATGCGCCGCCGCGCCGGCCGGGTCCGAACAGTATCCTCACACCGTCGCGGCATTGCAGGAGCGCTATGCCGACGAGGTGATCGCGCACCGGCAGTACGGTGCCTTCGCCAAGCATGCCGACAGTGAAGATTACCCCGCCATAGCCCACTTGTTCAGGGCCTTGGCGGCGTCAGAGGGGGTTCATGCGCGAAATTTTTCCAGGCTGCTGCGCGAGTTGGGTGAAGAACCCGCAGATCCACCGGTAAAAATCGAATTGAGCAGCACGCGCGCGCATCTGAAACAGGCGGCTACCGTGGAGGCGGCCGAAATCGACACCGAATATCCGGCCATCCTGCAGCGGATTGAAGGCGAGCAACATGAACAGGCGATCCGTTTCATCACCTACGCCTGGAAGGCAGAGCAGCAGCACCGCGACCTTATCCTCAAGATAAAGAAAGGGGCGAGTTGGTTCTTCGGCATGCTGGTGAGCCGGATCGAAGGCAGCCCCACACGCTACTACGTCTGCCAGATCTGTGGCTCGACCGTCACAGAGTTGCCCGGAAGCCAGTGCCCCATCTGTGATCATCCCCCGAAGGAGTACAGGGAGGTACCGCAATTCCGGGGAGACACGAAGCGAGCGGTATCACCTGCCGACTGAAACCGGTTTCGTGAACGGCCGGAATCCGATCGGACAATCCCTACCCGGCCGGGGATTCCACCAGCTCCCAGGCATTGCCGTCCGGATCGCGGCAGAAAAGTGCGCGCCTGCCGGACTTGCTCAGGGTGTAGGGTATCCCTGCCTGTTCGAGTCGCCGCAGGAAACCGTCGAGATCGCTGACCGTCACCGCTGTGTGCCGGTCGCGCCCACCATGTTGCGGCCGCTCCGCAACCGGGTCTGGATTGGGCAGTTCGAGCAGGTGCAATTGGCGATCCCCCAGGGCCAGCCAGACGCCGGGAAACGCCAGATCAGGTCTCGACTGGTCGACTTCCAGACCCAGGACACCCTGGTAAAATTCCAGTGCACGCGCAGTGTTGGCCACGATCAGACTCACATGATGAAGGTCACGAACCGAAGTCATGTTTGTCCTCCTGCAGGATGGCGATCACCGCCGCCGTCAATATCAGCACACCCCCCAGCCACTCCTGAATCGAGACGATCTCCGAGGCCAGGAGCCAGGCTGACGCCGCACCTACAACAAGTTCGAACAGCATGATCACCGCCGAACGCTGAACCGGCATATGCGTTACACCGTAGACCACCGCCAGGGTCGACAGCATGAAACCGCCCACACCCAGCGCCATGGTCCCCAGCCAGGCGGTCGCCGGTGCCTGCGGCACGAAAGGGGACTGAATCATGATGAACGCGGTGGACACAATGACCACGCCCAGCCAGGCCAGATGCGTCTTGGCACGCACCCCCAGGCCGGTGATCCGCCGCGTCATCACATTGTTCAAGGCAAATGCCAGGCCGGCACTGGCCGCCAGCAGATCCGCCTGATTCATCGGCACATGCCCGACGGCCGGATCCCACAACATGACCAGGGCACCACTGATCCCCAGTCCCAACATGAGCCAGGTGCGCCAGCTCAACCGCTCGTGCAGCAGCCAGCGGCCCAATATCATCGTCCATATCGGCGACAGGTAAAACAGCAGCAGCACCCGCACCACCTCGCCCTCGAGCACGGCCAGGACGAACGCCACGTTGGTCCAGCCTGCCGCCAGCACCAGCATGAGTGCATCCCAGGGCTGCCGAAGCAGGCCATCCGTCGCAAACCTGACGAAAGGCGAAAAGACCAGGAAAGCCGTGGCATAGGCGACCAGGGTCAGCCATGCACCCTGCATCCCCATGGCTTCCAGGATCCGAGATGGATACCAGACCAGCCCCCAGAAGGTCGCGCCGTACAGCAAGCCCAAAACCGGCCCGAATCGTCCTGCCGAAGCATTCATCAAAATGATCGCCTATAATCGGCCGCCCGGAAACACGCTGTCGCCCGCATGAACCCCGACCTGGATAAACTTCAGCCCTACCCCTTTGAGAAGCTCAATGCGCTCAAGGCAGGGATTAAACCACCGTCGAAACCGCATATCGCAATGTCGATCGGCGAGCCGAAGCATGCCACACCGGGACTCATTGCGGCAGCATTGCGGGAACACCTCGATGCCGGGCTCGCAAGCTACCCGCTAACCAAGGGACTGCCGGAACTGCGCGAGGCGATCTGCGACTGGTTGACCGGCCGCTTCGAACTGCCGCCCGGTTCGCTCGACCCCGAGCACCATGCCCTGCCGGTCAACGGTACCCGAGAGGCCCTGTTCGCCTTTGCGCAGGCCGTGGTAAACCGCAGTCGCCCGGCCCTGGTGGTATCGCCCAATCCCTTCTATCAGATCTACGAGGGTGCGGCATTGCTCGGCGGCGCAACCCCGCATTTCATTGCGTGCATGGCCGACAACCACTACCTGCCTGAATTCGACGCCGTCGAGGCAGAGACCTGGGACCGATGCCAGCTCCTTTACCTATGCTCACCCGGCAACCCGACGGGTGCGGTGATCCCGCAATCGACCCTGCAGCAGCTGATCCGCCTGGCAGAGAAACACGATTTCGTGATTGCCTCAGACGAGTGTTATTCCGAGATCTATTTCGACGAGGCCAAGCCCCCGGTCGGGCTGTTGCAGGCTGCAGCGGCAATGGGCAACAGCGATTTCCGACGCTGCGTCGTATTCCACAGCCTCTCCAAGCGTTCCAATGCGCCGGGCCTGCGTTCCGGTTTCATTGCGGGGGATGCGGACCTGCTGGCCGGATTTCTGCGCTACCGCACCTATCACGGCTGCGCCATGCCGGTTCAACATCAGTACGCCAGTGTCGCGGCGTGGCGTGATGAGGATCACGTACGTCACAACCGCCGCCTGTACCGGGAGAAATTCGATGGCGTGCTCGACACACTGGCAGGCTGCCTCGATGTGGCACGCCCCGACGCCGGCTTCTACCTGTGGCCCAGGACGCCGATCAGCGACGAGGACTTTGCACGCGGGCTGTTCGAGCAACAAAACGTGACCGTCTTGCCCGGTCGTTATCTCTCACGCGACGTTGGTGAGTTCAACCCCGGGGCCGGCCATGTGCGCATGGCACTGGTCGCAACCGCTGAGGAATGCATCGAGGCGGCCAAGCGCATCAAACAATTCGTAACCAATCTTTAAGAAACCGAGAATACCCAGGAGACCGTCATGAGTGACATCCAGTCCATCATTGTCGACGCATTTGAAAAGCGCGCCGACATCACCCCACGCAATGTCAGTACCGGCGTGCGCGATGCCGTGATGGAGGCTATCGACCAACTCGATCGGGGAGAAATCCGGGTTGCCGAAAAACGCGGCAGCGACTGGATTGTCAACGATTGGGTGAAGAAGGCAGTGTTGCTGTCATTCCGCATCAACGACAATGAGTTCATCAAGGGCGGTTTCACCAACTATTACGACAAGGTGGAATCCAAGTACGCCGATTACAATTCACGCGAATTCCGCGAATCCGGCGTGCGGATCGTGCCGCCGGCCACTGCACGCAAGGGCTCATACATTGCATCCAGCTGCGTGCTGATGCCCTCCTATGTCAATATCGGCGCCTATGTGGATTCGGGCACCATGGTCGACACCTGGGCTACCGTCGGATCCTGCGCGCAGATCGGCAAGAACGTTCATCTTTCCGGTGGGGTCGGCATCGGCGGTGTGCTGGAGCCGCTGCAGGCCGCGCCCACCATCATCGAAGACAACTGCTTTATCGGCGCACGCTCCGAGGTGGTTGAAGGTGTAATCGTCGAACAGGGCTCTGTCATTTCGATGGGTGTCTACATCGGTCAGTCCACCCGAATCTACGATCGTGAAAACGACGAGATCCTTTACGGCCGCATCCCGGCCGGCTCGGTCGTCGTCTCGGGCAACCTGCCCTCGAAAGACGGTAAGTACAGCCTGTACTGCGCGGTGATCGTCAAACGGGTCGACGAAAAGACACGTTCCAAGGTTGGCATCAACGAACTGCTGCGGGACATTTGAACCTGTGAAAAAACCACGAAGGTCACAAAGCTCACAAAGTGCCGGTGATACCTATAAGGCTTGCCGTTGCCGCACTTCGTGCTCTTCGTGTCCTTTGTGGTAAATACAGACAGATGATTAAGCTATACGGAATCCCCAACTGCGACACCATGAAAAAGGCCCGGGCCTGGCTCGGCGAGCGCGGGATTGACTACGCGTTTCATGATTACAAGAAGGGCGGGATCGACGAGAAAACCCTGCGGACCTGGGTCGAGGAACTCGGCTGGGAGCCCCTGCTGAATACTCGCGGCATGATGTGGCGCAAAGTACCTCAGGCCGTCAAGGACAACATCGACGAGGCTTCCGCGATCGCCTTGATGCTGGAGACCCCGAGCATCATAAAGCGCCCGGTGCTCGATACCGGAAAAGAACGGCATGTTGGTTTCAAGCCGGAACACTATGAGAAGATCTTCGATACTTGAATTTAGTAGGAGCAAGGCACGAGGTGCGAGGTGCGAGGTGATTTTCCTCGGCCCTCGGCCCTCGGTCCTCGGCCCTGTATGAGCGCAACACTCGACCTTGCCATCGATCTAATCTCCCGTCCGTCGGTCACACCGGAGGATGCCGGTTGCCAGGACCTGATGATGGAACGCCTGGCCGCGTTGGGCTTTCGCAACGAACCCATGCGCTTTGAGGAGGTGGACAACTTTTGGGCACGACGAGGGACATCAGGGCCCGTGTTCTGCTTCGCCGGACACACCGACGTGGTGCCTGCCGGCCCGGTAGACAAATGGGCCTCAGGTCCTTTCGAGCCGGAGGTTCGTGACGGCAAGCTCTACGGTCGCGGTGCGGCCGACATGAAAGGCTCTCTGGCGGCCATGCTGACCGCCACCGAACGCTTTGTCGCCAGCCATCCGAACCATAAGGGTTCCATCGCCTATCTGATCACCAGCGATGAAGAAGGCCCGGCAAAAAATGGCACCGTCAAAGTGGTCGACACCCTCGAGGCGCGCAATGAAAAAATAGACTGGTGCCTGGTCGGCGAACCTTCTTCCACGCGGCATGTCGGCGACGTGGTCAAGAACGGTCGCCGCGGATCACTCGGCTGCGTGCTCAGCGTGCGTGGAGTCCAGGGGCATGTGGCCTATCCCCATCTGGCCAGGAATCCGGTGCATCAGCTTGCTCCGGCATTGGCGGAATTGGCCGAGACGCAGTGGGACCAGGGCAATGAGTTCTTTCCCAAGACCACTTTCCAGGTCTCCAACATCCGCGCCGGTACAGGCGCGACCAATGTGATCCCGGGCGTCTGCCAGGTGACCTTCAACTTCCGTTTCTCAACCGAGACGACGCAGGAGGCCCTGCGCGAACGGGTCGAGACCCTTCTCGACAGACATGGGCTTGAATACGATATCGAATGGGATCTTTCCGGCCTTCCCTTTCTGACGCCGCGCGGGGAGCTCGTCGCGGCCGCCCAGACGGCGATAAAAAAAGTGGCTGGAATCGATACCGAACTGTCCACCGCCGGCGGCACCTCTGACGGACGTTTCATTGCGCCGACCGGTGCCCAGGTCCTGGAACTCGGGCCGCTGAACGCAACGATCCACCAGGTGAACGAATGCGTCGGTGTCGGGGAGCTTGATCGGTTGTCATCCATTTACGAGGCGATTCTGCACAAATTGCTAACCTGACTATTAATCGCAGGCCAGAAGACCACTTGACCGGCGGCCTCAATGCCATGGCCGATCATGCCCGAGTATTCCCGAAAATATCAAATCAGGGCGACCTTCGCTTCATCACGGCGCAAGACTGTCCAGCCTGCTTCAGCTGGGCGCAGATACCCCAAGCGTCGGATCTGATCATGGGTCCGGTGTGCACCCGGTAGAGGCTTTCACCCTTTGCATTGATCCTGTCCAGAATCAGATCCCGCGACCCCAGCGATTCGGGATACTTTTTCTGATAAAGAGCCCACGCATCCTGGGCAAGCTTCTCTGAACTGAATGCCCCGAGATGGATCCGGTAAATCCCCGCCGACGCCGGCTTTACCGTTTCCCGCTCGGAGATTTTCAGGCCTGAATCCATGACCATTATGTTTTCGGGCAACTGTACTAGGCTGTACTTCAAGGGTGCCCGGCTGCCAACACCGGAGCTCGGATCATTTTGCGTGCTCGCCTGACTGTCTGCGCGCGGTGCACCATTGGACCGAGCCTGATTCGCGTTCGTGGCTTTGGCACCGTTCGCGAGTAGCAGCTTCGCGACCTCCCGGTGGCCATTCCGCTGCGCCCAGTCAAGCGGCGTGATGCCGTCCTCGGTCCGCGCGTTCACCCTGGCGCCATGCTCGATCAGCAGCCTTGCCACTGCCGTGTGCCCGTTGTAGGCGGCAAGATGTAGCGGTGTACTGCCTTTTTTCACCCGTTCGTTCACGCCGGCGCCTGAGATAATGGCCTGGCTGACTCCGGCCTCATCGCCATTGAACGCCATCCAATGGATTGCGGTTCCGCCCTGCCCTCCTCCTGCACGAACCCTGGCGCCGCTGCCCCGTTTCTCGGCAGGTGCAGAGTCGTCATATGCGCCTGGATAGTCCAGCTTGAGTTCCGCCGATGCCGACGCGCTGACGACAAGGCAGGCGAGCGCTGCGACCAGAAGAACAAGTCTCATAAGCAACTCACTTGCTGCTGTCCCTGGGGATTGGGAGCATTTTATGTTTTGTCATCCGCGGAATCATTACATGTAACGCCATATGGCTGCAGCCAGGATAAAAAAGCGTGAAAGAAGCCGATGGGGTGACGAACATTCGCTGCGTAAAAGACGCCTGTGGATACTGCCCGACTCGCATCGCTACTGAATGAACTCCTGGCTCAGGCGCAATTGCAGCAACCTGGCCTGCTTGAATGCCTCCTTAAGCATCAGGCGTTGTGTTGCCGTTAACTCAGACGGGTCGACACGGTTGATTTCGTCGTAGTCACCACCGGCCAGCTGACGCTGTATCCGCAGGCGCTGGACGAATTCGAAAGCCTCGACCGTAGCCGCAGTATCCGCATTTTGCCGATGGGTCGCCGCGCCGACCGCGCGTAATCGCTCAACCGTATTCGTCGTCCACACGCCATGCTGCAGTGCCCAGATACGGGCCGCATCCACGAAAAGCCGCGCGCCCCGGGTCTTGAGATCGATGGTATGAGGATAACGTCGGCCGCCGTCATAGGAAAAAGCACCGAACCAACCGAGCGAGGGTGAGCAACCCAGGGCCTGCTCGGCCATGCCACGAAGAAATCGCGCATGCCTCGCCGGCTGGGGCAACAGCCACTTATGCAAATCGTCAACGAGCTCATCCTGGCCATATAGCGGACGAAAGTCGAAGAAGATCGATGCATTCAGCAATGCTTCCGGGTCGGGTTGCTCCATCCATTTGCTGAAGTGCCCACGCCATTCCTCGACCGACAGGCACCACACCGGATTACCCGCCATGATGTCGCCGGGACACAGCATGAATCCGCAGATATCCAGGGCACGATTGACCGCCCTGGAAAACGGCAGCATGGCATTGCGTACTTTGTCGGTATCCGATTTATTCTCCGGGAGAAAAACAAGCCCGTTGTCCTGATCGCTGACGAAGGCCTGCTCCAGGCGCCCCTCTGATCCGAATACCATCCAGCACCAGGGTACCGGGGGCAGGTCGAATTCATTGGCGACCAGCTCGATCACCCGGATGCTGACCAGATCATTGAGACCGGACATCCACTTACACAAAACCTCGACACCCATCCCACTGGCAAACAGCTCGTACCCGTGTTCGCGCACTGCTTTGGCTGCGTCCGCCATGCTGTCGACGTTATCGGCCAGATTGATACGATCAACCAGTTCCTCGGCTCCACCTTCACGGAATCCAGGCAGGTCTTCAGGCAACAGCAGGTTGGACAGCTGACCATCCGGCTCAACCAGCAACAGATGGCTCAGACGACCACGCGTCATAGTTACACGGGCCCGATGAACCGACGCATCCACCGGCAGAACCATCGGCGCAGCCGTCATGAAGGTGAAACTCGGATCACTGAGCTTGGCCTTCTTGAGGGTAATGGCCTCAACCAGGTCATGAAGAGTCACGACCCCAAGCGGCGCATCGCGGTTTTCAGCAACGACCCCCGCCTGCACCCCTGCCTGGTTGAGCGTGAACAGCGTATCCCGGATAGTCGCATCCGGTTTCACGATCAAAAGGTCACGCCGCACGAGTCGACGCAATGGGGCCTCTCCCAGTCCAAACTCGGTATTCAGGGGCGCAAAGGGCGTGATGGTCTTGCCCTGTTCGGATGCTCCGGCAGTGAGGGAGCGAGGCATCATGGTCTCTAATCCCCCGCGTCTTCCCGGTGCAGCAGCTCATGTACCTTCGCGACCAGATCATGGGTCGAAAAGGGTTTTGTAATATAGGCATCGGCTCCGAGCGAAATACCTTTCTTCATCTCGGCCTCGCGTCCCTTGGCGGTCAACATCAGGATCGGCATTCGCGACAACGCCGGGTCGGCACGCACCTCTGCACAAACCTCGAAACCGTTCTTACGCGGCATCATGACATCGAGAATCATCAGGTCCGGCCTCGTGCTGGCAAGCAGGTCGATAGCTTCCTGGCCGTCGCTGGCCGTCACCACTTCATGACCTTCGCGGCGCATCAGAAACTCCACGGACAACACGATATTGGGCTCGTCATCCACTATCAGGACTTTCTTCGACATCTGTCTTCCCCACTCGCTGATCGCTGTTGCGTTTCATGGGCAGTTCAAAGGTAAAGGTAGCACCATTCCGGGGTGCGCTATCCACCCAGATACGCCCGTCGAAATGCTCGATGATCCGGCGGCTGATCGGCAAACCCAGCCCCGTACCCACCGGCTTGTCACTTCCCCCACTGCCCTGGTGGAATTTCTCGAAGATGTGCGGCTGGTCTGCTTTGGGTATTCCCGGTCCATTGTCAGACACGCTGACACGACATTTCCCGGACTCCGCAGAGAGACGTAATTTGACGATGCCTTCATCCGCCGGCGCAAACTTCACCGCATTGGACAGAAGATTCACTAAAACCTGCATCAGCCGGTCCCGATCTACTGTGACAACGCAGGGGCGCTCGGGCACATCACATTCAACCCGGGCCCCGCGCTCCCTGAACAGCTGTTCGGTCACCTGTATGCCTTCGTTGATCAGTTCGGCCACATCCACAGACTCGGCACCCCAGTCGGCATGACCGGACTCGATCTTGGCCAGATCCAGGACCTGGTTAACCAGCCGGGACAGCCGTTTGGTTTCGCTGACGATGATTCCGAGAAAACGCCGGCGCTCTTCAAGCGCGACCTTTGGGTCATCGAACAGGATCTCGGAGAAAGCACGGATCGATGCCAAGGGTGTGCGCAGCTCATGTGTGACCGATGACATGAAATCATCCTTTAGCCGATCGATCTCCTTGAGCTGCTCATTGGCCTGCTTCAACTCGCGGCTCGCAGCCTCGAGCTCGATTGATTTCTGTTCCAACTCGTGACTGTATGCGCGGATCTGTGAAGCCTCATCAAGAATATCAAGCACCTCGTCCAACCCCAGCGCCTCCTCCGCGGTTACTGAGGCCACCATGACCCGTGCCGAGGCGCTGCCAATGGCGCCCGCCAGCAGGGTCTCGGCAAAATGCACGGTTTCGGCGTCCGCGGGCAAGCTGCTCACATCCTCGGCTTCCCGCCGTGCCGCATATTGCCTGAATGCACGTCGGGCCCTCTCTGCACCGAGGAAGCGCTCGGCAAGCCCGAAAAGTTCCTTGACCTCGGCCTTACCACGCCAGAGTCCGATACCAGGAGGGCGCTCATGTTTGAGTACGTCCACAAACAGCGTCGCCTGCGTTGTCTCATGGACGTTCGGGGCACGCCTCAAAGAGAAAAACAGATAGGCGCCGATATTGAACACCATGCTCCAGAAAAGACAATGAGTGATCTCGTTCATTCCGGTCAGACCGAACAACTCCTGAGGGCGCAGAAGCTCGATTCCAAAGGGACCATGCTCAAGCATACCGCCAGGCAGCCAGCCCGATTTGGCGAAGGATGGCAACAGCAAGGTGTATAACCAGATACCGAAACCGGCGAGCAGGCCGGCCAGTGCACCGGCGTGGGTCCCTCCCCGCCAGTAAAGGCCGATAAGCATCGCCGGTGCAAACTGGGCGACTGCCGAAAAGCTGATCAAACCGATACTGACAAGCGCATATGCCTCTCCGGCAAAGTGAAAATACAAATAACCGAGCAGCAGGATCACGATGATGGCGCCACGCCGGATTCTCAACAGCAACCGACTCAGATCGGCCTCAGGAGCCATCCGCTTCCAGCGACTCAACAATCCGGGCATTACCAGGTCGTTACAAACCATGGTGGACAGCGCGATCGTCTCGACGATCACCATCCCGGTCGCCGCCGACAGACCGCCGATAAATGCAAGCAGGGACAGCCCCCCCTGATCGTGTGCCATCGGCAGTGTCAATACGAAGGTATCCGCGTCCATATTCGTGCCGGCGAATGTCAACTGTCCGGCAAGCGCGATCGGAATGACGAAGATATTGATCAGCAGCAGGTAAAGCGGAAACATCCAGACTGCACGACGCAGATGGTTTTCAGAGCTGTTTTCGACCACCGCAACCTGAAACTGACGTGGCAGCATCATCACCGCAAGCGCAGCAAGGATGGTCAGCGAATACCAGTTTCCGTAACTGCCGCGCTCGTCGGCGATCACCGGCTTGAGGAAACCGGCCAGCTCCGCCTTGTCGAAAAGATCTGCGAATCCATCATGCAGATAAAAGGTGGCAAACACACCAACCGCGAGAAAGGCGATCAGCTTCACAATCGACTCGAAGGCAATCGCCGCGACCATCCCTTCGTGTCGTTCGCTCGCGTCGAGATGGCGCGTACCGAACAATATGGTGAATGCCGCAAGCAGAAGGGCGACATAGAGTGCCGTGTCCTGCAGGATGGGGATTGTCCCCGCCGTTCCGGCCAGATCGACATCCGGGAAACTCTGCAGGATGGTGACGCTGCGCGATATCGCCTTCAGCTGCAGCGCTATGTAAGGCACCACCCCCAGCACGGCGATCACGGTCACGATGCCGCCGAGCAGCTGGCTCTTGCCGTAGCGTGACGCAATGAAATCGGCAATGGATGTGATGCGTTGGGTCTTGCTGATTCGCACCATCTTCAGCAACAGCGTGCCCCAGAGTGCGGCGATCAGCGTCGGACCAAGATAGATCGGAAGGAACCCGACCCCGCTCGCCGCAGCCCGCCCGACGCTGCCGTAATACGTCCATGCCGTACAGTAGACGGCCAGCGACAATGCGTAGACCGTCGGCCTGCTGATCACCGAACGTTGCTGGTCGGCACGTCGGTCCGCCCAGTACGCGATCGCAAACAGCAGCCCGAGATAAAGCAGCGAATAGACGACGATCAGCTTCGTACTCAGCATACGCCGCTCATCGAACTACCGGTTATCGGCCTCGACCGTTATCGCCGCAAGCACAACCAGCAGCAGCCATACACCAAAAAGATAGAGATAGCTGACCGGGAAACCGGCCCATTCCACGGCACGGTCAAACAGGGTCAGTGCCGGCGAGTACAGCAGCAGCAGACCCAGCAGGAATATCCCGACCAATCGTTGTCTGGTCAGTATCGAGTGATGCATACCGGCTCCAACGGCTCGAATGTCCGTCTACCCAGTATATGTCACCAAAACCGATCCCGTTGGCGCGCCACAGTGGTCCATCACACGACCCGGCTCAGGGATCAGTTACGGCCCCGCGACAGCGGCATAAGCCGGGCGCCGGCCCCGACAGCCCAGGCACCCAACTTTCCCAGAACAAGCAGCAGCAGCACCACGGCGAGCCAGGAAAGGTAATGCGCCAGCCCCTCTCCGCCACTCTCCAGATAAGCGGAAATTTTCGTGGTCTCAAGAAAATACCGGGCGAAATAAGCAAT
>Ga0316192_10002010_pt1 | contig 14947 bp, 16 predicted proteins | sample MerIslwburrow_MG_FD_204931 | JGI IMG/M metagenome (GOLD analysis project Ga0316192, IMG submission 204931) | Coastal sediment microbial communities from Maine, United States - Merrow Island worm burrow | ecosystem: Environmental > Aquatic > Marine > Coastal > Sediment | place: USA: Maine...
ATGGCCACCGCGGTCTTGCCGGTCTGGCGGTCGCCGATAATCAACTCGCGCTGACCACGTCCAATCGGCACCATGGAGTCGATGGACTTCAGCCCGGTTTGTACCGGCTCATCCACCGACTGGCGTGCAATCACACCCGGCGCAATCTTTTCAATCGGCGAGGTCTCGGTGGCCTGTATCGGGCCCTTGCCATCAATGGGGTTACCCAGGGAATCCACCACCCTGCCCAGCAGCGCCTCACCCACTGGCACCTCGAGAATGCGGCCGGTGCACTTGACGCTCTCACCTTCGGAAAGCGTCTTGTAGTCACCGAGGATCACGGCGCCAACGGAATCCCGCTCCAGGTTGAGCGCCATGCCGAATACATTGCCAGCGAATTCCAGCATTTCACCCTGCATCACATCGGCAAGACCGTGGATACGCGCGATACCGTCACTCAGACTGACCACCGTACCCTCGGTGCGTGCTTCTGACACGACCTCGAATTTCTCGATGCGGCTCTTGATCAGTTCGCTGATTTCAGTCGGATTGAGTTGCATAGTGTTTACCTTGAATAAGCTCTTATCTTGAAAAAATGAGGCATCAGTGCGCTGTTAGTGATTCAGCGCCGTACCCAGCCGTTGCAGTTTGCCGCGCACCGAACCGTCGATGACCAGGTCACCGGCACGGATAATGGCGCCACCCAGCAGCCCGGCATCGGTCGAACAGCTCAGCTCGATCTCGCGTCCGAGGCGCTTGCGCAGGCTGGCGATTATCTCGGCCTGTTGTGACTCGCTGGCAGGATACGCTGTCACCATCTCTGCCTGCACGGTACCCTCGGCATCTCTGCGTTTGATCTCGTACAACGCGGCGATTTCGGGCAGCAGTCTGAGGCGTCCGTTGGCCGCCAGTACGCGGATAAAATTGGCGCCCTGCTCGTTGATGTGATCGCCAGCTACTTCAATAATCAGATCAGCCAGTTGTGATTCCGTAAGGAATGGACTGTCAATCACCTCGGACATCATGGCATCTGCAGTGATTGCTGCCAGCAGGGACAGCATCTCCGACCAGTCTTTCAACGTGTGCTGCGCGTGGGCAAACAGGAACGCTGCCTGTGCATAGGGACGTGCCACGGTAATTGCTTCGGCCATGTCCGTTACCTAGATCTCGGCCGCCAGCTTGTTCAACAGCTCGGCATGGGTCGCTTCGTCCACTTCTCGCTCCAGTACCTTGCCGGCACCGGCCAGCGCAATGGATACGACCTCTCCACGCAGACCTTCCTTGACGCGGTTGACCTCCTGCTCAATTTCAGCCTGGGCAGCCGTCAGCAGGCGCTGACCTTCCACCTTGGCATCATCCTTTGCCTCGTCAACGATCTCCGCAGCGCGTTTGTCGGCACGGGTGATAATCTCGCCTGCCTGTTCCTTGGCCTGGCGCAACAGCTCCTTGGCACGTTCCTCGGCCAGTGCCTGCTCGCGCTGGCCATGTTCGCCTGCTGCCAGACCATCGGCTATCTTTTTCTTGCGCTCTTCGAGTGCAAGCAGGATCGGTGGCCACACATATTTCATGCAGAACACGACGAACAGGAAAAAGGCAATTCCCTGGCCAATCAGGGTGGCATTGATATTCATGTTAGAACCTCTGCGTCTCGATCAGCTGCGTGTATCAGGCACCCACCACAGCAAACATGATGTAGAGTGAAATACCCACGGCGATCATCGGCACTGCGTCGACCAGACCCATAACGATGAAGAACTGGGTACGCAGCATGGGAATCAGTTCCGGCTGACGTGCGGCGCCCTCCAGGAAGCGACCGCCGAGGACACCGATACCTACAGCGGCACCCAGTGCACCGAGGCCCATCATCAATGCGCCGGCGATATAGAGTAATGCGTCTGCCATTTCCATGTTTTTCTCCTAAAAAATAACGAGCTGTTTAAATAAAAATCTCAATGATGTTCCTGATGCGCCATGTCCAGGTACACGATGGTCAGTGTCATGAAGATGAACGCCTGCAGGGTAATAATAAGAATGTGGAAGATCGCCCAGCCGATCTGCAACAAGCCGCCAGAGACGCCGAGGACCAGGCCGCCGCTGTACATGAGGGCGATCAGGATAAAGATCATTTCACCGGCATACATGTTGCCGAACAGTCGCAGTGACAGTGATACCGGTTTGGCAATCAGGTTGACGCCTTCCAGCAGCAGATTGACGGGCATGCCCCACTTGCCAAACGGCTGGAATGCCAGCTCGGCGAAAAAGCCGCCCGGCCCCTTGATCTTGAAGCTGTAGTACAGGATCAGGAAGAACACACCGATGGCCATGCCGAAGGTGGCATTGGGATCCGCTGTTGATACCACCCTCATATAGGGGATGCCGATTAGTTGCGCCAGGTGCGGCAGAAAATCAACGGCAATCAAGTCCATGAAGTTCATCAGGAAGATCCAGATGAAAATCGTGAATGCCAGTGGTGCGACCAGTGGATTACGGCCACTGAAGGAGCCCTTGACGCTGTCCTCGATAAACTCGACGATCCACTCGGCGAAGTTCTGCAGGCCACCGGGCATCCCGGCAGTGGCCTGTTTGGCAGCGCGGTGAAAGATATACAGAAACAGCACACCCAGACCGATGGAGAACCCCAGGGTATCGACATGAAACGCCCAGAAGCCCATTTCGCTGGCTTCCTCTATACCATGGGCAATGCCCCAGCTGCCATCCGGGTGCTGACCAAAGGTCAGGTTTGTCAGATGGTGCTGGATATATTCAGCAGAGGTTAGGGCTTCGCCCGACATAACTATTCCGTTTTAATTAATTCTTTAAATACCAGGGCCAACTGGCCCACAATAAATCCCGTGATCAGTGCCAGCGGATCAAGCTGCAGTGTGCCCAGTGCAGCTGCGAACAGCAGCAGCACCAGCACAAAACGCTCCACTGCGGTCCGGTACAGCAAGCGCAGACTTTCCCCCGCACTCAGGGCACGCCCCCTGTCAGCGCGCAGTCGGCGCCACTCCAGCAACAGCACATTGGCCATCGCAATCAGGCCACCACAGCACACTGATCCTGCCTGGAAAGCACCGTAGACCATGAAAAAGATGACCGAGCTAGCCGCAATCAAGAGCAGCTGGAGTATGGCGAGCTTGCGGACACTGCGCGCAGCACTCGCCATAATCAGTCAATAATTCAGTAAGTTACGTGCAACCCATCTACCAACAGCGACGCCTTGTCCCACTATTGAACTGACAAGGAACAGCCAGCGGGGAGCCGGGGATTATAAAGAGCGCCAGTAGCAGGGGTCAATAAAAGTCGCTTAAAAAAAGGCGGCCCGGGATTAGAACGTAGCGCCTGCACTCCACAACACCTGCTTAGTACGTGCCCATGGGCACCACTTCTGTTTTTTCCTCATCCACCACATAGGGGATCCCGGCGGCCTTCTTGACCGTCACCTGGGTGCCATCTTCCTTGATATAGCTATCCGTGCTGCAGGCACTCATTGCCACACACAAAACCAGTAGTAGTTTTTTCATGGTTATCCTCTCTGCCAGTCGTACTCCCGATGGAAGTACGGATTATGGTGTTTCCTGCCGGGTTGTGCAAAAAGTGCAGCCTGCCTCATCAAATCTGTGATTCGATGGGCATCAGTCGCATAAATCCGATGCCAACACGCCGCCAGAAACCAGTATAGGGATCCGCGCTGAATGTCGTCGGCTCATCATTCACCAGGCCATGCCAGCGCAGTTGCTCAACACCCTGCCCGTCTTCGTCCAGTGTCAGGCGAAACGCAACCTCATCGATGTTTGCGTCAAAATTGCTGGCCATGCGCGCGGCAATTTCAGGTGATTCGATGACCACTCCGATTTCAGTATTCTGCACCACGGAGCGCGCATCCAGATTGAGCGAGCCAATAAAGATGGTTTCACGGTCAACCGTAAACGTCTTCGCATGCAGACTGGACTTGGCACGACCGATGTTACCCCTTGACCAGTCGCGGCGATCCTCCTTGCTGGTAATCTTGTTTAACTCATAGAGCTCCACGCCCGCGCGCAACAGGTCCCTGCGATAACGGGAGTAACCCGCGTGCACAATGCCAACATCCGTTGAGGCCAGCGAGTTGGTAAGGATGCGCACGCGCACGCCGCGTTCGCGCAGTTGTTTCAGAAAGGCCACCCCGGACTTGCCCGGCACAAAATAGGGCGACAGGATGATCAGCTCCTGTTGTGCAGCGGCCATGTATGGCTTGACATCGTTCCACATCCGGTAATCACTGTTGCCGGTGCTGTGACTGAGCTTTTCCGGCGGATCCGCAAACACTCTGCCGTCACCCCAGATAAACTCAACGCTATTTTTTCTGATGCTGTTTGACAGCTCCGAGTCGGCCAGTCGCTGCAGGTAGTCAGAATCCTTCTCCGCAGCATAAAAATCAGCCATTCGCTGCTGACCCTGCCGCAGGTCCGCCTCGGTGGGCGGTGTATCCAGCAACGTGGCAATCGGGTAGCTGAGGGGACTGTTCCAGTATTCATCGAACGAGCGCGACACCTCATCAGCAACCGGCCCGATGGACAGTACATCCAGATCGGCAAACGCCAGGTCCGGATCGGCGCTGAAATATTCATCACCGATGTTACGCCCACCAAGAATGGCGGCCTGACTGTCGACAGTAAAAGACTTGTTGTGCGCGCGCCGTGTCTGCTTGCCAAACCCTGTGACATATTGCAGCGTGCGGCCGGTATTGCGCGCGAAGGGATTGAAGATGCGCACCTCGATATTCGGGTGGCTGTCAAATACCGCGATATTGATATCACGCCCGCCTTCATCGATATCATCCAGTAACAACCGCACCCGCACACCGCGATCGGCGGCCTTCAGCAACTGGTAGGCCAGCAGGTTACCGACTTCGTCACCGTGCCACATGTAATACTGGGTATCGATGCTGCGTTCTGCCCGCTGTGCCATCACGGCACGCGCCACAAAGGCATCCAGGCCATTGGGCAGCAGCAGATAACCGGATTGCCCTTCGGCATGCGCGGGTAGTCTTTTCTCTACCAGCTGGCCAAGAGGTGTATCGCTCGTGTCGGTATAGTGCAGGGATTCGGTGCGGTCGCTGTTATCCGGCAGCGAGGCACAGCCACCAAGCGCAAGCAGACCCAGCAACATGACCGATCGTAGCAGAGCGCTTGCATCGAGCATTTAATTTTCCTGGAACAGGTTAATAGTAATAATGGACATAAGCAGGCCGGATATCACTTATAAAATCCGGCCTGCTTATGATACCGGGCTATCAGTCGTGCTTGCCGCCTGGCCATAAATGTATTGTTACTTCATCAGGGCATCGACGGCCTTGTCGGTATCGACGGACTCGGCGGCCTGTGGCTTATCGACCGAGTCATAGCCCTTTTTCACATCCTGCTCCTTGACTGCCTCGGTGGCCTGTTGCTTGTCCACCGACTCCATGGCCTTTTGGGTATCAACCGACTCACCCAGTTTCTGATAGTCGACAGCATGGACACTCCCGGATACACACAACAAGGCAAGGCTGGATACAACGATAAAGTGACGCATGATTGAGACTCCTTTGTTATTGGACAGTTACGGAACCGTATCACTCCGGTTCACGTTTATGCTTTTACATTTCTCACCGCCATCCGTCAATGCGGCCAGGCGTGACAGGTTGGCATTGAACCTGTCGTGGTCGATCGTGATCAGGGGTAAAAAAATAACAACCTGAGACGGCTGCGAAACGGCGAATGAGAGTGATGTCCCCTGCCCTGCTACCGCTGTTGGCAGTCACGCTCGAGGCAAACGGTCAGCTAGCGAAGATGCGCCAGCACGCCGTCCAGTTCGTCGAGGCTGTTATAGCTGATTTCCAGTTTGCCCTTGCCACCACGGCCCTGGCGAATCGCCACCCGGGCACCGAGCTTGTCAGACAGGTCCGTTTCAAGGCGCTGGATATTGACATCTTTGCTGGCCTTCTCCGGCTTCGCGGGCGCCGGGCGCTGCAGCGACTTCACCAGCCCTTCGGTAGCACGCACCGTCAGTCCACGGTTGATGACCTGGCGTGCGGCCTCAAGCTGTTTATTACCACTGAGTGCCAGCAGTGCGCGCGCATGCCCCATCTCCAGTTCGCCCTGCTCAACCAGTTGTTTGACGGCATCCTCGAGATCCAGCAAACGCAACAAATTGGAGACGGCCGCACGTGAGCGACCGACGGCCTCCGCTGCCTGTTCATGCGTCAGCTCGAACTCCTTGATCAGGCGCTCCAGCGCGCGCGCTTCTTCCAGCGGATTCAGGTCTTCACGCTGGATGTTTTCAATCAAGGCAATGGCAATCGCGGCCCGGTCTTCCACCTCCCGCACCACCGCCGGTATCTCGTGCAAACCGGCAAGCTGCGCGGCGCGCCAGCGACGCTCGCCGGCGATGATTTCGTAACGGCCTTCGGCAACTGCACGTACCACGATAGGCTGCACCACACCCTGCGCAGCGATGGAATCGGCAAGGTCCTGCAGTGATTCCTGGTGCATGTCCAGACGCGGCTGGTATTTACCACGCTGAATCACATCCACCGGCAACATACACAGTGCGCCGTCCGCCAACGTCTTCGGCGCCGTTGCGGGTGATTCCGACGTCGGCACCGACCTGAGCTCCGGTGCACCCGCCACTGCCGTGTTGTCCGCTGCCGGCGCAGTCCGTGCCGCCGACCCCAGCAATGCATCCAGACCACGACCCAATCCGCGTTTCTTTGCTGCCATGTCAGTTACCGTTTTTGTCTGTCACTGTCTTCAAAGATGTGAGCGTTGCTGCGCCGGCTGCTCAGCCCGGTCCATGTCCGTTTCGCTGCTTTCCTCTGGCACCACCGGCGCATGCCGCCGCAGGTACTCACCGGCCAGCGCGAGGTAAGAAATAGCACCACGTGAACTCTTGTCATAGCGCAATACCGGCAGACCATGACTGGGTGCCTCGGCAAGACGCACGTTGCGCGGGATGATGGTGCGGTAGAGCTTTTCACCAAAATGCTCCTGCAGCTGTGCCGACACGTCATTCGAGAGGTTGTTGCGCGCATCGTACATGGTGCGCAGCAAGCCCTCGATATCCAGCTCCGGATTGATGCTGGCGCGCACCTGCTCGATGGTATCCAGCAAGGCCGACAGGCCTTCCAGCGCATAATACTCACACTGTATGGGAATCAGAACACCGTGTGCGGCGGCCAGTGCATTCACCGTGAGCATGCTCAGGGAGGGCGGGCAGTCAATCACAATCAGGTCGTAGTCATTCTGTACATAACTCAACGCAGATCGCAGCCTGCGTTCACGGTCGCCCTTCCCCAGCAGTTCGACTTCTGCTGCCGTCAGGTCACTGTTGCCCGGCAGCAGGTCATAGCCGGCAGCCTCGGCATAAATAATCACATCGCGGATATTGGCGTGTCCCATCAGCAGGTCATAGCCGGTCTGCTCCACGTCGTGCTTGTCGATACCACTGCCCATGGTGGCATTACCCTGGGCATCGAGGTCAATGAGCAACACCTTGCGGCCGGTTTCGGTCAGTGACGCCGCCAGATTAACACTGGTCGTGGTCTTTCCGACCCCACCCTTCTGGTTGGTCACTGCGAGTATATGTCCCATGATCAGTCGCCCTGTGAACTCTCTGCCGCATGCATGATGACCAGGTGCCGCTCGGCATCCAGTCCCGGTACTTTCAGTGATACCACGTCATCGATCACCGACTTGTCATCGAGGCATTCGACCTCGGTCATCGGGTACACACCCTTCATGGCCAGCATCCTGCCACCTTCGTTGCAGAGCCGCGCGGCATAACGGTAAAAATCCGGTAAATCAGAAAAGGCGCGGCAGATGATGGTATCGAACAACCCCTCAGGCTGGAATTCCTCGACCCGGCTGTCTGCAAGGGTGACATTGTCAAGATTCAGGATACCCAGTGTCTGCTGCACAAAGCGCAGTTTTTTACTGCTGCTGTCGAGCAATACGAATTCACGCTCCGGGCAGGCAATGGCCAGTGGTATACCGGGTAAGCCGGCACCGGTACCGATGTCCAGTATGCGCTCGCCGTGCAGGTACGGAAGAATGGTGAGACTATCGAGTATATGGCGGGTCACAATGTCGGTGGGCTTGCGAACCGACGTCAGATTATAGACACGATTCCAGTTCATCAGCTCGGTGACATACTCCATCAGCAGTTCATCACCACCAAGACGCTCTTCCAGTTCAAGCTCATAGATGCCGTCTTCCAGCAACTCGGCCGGATCGACAAAGTTATTACTGCGACCCTTGCGATTACGGTTATAGAGTCCGGTATGCATGACTTGTCATATATGTAGGTATCCGCGTCAGGCACTCTTGCGTGCCGCCTTGAATTTTTTTATGTGTACCAGCAACAACGACACGGCTGCTGGTGTAATTCCAGGTATGCGTGCAGCCTGGCCAATGGTTTCAGGCCTGACCCCTTGCAGCTTTTCACACGCTTCATTGGAGAGTCCCCGCACCATAGTGTAATCGAAATCCAGTGGCAATGGTTGATCCTGATGTCGTTGCTGGCGAACGATCTCCGCGTGCTGTCGATCGAGATAGCCGGCGTACTTCGCCTGGATCTCGACTTGCTCGGCGACGTCTTCCTCATCAACCCCGGGCCCGAGGCCGGCAATGGCGGTCAGTGAGCGGTAATCCAGTTCCGGTCGCCGCAATAACTCGCTGGCACGCAACTCGCGCTGCAACGGCTTTTCCAGCAGGGCCGAGAGCGCCTCTGCCGATGCCGAGTTCGGCTGCACACACAGCGACTGCAAGCGCTGCTGCTCCCGCTCGATGGCCTCACGCCGCTCGCAAAAGCGCCGCCAGCGCTGCTCGTCAATCAGACCCAGTTCCCTGCCAACCGCGGTCAGGCGCAGATCGGCATTATCCTGACGCAACAGCAAGCGGTATTCCGCACGACTGGTGAACATGCGATAGGGTTCGCTGGTACCACAGGTCACCAGGTCATCAACCAGCACACCAAGATAGGCCTCGTCACGTCGCGGCAGCCACGGCGGCTGGCCCTGTGACTGACGTGCGGCATTCAGTCCGGCCAGCAGCCCCTGTGCGGCAGCCTCCTCGTAACCGGTGGTGCCGTTAATCTGCCCGGCAAAATACAGCCCCTTGATGAGCTTGGTTTCCAGCGAGTGACGTAAATCACGCGGATCAAAGAAATCGTATTCGATGGCGTAACCGGGCCGTGTGATGTGCGCGTTTTCAAAACCGGCAATGGAATGCACCAGCGACTGCTGCACGGTGAAGGACAGGCTGGTGGAAATACCATTGGGATACACCTCATGGGTATCCAGACCCTCCGGCTCGACAAATATCTGGTGCGAAGACTTGTCGGCAAAACGCACCACCTTGTCTTCAATCGACGGGCAGTAGCGCGGACCGGTGCCTGCAATCGCGCCGCTGTACAGGGGCGAGTCGTGCAGGCCGTTGGCAATGATCTCGTGCGTACGTTCATTGGTGCGGGTGATATGGCAATCCACCTGGCGCGGGTGATCGGCGGCGCAGCCCAGAAACGACATCACCGGTAATGGCTGGTCGCCTGGCTGCGCCTGCAACTGGCTGTAATCGATACTGCGCCCATCCAGCCGCGGCGGGGTACCGGTCTTCAGACGTTCAACACGTAATGGCAACTCGCGCAGGCGTGCCGCCAGTGCATTGGCCGGCGGATCACCAGCACGGCCCCCGGCATAGTTGCTCGCCCCGACGTGTATGCGACCGCCCAGAAAGGTGCCCACCGTCAACACCAACGTCGCGGCATGAAATTTAAGCCCCATGCCCGTGACCACGCCCGACACCCGTTCACCGTCAACCATCAGGTCAGCAACTTCCTGCTGGAACAACTGCAGGCCGGGCTGATTCTCGAGCACGCGCCGCACCGCCTGCCGGTAGAGGACACGGTCGGCCTGGGCTCGCGTGGCGCGGACGGCCGGACCCTTGCTGGCATTCAATACCCGCAACTGAATGCCGGCCTGGTCCGCGGCCCGCGCCATGAGACCACCAAGGGCATCGATTTCCTTCACCAGGTGGCTTTTACCAATGCCCCCGATCGCCGGGTTGCAGCTCATCTGCCCCAGCGTTTCCAGGTTGTGCGTCAATAGCAACGTGCGCGCCCCTGCCCTCGCGGCTGCCAGTGCGGCCTCGGTACCGGCATGGCCGCCACCGACGACGATGACATCATATTGAGTTGCGCTACCCGGCATCCTGTTTCACCCGCAAAAAAATTACGCAGAGTTTACGCTGCAGTCCGAATAGGGGGCAATGACCTCCCAAATACCTGAAAATTCTGCTGTTACACCTATGCATTCGAAGATATTGTGTTAGAATCCGCGGATACACACAATATAAGGTATCAGGTATGAGACTTCTTGAGTTTGGTCTTGATGATGGCGGTGCCAACCCTGTCCCGACCAAGCAGCAATCACGAACGGAAGCCGCCAAACCCTTCAAGGTACCCGCAGCCGCCAAGGCACCCTCCCCGTCCAGTCCGGTCATGCACAGGCCAACCCGGAACAGCAGCACGCCAGCCAAAAAGGCCCGCGTCTACCCGCTGAAATCCGCACAAACAGCGGCAACACTGCGCAAACCGATCGACCTGGAGCAGTTGCAAAATCGCATCGAAGTGCTTGAGCAACGCATCAAGGCACGCACCGAGGCACTCGGCGATGAAGTGGCCGCCAGAGACCTTGCCAAGCTGAAGCAGCGTATGAAACTGCTGGAACACAACATCAACAACGAACTGTGGGCCGCGAAACAACGTGAATACAACATGTTGCAGATGATGGCGAAACCCACCTTGAAAACCGCCCTGAGGCAAGGCTATGCGAGATTAAAATCCAAAACGGTGCCCGCGATACTGGCGGCACTTGGTGAGTCGTACCGGCATTGGTGGTTCGATAGCCAGCCAGGCTGGTGGCAAGCCTTCATGGCGGCCTGGCATGAATCACTCGACAAGGCACGCGGCCAGAACCGCGACTGAAACCTGTGCGTCTTGCGTCAGGGTGACCGCTGCGGTCACCCTACCCTGCAGCCGCCCGCAACCCCTTCCATAACAGTTCCAGCTGTTGCCGGTACATGGCGGCAATGGCGGCCGGGTTGCTGTGCTGCAGCGCCAGGGGTACGCCGTAAAATATCGAAACCAGTCCTACCATGGCTGCTGAGATGGCAATATTTTCGGGCAATTCGCCCTGTTCGATGGCCGTCTGCAATGATCCGCGCAACAAACCCTCGAGACTGTCATCCGGCGTGCTGACGATGCCGTCCAGATCCGAAAATGCCATCATGCGTTCCGCAACCGTAATTTCCGGACCCGGGTTTCGGGAACGGCTACGTGCTTCATGGGCAATGATCTCGCCCATCAAGCCGGGTTTCTTTTGTATTTGTATCGAGGTGTAGCGAAACAGCGCGTCGATAACGGCTAGCCCCTGGTGCTGCTGCATCGCCTGTTGACCGTACCAGTTAAGCTCCAGGGTCCATAAACGGTCAAGGTAAACAATCAGGTCTTCTTTTTTTGGAAAATAATTGAAGAAGGTTGCCTCGGAAATTTGCACCCGCTCACACAGTGATTTGACCGACAGCATTTCAAAAGATGCCGCCTCGAGATGGTGGGATGCCGCCTCGGCCAGTGCCAGACGGGTCTTGGCAAACTTGCGCTCACGTAATGATGGACGTGCCTGACTGCTCATTGTTAATGTTTACCCTAAAAATGTACCTCACAGTATAAATATAATACTAATGGGAACAATGGATTATAATTTACCCTGGTAATTCCCTAATAACCCACAGAAAACACATAGTTTTTGTAGGGAATCGCCTCTGTGGATACATTTTGAGCAGTTTTCACTCAAAAGCCAGCGCCCTGTAGCAGCTAATTATTAATAAAATAAATGAGTTAACTATTTTATAGTTATATCTAATTATAGTCAACACCTTTAGATAACCACTAGATCGCCAGTATTTGCCCTTTTTATTAGTCGTGCAATAGGTAAATATAGATATTACTCAAAATAATAGTGTCTCGTGTCGTTGTTGCTAGCGTGACTCGAGCTGCAACACCAGTAGCCGGTAGCTTTTGTATTTTTCAAAAACGGCCTGGTTGCGGTGACCGGAAAAATACTTGTAACGCAGGCGTTCCAGTTTGTGACGTGCCAGCCACTTGATGAGCCGCGTCAGCCGCGGATAACTGCCGCGCAGAAAGGTATCGAGCGACCGCGATGCAGGCAGCAGCCGTTGCGATAACCACTCATCCAGCAGTGCAATATTCGGACTGATTCGCGGGGTAAGATCCTCATCATGCAACAGGGTAAACGGCGCGGCCTTCACGCACTCATAAAATGGGCCGAGGAGGTGACCGCCACTGAAACTGCGATCGCCTTCGGCACCATCACAATGCGCGTCAGTCTTGAAAAAGTCGCAAATCAGCAATTGTCCACCCGTCTTCAATAGCAGCGGACTTTTCTCGAAGATCTCGGGCAGGGGGATATACTGGAAGCTCTCGCTGAATAACAGCAGATCATAGCGCTGCCGGCAGGCCGACAGGGGCAGGGACTCGAAATCGGATTCAAACAGCGTACTGTCGGCATGCGGCATGGCCGCCAGGCGTGCGCGTACCTGCTGGTTCAAGTGGGCGGACGGGTTGACGGCATCGACGGCATAACCGCGCTCAATCATCAATTGCAGCATATGGCCGGTGCCGCAGCCGACGTCAAGAATGCATGGGGCAGGGTGGTCAGCCAGCAGCGCATCCATCTGCTGCAGAATCATCTCGGTATAACGTTGCTGGGCGAGCGCGATATTGCCGAGCGAGAGTTCCAGATCAGGGTCCCAGAGACCGTAGTGCAGGTCCTGCACATCCAGTATCTGCTGCGCCAGCACCAGTCCGAGTTCCCGGGATGACATTATTTCCTTGTCTGGCATGGCGCGTACGGTTCTGATCAATGAGAAATAATATTTATTACTTACAATAGCTAATGATGTTTAATAGGGCAAAATGTATATTTATATTGTCATATAAATTGCAGCTTTTTTTTACGCTGCGGGGCAGGGCACCGCGAAAGCCCGGACCGGCAGCACTCTGTGCCGCTTGCCTGGTCACTTGCCAATACAAAAACTGCTGAAAATGCGGCCCAGCAGCTCATCGCTGCTGACCGCGCCGGTGATTTCACCCAGCACCTGTTGTGCCTGGCGCAGTTCCTCGGCAAGCAATTCGCCGGCACGCTGTTGTTCCAGTTGCCGCCGGCCGGCTTCAATATGCTCATAGGCGCGCCGCAGGGCATCCACGTGGCGGCGCCGGGCAGTAAAGTTGCCATCAGCGTTTACGGAGTAACCGATACTCTGTTTCAGGTGCTGACGCAAAGCGTCCAGACCGGCGGCGCTGTGGACGGAGACGGCAACCGAGGGTTGCCCGTTTTCCTCACTGAGGCCGGCGGCACGCTCGCTTAAATCGATCTTGTTGAATATCAGCGTGTGCGCAACACCTGCCGGCAGTTCGTCGAGGATAGCGGCATCGGCACGGGTGAAGCCGGACTGGTCATCAATCACAAGCAACACCCGGTCGGCCTGTTCCAGTGCCAGGCGTGCACGCTGCATGCCGGCCTGTTCCACCGGGTCGTCGCTGGCATGCAGACCGGCGGTATCGATGATGTGCAGCGGCAGGCCATCGATCTGGATATGTTCTCGCAACACGTCACGGGTGGTACCGGGAATCTCGGTGACAATGGCGGCATCACGACCCGAGAGGGCATTCAGCAGACTGGATTTACCGGCATTCGGCCGGCCGGCAATCACCAGCGTCATGCCATCGCGTAACAGTTGACCCTGCTGGGCACGTGCACGCATGTCGTCAAAGTCCGCGCGCAATGCCGCCAGCATGTGTGTAATGGTATCGTCCGAGAGAAAATCGATTTCCTCTTCCGGGAAATCTATCGCCGCCTCCACGTACATCCGCAGCCGCGTCACCTGGTCGACCAGGGCGTGTACGCGGCTGGAAAATTCACCCTGCAGGGACTGTGCGGCCGCACGCGCGGCCGCGGTCGTTGCACTCTCGATGAGGTCGGCAATGGCCTCTGCCTGTGCCAGATCGAGCTTGTTATTGAGGAAGGCGCGTTCGGAAAATTCACCGGGACGGGCAGGGCGCGCGCCCAGCGATAACACCCGGCGCAGCAGGCTGTCCATGACGACCGGGCCACCGTGACCGTGCAGTTCGAGCACGTGTTCGCCGGTGAAGGAGGCCGGTGCCTGAAAGTACAGTACCAGGCCTTCATCAATCAGGGTGCCATCGGCCTCCGTGAATCGCTGTATTTCAGCTCGCCGTGGCCGCGGCAGTCGTCCCAGCAGTTGTTGTGCAATGGCCGGGGTATCCGCACCGGAGAGGCGCACGATACCCACCCCGCCATGACCGGCCGGGGTTGCGATCGCTGCAATGGTGTCAGTGGCCGGGGTGACCACAGGCGTTGACTTGTACTATTTCCCGCCGCGCTCGATGCGCCGCGTAATGACCCACTGCTGCGCAATGGAGAGGGTGTTGTTGACCACCCAGTAGAGCACCAGTCCGGATGGGAAAAAGGCAAAGAACACCGTAAACACGACGGGCAGGGCCATCATCACCTTGGCCTGGATGGGATCCATCGGTGCCGGATTCAGCTTCTGCTGAATCAGCATGGTGGCACCCATCAGCAACGGCAGGATGTAGTAGGGATCCGGGGAGGACATGTCGGTAATCCAGAGGATAAACGGCGCCTGTCGCAGTTCCACACTTTCCAGCAATACCCAGTAGAGGGAAATAAACACCGGGATCTGTACCACGATCGGCAGGCAGCCGCCGAGTGGATTGATCTTTTCCTTCTTGTACATATCCATCATCGCCGTGTTCAGCTTCTGGCGATCGTCACCGTAGCGCTCCTTCAGCGTTTTCAGGCGCGGCGCCAGCTTGCGCATGTTGGCCA
>Ga0316192_10002014_pt1 | contig 14943 bp, 14 predicted proteins | sample MerIslwburrow_MG_FD_204931 | JGI IMG/M metagenome (GOLD analysis project Ga0316192, IMG submission 204931) | Coastal sediment microbial communities from Maine, United States - Merrow Island worm burrow | ecosystem: Environmental > Aquatic > Marine > Coastal > Sediment | place: USA: Maine...
TTCTATACCGCTTTCAAATGTTTCCTGCGGCACCCAGCCCAGTGCTTTCTCAATCTTGTCGGCATCAATCGCGTAACGCACATCATGGCCAGGCCGGTCAGTTACGAAAGTAATCAACGACTGGTGTGGTTTGTATGGCGACTCGGGGACCAGTTCATCGAGCAATCTACAGATGGTGTTAACCACATCGAGATTCGTTTTCTCGTTATGCCCGCCAATATTGTAAGTTTCACCTGTATTACCTTTCTCCAGCACCAGCCGTAACGCACGCGCATGATCATCAACGTGCAGCCAGTCGCGAACCTGTGAACCATCGCCGTATACCGGCAGTGACTTGCCTTCCAGTGCATTCAGGGTTACCAGTGGAATAAGCTTTTCAGGAAACTGGTAGGGTCCGTAGTTGTTGGAGCAATTGGTAACAACGACCGGGAGACCATAGGTCCGATGCCAGGCTCTGACCAGGTGATCGGATGATGCCTTGCTTGCTGAATATGGCGAGCTCGGGTCATAGGCGGTCTCTTCAGTGAAGAAGCCTTCTGCTTCGAGATCACCGTATACTTCGTCAGTTGATACATGGTGAAAACGGAAACTGTCTTTTTGTTCGCCGATAAGCGAATCCCGGTACGATCTGGCTTCATCCAGCAGGTTATAGGTGCCTACGATATTGGTCATGATGAAATCGGCCGGTCCGTCTATTGAACGATCAACATGGGATTCTGCAGCCAGGTGCATAATCGCGTCGGGCCGGTACTGTTGCAGCACCCTCCGCACTTCATCCCTGTTTTTAATATCTACATGTTCGAAGTGATAGCGCGGGTCAGACTCGACATCGGCCAGTGATTCGAGGTTACCCGCGTATGTCAGTGCATCGAGATTGATAACTTCATGATCAGTGTCATTGATGTATTGCCGAATAACGGCTGAACCGATAAATCCTGCGCCGCCGGTTACGATGATTTTCATGATGTTGCGGTGTTATTAAATATTCGAACTTGTGTGAAATCCGATGGAGATCTCTCACATTCGTTCGAGATGACAGCTTTTATTATGGCCATTGTAACCAGGGAATTGGTGGAGCTAGGCGGGATCGAACCGCCGACCTCAACACTGCCAGTGTTGCGCTCTCCCAGCTGAGCTATAGCCCCGTGTTGTGTGGCCTGCACTATACTCGATCCGCCTCGAGATGTAAATAAATTCGTAATAATTTCATGGCGTTATGGCTTTTGTATATATTCCAGTAACTTGTCGATGCTGTTGAGCGTATTGTCCTTGCCCAGCAGGTCGAGCGTGGTATCGATCGATGGCGAAGTGGTTGAGCCGGTCACCGCGATACGCAGCGGCTGCGCGACTTTCGGAAAGCCGACTTCTTTTTCGTTGACCACCTGCTGCACCACATGATGGATACCATCGGCATACCATTCATCCAGGCCGGCGAACTTTTCCCTGACTGATTTCAGTATTTCCACCGTACCATCCTTGATGTGTTTCTTCACCGCTTTAGCATCGTACTCCGTGACCGGCTGATAAAAGAAACGGCAGTTTTCCACCATCTCGACCAGCGTCTTGCAGCGCTCACGCAGCAGCAGCACGATTTCGTTCAGGCCGGGCCCGCTCTCGATATCGATGCCATGCTCCATCATGTAGAAAGCCAGCTGCCTGGCGACGTCCACCGGATCCAGGCTCATCAGGTACTGCTGGTTGAGCCATTGCAGTTTCTCGATATTGAAGTTCGATGATGATTTATTGATGTCCCTGATATCGAACTTTTCGATCATCTCGTCTATCGTGAAGATTTCCTGGTCACCGTGCGACCAGCCCAGGCGCACCAGGTAATTGATCACCGCTTCGCGCAGATAGCCCTCTTCGTGGTACTGCATCACGCTCAGCGCGCCATGGCGCTTGGACAGCTTTTTACCATCGTGGCCGTTGATCATGGGCACGTGCGCATATTCAGGAATTTTCGCACCCAGGGCGTTGAGAATGTTGATCTGGCGCGGCGTATTGTTGAGATGATCATCACCCCTGATGACATGGCTGATTTCCATATCCCAGTCATCCACCACAACCGTGAGGTTGTAGGTCGGGGTGCCATCTGAACGCTCGATGATCAGATCATCCAGTTCCCGGTTATTAACGACAACTGTTCCGCGCACATGGTCTGTAATCACGACTTCACCATCCAGCGGGTTCCTGAAGCGGATCACGGTATCGTCGGCGGCAACCAGGCCCTTTTCACGGCAACAGCCATCGTACTTTGGCTTTTCCCTGTTCGCCATTTGCTGTTCACGCAAACTATCCAGACGCTCCCTGGGGCAGTTGCAGTAATAGGCATGGTCATCATCCAGTAATTGCTGGATGACTTCTTTATAGCGATCAAAGCGCCGGGTTTGATAATACGGGCCTTCGTCATGTTCCAGCCCCAGCCATTCCATACCGTCCAGGATGGCGTCAACAGCCTCCTGGGTAGAGCGCTCACGGTCGGTATCTTCAATGCGAAGCACAAAAGTCCCGCCCATTTTCTTGGCGTATAACCATGAAAATAACGCGGTGCGTGCCCCACCTATGTGCAGAAAACCTGTGGGACTGGGAGCGAATCGGGTCTTGACTGTCATGCCGGCTTCCATCAAAAAGGGGCGTATTTTAGCTGTTTTGGTCCGCAAATGAACGCGAATTAACGCTAATAACTGAATGTATTAGCCGCGAACAACGCGAAAAACGCCAACATTACATCAGTTATTTGCGCTTTTTGCGTTGTTCGCGGCCAGAGCTTTTAATATAACCCAGCACAAAGCTAAACTTGATCAATGGATTCCCCTGACCAACATCTCGACTACAAGGAACTTGCACAGCGCATTAATGACTGGAGCAAGTCTTTAGGGTTTCAACAGCTTGGTGTCACCGATACCTTGATGGATACTCATGAAGAGCGCCTGATGGAGTGGCTTCAAAAAGGTTTTCACGGCGAAATGGATTACATGGAGAAGCATGGCACAAAGCGCAGCCGCCCTGGTGAACTGGTTGACGGCACCTTGCGCGTGATATCCGTGCGCATGGATTATTTTCCGCCAGACGCAGCGTCTATTGAAACCGTACTGCACGATCCGACACGTGGCTTTATCTCACGTTATGCACTGGGGCGCGATTATCACAAGCTGATGCGTAAACGCCTGCAGCAGCTGGCCGATAAAATAACAGCCGTGACGGGTGACTTCGGTTACCGCGTGTTTGTCGACAGCGCACCGGTGCTGGAAAAACCACTGGCTGAAAAAGCCGGGCTGGGCTGGATCGGCAAGCACACCAATTTGATCAACCAGCAGGCCGGTTCATGGTTTTTTCTGGGCGAGATATATACCGATCTGCCTTTACCCGTTGACACGCCTTCTGCCGAATCACACTGCGGCACCTGTAGCGCCTGCATCGATATTTGCCCGACCAAAGCCATCGTCGAGCCCTACAGGCTGGATGCACGCCGCTGTATCTCCTACCTGACGATTGAATTGCACGGCGCCATCCCTGTCGAGTTCAGATCTCCGATGGGCAACCGCATCTACGGCTGTGATGACTGCCAGCTGGTGTGTCCCTGGAACCGTTTTTCACGACCCAGCCAGGAAAATGATTTCCGCACGCGTCATCCGCTCGATGCGCCCGACCTGATCGAGCTGTTTTTGTGGAATGAACAGACCTTCCTCAAAAAAACCGAAGGCTCTGCGATACGACGCATCGGCCACCGGCGCTGGCTGCGCAATGTCGCGGTGGCACTGGGCAATGCCCCCCGTACAGATGCGATTGTTCATGCATTGAACTCTAGACTGGGACAGGACGCAATGCTTGATGAGCATATTGATTGGGCACTGGATCAGCAAACATGAGGCCGCAGAGGTTTCGAGTTTTCGCAGGAGCGGATTTAGCCGCGAACAACGCGAAATGCGCAAACAAATTTTAATTATTTTATAATTTCGCGTCATTGGCGTTATTTGCGGCAATAAACACCCTGCCAATCGAAAACAATTCGCGGCTGAAGCCGCTCCTTCGTTCACTAGCCCGGACACTAGCAAACATCAGCCTCTGTGTTCTCCACGAAGCTGGTCGTATTCAGGTATAATGTCGCGGCTTTGGCCCGACGTGGCGCAATACACCAGTCTTTATGCTCGATCACAAACAACCTGAAATTGCCGGTCTGCTGAACACCCAGTCAATCGACAAACAGCTGCGTTCTCGCGTCAAGCTGTTCGGACATTTGCTGGGCAACGTCCTGCTGAGCCAGGCAGGTGCAAAAGTTTATGATGCCGTGGAAAAACTGCGCACCGGCTTCATCAGTCTGCGCAAGGAAGATAACACCGTCAAACGCGCCCGGCTGATGGATTTGATCGAGTCGCTGGACCAGAACACGATTTCCCAGGTGGTGCGCGCCTTCAGCACCTACTTCAGCCTGGTCAATATCGCCGAGGAAGCATCACAACTGCAGCAGCGCAGACGCATGATGCGGCAGAAAAAGGGCGATCTCTGGCGCGGTTCGTTCGATTCAGCGCTTGCCGATTTCATGCGTATGGGCATGAGCGCCGAACAGGTACAGACACTGCTCGACAAGCTGGCCTATGTCCCGGTGATTACCGCCCACCCCACGGAAGCCAAGCGCCGCAGCATCATGCATGCCTTGCGCCGCATCTTCCTCACCAATGAGAAACTCAACGACACGCGTCTTGGCAAGGAACAGCGCAATGGCATCATCGATGAGCTTGAAACCCGGATACACATCCTGTGGCGAACTGACGAAGTGCGAGAATCACGCCCCCAGGTACGTGATGAAATCAACAACGGCCTGTACTATTTCAAGGAAAGTCTGTTCAAGGCCGTACCTGAAATCTACAACAATCTCGAATGCAGACTGCAGGAGCGCTACCCGGATGCGCATTTGAATGTTCCCAGTTTCCTGCAATTCGGCTCCTGGATCGGCGGTGACCGCGACGGTAATCCCAACGTCAAACCGGAAACCACTGAACTCGCGTTAAGACTGCAATCCGAGGCTGTGCTGGAAGAATATATTCGCCGCCTGGTTGATGTATTCAAGCAGTTGACCCACTCCAGCCAGCTGTGCACACCCAGCAAGGAATTTACTGACAGTCTCAATATTGACGAAAACATTCGCTTTGAAGTCTTTACCACCAAGCCGACGATTTACAGCCAGGCACCGTATCAGCGCAAAATCGCTTTTATGCGTTACCGCCTGCAACAGAACCTGGACAAAACCCGCGCACATATTTACCAGGACGAGTTCGATGAATCAGCCTGGCCGCATGCGTATAAAAATGAAAATGATTTTCTGCATGACCTTTATGTGATTCGCGATTCGCTGTATAGCCACGGTGACCAGAAGATCGCCAGCCTGGTACTCAAAGATTTCATTCGACTGGTCGAGTCTTTCGGTTTTTACCTGATGCATCTTGATGTCAGGCAAGAGTCAACGCGCCACACGGAAACAGTGGCCGAGATCCTGCAGCAGATGGATCCCGAAGCGGACTACATGAACCTGGACGAGCAGCAACGCATTTCGCTGCTGTCTGCAAAGATAAAACAGCCCGACAGCGGCTTCGTTCTGGATCGCACCAGGCTCAGCGAGGCCAATCTCGAGACCATTGAAGTATTCGAGACCATGGAGCGCATGTATTACGAAATCAGCGAACATGCCTTTGGCAATTATGTCATTTCCATGACGCACCAGGCTTCCCATATCATGGAAGTGATGTGGCTGGGTTCACTGGTTGGTCTCGCCGGCTTCAATGGTGATGAGTGCTATTGCCACATCGAAATTTCACCCCTGTTCGAGACCATCGAAGACCTGGAGCACATTGAAAGCGTGCTCGGCAACCTGTTCGATGATCCCGTATACAAACAGCTGCTGCATGCTTCGGGCAACCAGCAGGAAGTCATGCTGGGTTATTCCGACTCCTGTAAAGACGGCGGCATTCTGGCATCATCGTGGCAACTGTTCGAAGCACAGCGAAAAGTGATAAGGCTGGCTAATATACACCAGGTCGAGTGCCGCCTGTTCCACGGGCGTGGCGGCACCATCGGCCGTGGCGGCGGCCCAACCTATGAATCCATCCTCGCACAGCCTGAAGGTACCGTGCATGGGCAAATCAAGTTCACCGAGCAGGGCGAAGTACTGTCGAACAAGTACAGCAACGCGGAAACCGCAGTCTACGAGCTCACCATGGGCATCACCGGCCTGATGCTGGCAACCCGTTTCACCGTCATTGACGAGCCCAGCACCTCGACACCCGAACGCATAGAAATCATGCATGAACTGATGAAGACCGGTGAAGAAAGTTACCGCCAGCTCACTGACCATACCGATGGCTTCCTCGATTATTTCTACGAGGCAACGCCGATATCCGAGATTGCACAGATGAACATCGGCTCGCGTCCTTCTCACCGCAAGAAAGGTGACCGCTCCAAATCATCGGTACGCGCGATTGGCTGGGTATTCGGCTGGGCACAGGCACGGCATACCCTGCCCGCCTGGTACGGCATCGGTTCCGCCCTGCAAAAGTACATCGATGGTGATGAATCACGCCTGGCCAAGCTGCAGGAACTGCACCTGGAATGGCCCTACTTCAGGGCATTGCTCAGCAATACGGAAATGGCCATGTACAAGGCCGATATCATCACCGCCGAGGAATACTCGGAACTGTGCCTGTCAGAAGACACCCGCAAGCGCGTGTTCGACATGGTGCGTAGTGAATATAAACGCACACTGGAACTCACACTCAAGGTTGCACAGATGAATACATTGCTCGATGACAACCCGGCATTGTCCGTATCACTGATGCGCCGCGACCCCTACCTGGATCCGCTCAGCCATATTCAGATAAAACTGCTGAAGCATTATCGGGATGCGTCTTTAAGCGATGAAGAACGCGACAGCTGGCTGGATCCGCTTTTGCGCAGCATCAATGCGATTGCTGCTGGTATGAGGAATACGGGTTAACTACAGTGGCAAGGTAAAAGTGGCGAGTGGCTAGTAAACGGTTTTCTTGCCACTCGAAACTCGTCCCTTGCCCCTGTTTCTTTATGCGGCTTGAATAGGAATCTGATCTGAAGTCCTTTTAATATTGTTGTCTGCATCCAGATAAACCAGCGTCGGCTTGAAGTTGGCCACCTCTTGCTGCGCCAGCTTTGCATAGGCACAGATAATAACCCGATCACCCGGTTCCGCTTTGTGCGCGGCTGCACCATTGATGGAAATGATTCTGCTTCCCGCCTGGGCGCGAATGGCGTAGGTGATGAAACGCTCACCATTGTTCAGGTTGTAGATATGTATCTGTTCATACTCATGTATGCCGGCCTTGGTGAGTAAGTCGGCATCAATCGCACAGGAACCCTCGTACTCGAGTTCTGAATGAGTAACTCGTGCCTGGTGCAGTTTTGCTTTAAGTAGAGTGAGTTGCATACAACTAGACTTCTGGCGTTAAATTATTGATGATTAAAGTAAATCCAAACGAATATTATCGTTTATTAACGCTCTTGCATCAACTCGAAAGGTATATTATCAATCAGGCGCGTTCCGCCCAGACGAGCTGCAGCCAGTACAATCAATGACTTATCGCCCTTATCCGGGACCTCAAGATCCCCTTGCCTGCGTACCACGACATAATCCGTCAAAAAACCGGCCTCCGTCAACTCCTGGTTGGCGTGCACCACTGCGTAGTGGTAGTCCATGCCCTCATTGGCTGAATCCACCACATGCTGCAGACAGCGATACAAATTAATTGCCAGCTTGCGCTGATCAGCATCGAGATAGCTGTTGCGTGAACTCATTGCCAGACCGTCACCTTCACGCACTGTCGGTACCGAGTGGATTTCGATCGGCAGTGCCAGGTCCCGCACCATTTTTCTGATCACCAGCAACTGCTGATAATCCTTCTCGCCAAACCAGGCCACATCGGGCTGGATAATATTGAACAGCATGTTGACCACGGTCGCGACGCCGATAAAAAAACCGGGACGAGACTCGCCTTCCAGAATGTCTGATAATCCCCGCACATGTACAGCCGTCGCACCATCGACGCCATGCGGATAGATTTCGCTGACAGCCGGCGCAAATACCATATCAACCTGGCAGTCAGACAGGCTGGCGATGTCATCATCAAAGCTGCGAGGATAGGTATCAAGGTCCTCGTTTTTACCAAACTGCATCGGGTTGACGAATATACTGACGACGGTACGCATGCCTGATGCATTCGCCGCTTTCACCAGCGCCAGGTGGCCTTGATGAAAATTACCCATGGTCGGCACGAACGCGATCGACTCGCCCGCCATCTTCCATTGATGAATACGCGCCCGCGCGTGCTCAATCGTTTCGACTATGGGGATCTGTGCAGATTCGTTATCAGCTAAAGACATGTTCGCTTCCCGGAAACCGGCCTGTTTTAACCGCATCAACATAGGCCTTCACGGCCGCCTGAATACTACCGGTTTCAGCAATGAAATCCCGGCTGAACTTTGGAATGCGGCCTTTACTGATGCCCAGAATATCGTATAGCACAAGGATCTGGCCATCACACCCGGTACTGGCGCCAATGCCGATAACCGGAATACCCAGCGCCCTGGTAATGTTATCGGCCAGTTCCTGCGGCACGCATTCGAGCAGCATCATATCAGCACCGGCCTGTTCGAGCTGCTGCGCCTCATCCAGCATGGCATCAGCCGCATCCCGCTCACGGCCCTGTACCCGGTAGCCGCCCAGTTTGTGTATGCGCTGTGGCTGCAAGCCAAGATGGGCGCACACCGGTATGCCGTTTTGTGACAGGCAGGAAACAATACCGACCTGTTCGGCACCACCTTCAAGTTTGATCATCTGTGCACCTGCCTGCTTCATGAAGCGGCCTGCATTTTCCAGCGCCTGCTGCGCCGAGGTATAACTCAGGTACGGCATATCAACCATCAGCATGGCCCGGCTCAGCCCGCGTGATACCGCCTTGCTATGGTAAAGCATATCGCTCACGGTTACCGGCAGCGTGGTTTCATTGCCCTGCACCACCATACCCAGTGAATCACCAACCAGCACCACGTCGACACCGGCGTTATCAAGCACATGGGCAAAGCTGGCATCATAGGCGGTCAGACATGCAATTTTCTCACCGGCCTGCTTCATCGCCCGCAAGCTGCGCACAGTGAGTTTTTGCTGTGGTTGTTGCGAGTGCACACTCATCAGGCCATCAACTCCTGCAAGGCCACCGGGTTGAAGTAATGTCTGCCGCTGCGAGTTTCGAGCACCTGTTCCAGCAGCAATTCATATTCATCGTCGTTATGTGCAAAGTTGATATCGGCTGCATTGACGATAAGCAAGGGCGCATCGTTATACTGGTAGAAGAAACGCACATAGGCGTCACACAAGCGCTCGAGGTAAGCAGCTTCGACCCATTTTTCGTGTTTGATACCACGCCTGTTGATGCGCTCGAGCAGCACCTCCACCGGCGCCTGCAGATACACCACCAGGTCCGGCCTGCGTATATCGAGCGTCAGGCTGGAATAAACCTGATCGTATAAATCCAGCTCATCACTGTCGAGTGTAACCTCGGCAAACAAACGGTCTTTCTGTATAAGAAAATCCGCCACGCGCACAGGGTTGAACATATCGTCCTGTTTCAGCTTTTTAAGCTGTCGCGTACGCTGCATCAGAAAATACAGCTGGGTTGGCAAGGCCGCGTTGCGAGGGTTCTCGTAAAATTTTTCCAGAAACGGATTTTCTTCCGCTGCCTCGAGCAGCATGTTGCTGCCAAGGGATTTAGCCAGGCGTTTTGCCAGCGTGGTTTTACCCACACCGATGGGCCCTTCAACAACGACAAAACCAGGCCACGAACTTGTGCCTGGCTGTTGATCAATCGCCTGATTCATTCTTCATAACCTTCAATCGTTCCAAGGTACTGCAATCCATTTTTCGGACAGTGTTCTATCAGGTCGTTGAGCATACCACGTCCCGGGATTTCGAGTGAATCATCGATATTTCGCAACGGATAAAGCACGAATTCCCGCTGCTGTATCCCGGGATGCGGCAATGTTAAGCGCTCGCTGTTCATCTGGAGATCATCAAACATGAGTATATCCAGGTCGATCGTTCTTGGGCCCCAGTGTTCCATGCGCTTTCTGTACTGTGCGTGTTCGATGTGTTGCAACTGGTCCAACAGCTCATAAGCACCCAGCTGCGTTTCTATCTTTGCGACTGCATTGTAGTAATCAGGCTGCGTTATCGGCCCCGTTGGCGGCACCATGGGTTTACTCAAAAACAGTCCGGAGTCTTCGACGACCCGGGTTCGCGGTAACGCATCAAGTGCATGCATGGCGTTGCGTATCTGCCGGGGCGGGTGATCGAGGTTGCTGCCCAGACCGATGTACGCCATCGACGTTTTACTGGTTACCACCTTGATCTCTTTTCGGCCTGCTTCTGCGCCTCTGTGGACCGGGTTGTTGTGCCGATATAATTTTTTTCTGTTGCTCGGGATTTTTTTCCTGTAATTCTGTCCACCAGCGGCAATCATCAACTTCAGTTTCACCGGCGTTGGCTCTCAGGCATAGAAAGTCATAGGCCGCACGAAATTTCGGGTGGTGCAATACGGCATAGGCGCGCCGCCCCGAATGGTTTTTGAAGCGTGACTGCAGCGCCCAGATGTCACGCATTATCGTGGTAAAACGCTTGGGTATAGATACATGCCGCACCTGGCTGGATACCAGTTTTGTTGCCGCTTTCTGTAACGCAACGGCATAGGGCATACCGGACTCAACGTTTGCCTGTGTTTGTTGCTTAACCGGCGCCCATAACATGGCCGCAAATAGAAACGCCGGCGTTACCGGCTTGTCCAGTTTTACACGATCATCCGTACTCTGCATGGCAAGCTTGATGAATTCAGCTGTTGTTTTATCATGCAGCTCTTTGACCACGTCGGGAAACAGGTATTTGAATAAATCATATTCCTGCAGCGTGAAAAAACTTTCTTCGGCATGGCCAGAATGAAACAGCTTCAGCACTTCTTCAAACAGGCGGGACGAAGGTATATCGCCCAGTAGAGACCCCAGTTCAAGCATGGCCTGTTTGCAACTGTCATCGATGGAAAATCCCAGTTTCGATGCAAACCTGATCGCCCTCAGCATGCGCACCGGGTCTTCACGGTAACGCGTTTCCTGGTCGCCAATCAGGCGCAGACGCTTGTTCGCAATATCCTCATACCCGCCGACGTAATCAATAATGCTGAAGTCGGCGATGTTGTAATACAACGCATTGGCGGTGAAATCGCGGCGCCAGACATCATCATGAATTTCGCCATAAACATTATCACGCAGCACACGGCCGGACTCGTCATGATGTTCCTCATGCAACTCACCGTGCGGCGCCCTGAACGTGGCCACCTCGATGATCTGCCGGCCAAAATGAATATGCGCCAGTCGAAAACGGCGGCCAATCAAACGGCAGTTGCGGAACAGCTTGCTAACCTGCTCCGGCGTCGCGTCGGTGGCGACATCGAAATCTTTGGGGTGCCTGCCCAGCAACAGGTCACGCACCGCGCCGCCGACCAGGCAGGCCTGATAACCCGCATTGTGCAACCTGTACAGTACCTTGAGCGCAGGCTCATCGATATTCTTGCGCGATATGCCATGCTCGGATCGGGTAATAACGACAGGGTCTGTGGAGACACCATCATTGGCGCCTGAATTTTTCTTCCGTTTTGATTTAAACCATTTCATCATTATTTTCAGTTACCGGGCTTGTGCACCAGGGTAAGACCATCACCGATAGTCACCAGGCTGATTTCTACACGCTCATCCTGCTTGAGCATCTCGTTGAAACGACGGATGGCCCGTGTACCGGGCTCCTCGTTCCCGGGATCGGCCACATCGCCCGACCACAGGGTGTTATCAACCGCGATCAATCCGCCAGCACGCAGCAGGTTGAATGACAGCTCATAGTAAAGCGGGTAATTCTGTTTATCAGCATCGATAAAAATAAAGTCAAACGTCCCTTCCCGCCCCTCATCGATCAAAGCCTGCAGTGTCTTGCTCGCATCACCAAGCTTGAAGTTGATGCGATCTGCCAGCCCTGCCTGCTGCCAGTATTTCCTGGCCATAGAGGTCCATTCTTCCGAATCATCACAACAGACGAGCTCGCCATCTTCAGGCAGAGCACTGGCAATAACAATAGAACTGTATCCGGTAAACGTGCCGATCTCGAGCGCACGCCTGGCGCCCATCAACTTTACCAGCAAAGCCATGAACTGGCCCTGCTCCGGTGCAATCTGCATTTCGGAAAATTCGATACCCGCCGTTTCTTTGCGCAGCTGTGCTAACAGGTCAGACTCTTTCAGTGACACAGAAAGCAGATAGTCATAGACGCGATCATCGATAGAGAGCGTGCGATTACTCAAACAACATAACTCCGGAAGGACCCCGACAATGCCGGGTTATTGTAAAAGACGAAAATTATATCAATAAACAGGATGTTAGGTATATTAACCGCATACTGCATGAAGGATTTGGATTTTAGGGACAATATTTTGTCAGGAACAAAATATCGCTTTAGCCCCGAAGGGGTGAGTCTCATGGATGAGACGAACAACCTGGCTAAGCAGGTTGGACGATCGCCCGCCGATGCATAGCAATAGCTATGGATCAAGGGGGATCGTCGAAGATGCGACGCCAGATTGTTTATAAAACCAAATAGGACAAGCTGTATCAGGAATAAAGCCCCTTAGTTCATCTGCACGTGTTTAATATATCGATATTTACCAGCGATATAAGGTCCGCCTTTGTGCAATATGCGGGTTTATCAGGTTATTGCCGGAACCCTGCCGGTGCGCCTGTATTGCAGGTAGTCGCGCAGGATCTGTTCGTGGTCAAATGCCAGCGGCAGATTGATATCAGCCGGATCGAAAATGCCGACACTGGCGGCATCATCAGCCGCCGCCGGCTCACCATGAGCCGTGGCAACATAAATCATGCTTACCGTGTGCCCACGCGGGTCTCTTGCAGGATCTGAATAACAGCCAAGCAAACACTGCAGTTCCACTTCCATGCAGGTTTCCTCCCGTGCTTCACGAACAGCCGCATCAGGCACGGACTCACCGATATCGACAAAACCGCCTGGAATAGCCCATCCCGGTGGCGGGTTCTTGCGTTCGATGAGTACGATCGGCTTACCGGGCAAGTCGACGAGTTCGATAATGGCATCAGCAGCTAATGTCGGTGTTTGTGGTCTTCTCACTGCTCTCTCTTGAAACGCACGATATGTTTACGTTCGTGCTTGTTTGGTTTTCCTGCAGGTGCTGTACGAGCCCCCGCAGCCATTTTGTGCAGATCCATCAATTGTTGTCTTGATTCCACACTTGTCGGCGTTTCTTCATACAACTGATCCATATCGCTCGCAGGCCTGCGTTGTTTATTAATGCCTTTGACGACAATTTCATACTGCACAGGTCCGCGTTGAATGCGTAGTGCATCGCCAATATGCACCAAACGGCCCGGTTTTACCCGATGGCCATTGAGATGCACCTTGCCGCCGTTGACGGCCTCGGTAGCAAGCGGCCGCGTCTTGAAAAAACGCGCTGCCCATAACCACTTGTCGATCCTGATTGAATCCATTGCAACGTATCAACACAAAAACATAATCAAAATGATTCACCACAGAGGCACGAAGGGCACAGAGAAAACATTATGATGGTAAACCTTGAAAGCCCTTATTCACATCCCATGTTAAGCAAGTTGCATACCTGAAGGTACAGTTTCAATCTCACTCAATTACCCTACTGAGCAATCTGTCATGTTCGAATTCGCCAGTATTAATGTAGTGATGACATACGCACATTTTTTTAATAAACAAATTTCTCTGTGCCCTCCGTGCCTCTGTGGTGAATCTTTACTTAAATAGCCAACGCAATGACGATGACACCCAGCACAGCCCACCACCATGGACTGGCTGAGTCATCTTCAGTTTCTTCTTTAAGCGGTTCAATCACACCCGGCTTGATGTCCTTTTCGACTGGGGCTTTATCCAGCTGCGGAATATAGAGCGTATCGTTTTTCGCAACAGCTGTATCCGCAGCCTTGTTTTGCACATCAACCGTGCCTTCCAGAACCTTTACGTATAAACCTTCATCCTCTGTATCTACCGAACCATCACAACCTTTTGACTGAAATACCCGCAATGCATATTCAGTTCCACGCACACCGACTGACGCTACAGGTGTCTTCATTTCGTAAACGTCACCTTTCGCTTTGCCAATTTCGCCCGATACCTTGTGTACACTTCCCTGCAACAGCTTGAGAATACTGCTACGCCTGCTTGACTGCAGGTCATACTTTTCAATCACCATGATACTGTAGCAGCGCAAGTCGAGCCTGGCGTTATCAACCATCAACAGTTGCACAAAACCGTCTTCACCGGTAACAATCTTGTCACCCACAAATACACCGTCGCCGACATCAAGCGCCCTTGATTTCTTGTCCTGGCCGACGGCGATTGCCTCCCCCCTGGCCAATATCACTTCGCCCGCCTTGATGGATTTGTTTGCAATCGGTCTCGGCTTGATAACCATGCGCCTGGGCAGGTCAAGGCGCACATCGGCCTTCAATTTTGTTTCATCGCCGTTGATAAAAGCGCGGGGATTCTCGCGTACGATTTGCTGTTCCAGCTTTTCCCAGTCCTTCGGACGTTCGGGATAAAGGCGGCGCACGATATTGTGGAGTGTCTGTCCGGGCTGGACATACAGAAAGCGAATATCAGCCTGAATTTCTTCCTTCGCAACCACGGTTGTAACCGGGCCAAAAGAAAAAACCGCCAATACAATCAATAGTTGTAAAACGGTTCTGTATACGAAAGAAAATGCGCGTTCTGACATCGCTATGAGTATAGCCTGTTAAACAACAATGGGAACAGAACAAAAGCAATTTGCCACA
>Ga0316192_10002016_pt1 | contig 14936 bp, 14 predicted proteins | sample MerIslwburrow_MG_FD_204931 | JGI IMG/M metagenome (GOLD analysis project Ga0316192, IMG submission 204931) | Coastal sediment microbial communities from Maine, United States - Merrow Island worm burrow | ecosystem: Environmental > Aquatic > Marine > Coastal > Sediment | place: USA: Maine...
TTTGATTATTGGTTACTGGATACTCGATACTCGTTGCTGGTTTCTTGTATGAGATTTCCGCAAAGCCGAAGTCTCTGTCTTCTGACTTCTGTCTTTTGCCCTCTGTCATCTATCTTCTGTCTTGCGTCTTCTGTCACTTATCATCTGTCTACTGTCATCTGCCCTCTGTCTTCTGTCTTCTGACTTTTGCCCTCTGTCATCTATCTTCTGTCTTGCGTCTTCTGTCACTTATCATCTGTCTTCTGTCATCTATCTTCTGTCTTCCGTCTTCTATCATCTATCTTCTGTCTACTATCTTCTGTCTTCTGTCTTCTGTCTTCTGTCATCTATCTTCTGTCTACTATCTTCTGTCTTTTGTCTTCTGTCATCTATCTTCTGTCTTCTATCATCTGTCTTCTGCCCTAAGGCATCCGTCATCTAACATCTGTCTGTGTTCTTCGAGTTCTGCGTTCCCAATTTTACCTTCCGATGCTATTCGCTACCTAAATATGCCTTCTTCACCACGTCGCTTTCCATGACGGTATCGGCTTTGCCTTCAGCGATTTTTTCGCCATAATTTAGAACTAGAATCCGATCGGCGATTCGGAACAGTTCTTTGAGGCGGTGTTCGATCATAATGATGGTCTTGCCATTCTGGCGTAGTTTTTCAATGATGGGGACGATGCCGGCCACTTCAGCCAGGCTCAAACCTGAAAAAAGTTCATCCAGAATAAAAAGGTCCGGCTGCAGGGCAATGGCTTTGGCTAACTCCAAGCGCTTGAGATAGCCCTGGGGCAGTACACTGGCCGTTTTGTAAGCCACGAATGAATCGCGCTCAAATCCAACTTCTTCAAGCAGATCTAACGCCACAGCGTCGCGGTCACCAAATTTACCGCCCACGCGTTGTTTAACCCTCGGTGAATACAGCGGAATGATCATATTTTTGTAGGCCGGCAGCTGGTAGAAGGGTTTGACCATCTGAAATGTTCTGGCAATACCCAGTCTAACAACTTTGTAAGGCGGCCAGGCGGTGATGTTGCGCCCACGATAATGAATTTCTCCCTCGGTGGGTTTGACGAATCCCGTAATCAGATTGACAGCGGTCGTTTTACCGGAACCATTGGGGCCGATCAATCCCAGCAACTCTCCCTGGGATAGCTCGAAACTCAAATTGGTAATCGCCTGGACGCCCCCGAAGTTTTTATAGAGGCCGGATGCTTTCAGCAACGACGCAGTGCTCATTATTCGACCTCCACCCATCTCTCAAATTGGTGATATTTGCTTTGAACGTAATGGAAGATGCCTTCGGGCAACGCGACAATAAAGACCACCAGAAATAATCCGTAAAAGACGATGCGCAAGCCCCCGATACCCCTCAGGATTTCCGATAAAGGCACCAGGATAAAGGCGCCCAGTGTCGCTCCTGCAAGGGTTCCGGGCCCGCCGACCACGGCTGCCGCAATGGGTAAGATGGAGTAGTCGAGGGCAAAAACCGGCATGCCGACAAACATATACACGTGGGTCATGAAGGCACCGCTGAAGGCGCCGATGCAGCTGGAGATGAACAGGGCCTGGGTTTTAAACCAGTAAATGTTGATACCGGCATTCATCACCGAACGGTCATTGTCACTGATGCCTTTTAAAATAAGTCCGTAATCCGATCCCATCATACGTCTGAAGCCGAAAAGAGCCGCCGTCAAGACGCCCATGATCAAGTAGAGTTCAATCCATTTAGAAGGTAGGGAGGCGATCCCACTAAGCCCTTCGGTTCCGCCGAATATTTTGGTAGCCTCAACTACGCGGACCAGCATTAACGGAATAATGAGCGTCACCATGGAAAAATAAATTCCCCGTAGCCTCAACACCGGCAACAGAAACACCGTGCAGATTAATCCACCCACTACGCTGGCGATGGGAATGGCAATCAAAGGATGCCAGCCTAAGTAAAAATTTAAGGTCCCCGATGTATAGGCCCCCATGCCGAAAAACAGTGCCTGCCCCAGGGAGACCATTCCGGTTTGGGCTAGAATGTCCCAACTAATGGCCAGAAGGGCAAAGACGGCCACTGATAGCAACACTTTTTGCCAATATGGGCCTAAAATGAGCGGCAGCAGCAGAAATCCGACCAGGGGGATTAAGCGCGGGGCGGCAAGATAAAGCATCTCCCGCCAGGAACTCAGGGCAAAGATGTCCCCCGATCTGGCTTTGATTCCTCTGTCTATCCTCTCTTTTCGCTTCTTCATTGGTAGTTAAATGGTTGTTTAGTTGAATAGTTAAATGGTGATATGATTGGCCACAGACACACACAGACATACACGGACATTTTTTTATCAAAGGCTATTCTGTCTGTGTTAGTCTGTGCGCGTCTGTGGCTATTTTGGCCGGTCACAGATTCCGACCTCCGTATACGGTCTTTAAACTTCCGCCTCCCAGCCTATCCACTGTTTCCAGTCTCTGACTTGAAGCATCTTGCGCTTTGCCACCTGCACCATACCATCATGCTAATTTCTTCCGTAACGTAGAGGTTTTTCATGCAATCCCAAATCCAAAATCCGAAATCCCCATTCGTCTAAATCCTTTCCTCCAGTTCCTTTTGCTTGCCGAATAATCCGGAAGGTTTTACGATCAGAACGATCAAAATGGCAGCCAAACTGACGATCATAGTCCAGTGCGAGCTGATATAAGTGTCGGTGAAGCGTTCGGCAAAACCGATGATGAAACTGGCGACGATGACGCCGCCGGTACTGCCCAGGCCGCCGATGATGCAAACAGCCAGGGCCTTGATTAAGACCTCATATCCTTCGCCGGGTGAAATGCTTCCCAGGGGAATAATGATGGTTGCAGCGACAGCAGCCAAGCCGGCGCCGAAAGATACCGCCACGGTTGCGATCCGATCCGAATCGATGCCCAGGCTCAGGGCTGTGCGCTCGTCCTGGGCAATGCCTCTAAACGCTAGCCCGAGCGATGTATGGTGGGTGAACAGCCAAAGTGCCGCCACCAATACGACACCGATAATAACGATCAGGATTCGCTGCATGTCGATAAAGGTACCGGCGATCAAATAACTCTGGTCCATGAAAACCGGCAGGGTGTACTCGAAGCCGACGAAACCAAGATACCTGAACAATTCCAGTATGGCCAGGCCGATACCAAATGTGGCGATGACTTCGGACAAGGCCTGCCCCCGTACCCGCAAGAGAACGAAGCGATACATCAAGGCCCCCAGTAGGGCTGTCAGAAGGATGGCGATGACTGCACTGAGAAAATATGGCAATCCCAGTAGGTTTAAAAGCATCCAGCTTGCATAGGCGGAGAAAATATATAGCGCACCATATGCAAAATTGGCCACACCGCTGATGCCGAAGGTCAAATTAAAGCCAATGGCCATCAGTGCCAGGATGACACTGTTAACTATTGCATATACGACGGTTCCGAGAAACATAATTAAGAATTGGGTTGAGGGGTTCAGCCCGCCCTGGTGCGACTTATAAGATCATTTTAGGACCCGGGTCAGATTCCCAAATGTGAATATATATAATGGAGCAACCTAAAGTCAGGTCTGGGCCAGGGGGTTCAACGTTCCGGGTTGAAAAAACCCAGAGAGCTTTTATATGAAACTTCGTATGAAATTCCGCCTGGCCGGAACAGTGAATCTTCCAGAGGCGACGCTCCTAAATAAAATGTGGGACCGGCTGACAGCCATGATAGCAGAGGATAGGCTTTTTATCCTCCGTGTCGCGGCTGGAAGCCGTTCCCACGATGATCTAAACATCACGAGAACAAATAAACGACAATTCCGACAGAATTGTGTCTTTGTTCGGCTATCAATTCGTGATAGGCCGCATTTTTACTTCAGTGACTTCAACCCCGGCGGCAGCTGGATTTTAGCCTCGGCAATCGATTCAGGAAAAACGATGTGGCGTTTACCATCTTCCGTCCACTGGAAAACCGTGCCGACGGCCATTTCCTGAGGGTTGGAGCCAAAAATAGCCTGATGGCCGTCGTCATACTTGACGCGACCCATGACGCCCGTTCGATCGGTTTTTTCCAATTCAGCGACAATGGCATCCGGATCTAGACTGCCGGCGCGTTCAATGGCCTCCACCAGAATATAGACGGATTCATATGCCGGTGCCGGACCATGGCCGGCTTGAAGTGCTTTACCATAGGTCTTTTCATATTTTTTGTAAAATTCAATCGATTTCGGCACCTTGGGAGACCCGATGGCACTTCCCAATTCAAAAATGCTGTTCATTGCACCTCCGATCTTGCCGTCGAATGTATTCCAGGCGTCGGATCCCGCCAAGGGTGATATAAATCCGGCCATCAAAGCCGGTACCTTCATCGATTTCCACTGTTTGACAAGGATCCCGCTCTGGGGCATGTCAAATATCGGCATAATGACTTGGGCGCCTTTGGCCCGCGCCTTCATTAAGGCTGAAGAAAAATCGGACGTCCCCGTGGGATACGCCTCCTCATCCAGAACCTCCCAGCCGGCTTTGTCAAAATACATTTTTTTGACGAACCCTGCCGTGGCCCTTGCCCAGGCGACGTCCTGATGCATGACATACACTTTGTTGAATCCAAACTCCTTGTTGATGAGCGCCATGCTGCCCGCCAGGTATTTCACTAGATGGACGGCATTGAGGCAGGTTCTGAATATGTATTTATATTTTTCCGGATTCTCTTTGAGTTTCTTTTCGGAGCCGGGGCTCATGGCGATCGTTCCCAGCATCGGAACTTTGTATTTTGCAATAATGTCCATTCCGGCAATCAAGGCCTCTGAACGAAACGGGCCGACAACGATGGCCGCAGGCTTTTGCTCCAAAATTATTTTCTCAAGGCCCAGCAAAGCTTCGGGTACCGGAACCCCTGGCGCCGCATCGCGCAAATCAGTGGCCACCACTTTTAATTTCATTTTGGTACCGGCGACATTCACACCTCCTTTGGAATTGATTTCGCTGGCGGCCATTTGAACGGCTTTGTGGGCTTCTTTGCCCTCTAAAAAACCCAATGAAGTCGGTACGCCGATCACAATTGATTCGGCGGCATAGACAGCCGGTCCGGCGACGAACCATACGACCCCTATGAATATTAAAATTCCAAGCAAAATAAATCTACGTATCATGGTTTCCTCCTCTGGTATCAGATTTCCTTTCAAAATAGCTACATAGTAGCTACATGAAGCTAGTATCGAAGTCAAGAAAATATTGGAACTATCGTTTTCCCGCGAGTTGGGCCTGAATCCGGCGGCTGATGGCCTTGGCCGCATTTTGGGTTTCTTCGGCAAGGGTCTTCATTTTTTTATCATCTAAACTCGCCTTGAAGCCAACCGCCCAAATGGCTGACCGCAGTTGCCCCAATCCCATCAACGGTGACGCCACAGCCCGGACGCCCATGATATATTCCTCATCATCTATGGCGTATCCCTTTTCCCTCACGCGCTTTAACTCCCGGTAATACGACTCGGGATCGACAATGGAATTTTCGGTAAACCGGGGTAGTCCCTTTGCGTGAACCATTTTCGCTGCTTGGTCCTTTGACATGCTTGCCATAAACACTTTGCCAACCGCTCCGGCAAATAGCGGAATGGTGGAGCCCACCGGCGCTGTAATATTTAGTTCCTGCCTTGATTCGACGATGTCTATGATGGTAACCTGGCCCCAATTCCGGATGCCTAAAAAAACCGATGTCTGCATTTTTGCCATCAGTTCTTCAGTGACCGGTCTGGCCGAGGTTTTTAAATCAATTTGGGAATAGGCCGAACGGCCGATTTCAAGAAGTGTAAAGCCCAGTTTATATTTTTTTGTGAGAGGTTCCCGCAAGACGGCCCCCAGTTCTTCCAGAGCCGAGGTCATACCATGGACCGTGCTTTTGGCCATTTTGAGTTTTTTTGCCAGATCACTCACGCCCATCCCTTCTCTGGATGAAGAAATGGCACTAAGAATTGCAAAAGCCTTTTTTACCGAGGGGGCACCGTACTTTTTCATTTTCCTTCGCCATCATTAGCTTTGGGAATACCCCGTCAGCTCTGCTGCAGGGCAGTTCATTCAGTGAAACCTTCCAGCTTGAGATTTATGCATATATCGAAATTTATATCACCATTTGTATTATATCAAGATATGTTTTAACTCACTCTAAACTGACTTCAAGTAACTGAAATAAAACTTTCCGAATCGCTATAATTGCATTTGACAACATGACCTGAGTTCGCTAAGGTATGCGGCATCCTATTGGGGGCCGAAGATCTTCCGCTGTTTCTCAATCTCACCTAAGGCGATGTCAGAAAAAGAACGATGAGAAGAAAAATATTGGTAATTGATGATAATACCTCACAATGCAAGATCATTAAGAAACTTTTTGAATCCTGCGGATATACTGTTGTTGCTCTGGACAGTCCCGAAGAGGCACTTTATCTATTGGAGTGGAAGGATTTTGATGTCATCATAACAGACCTTCGTATGCCCTGGATGGACGGAGCCGAATTCTGTCGGCGGTCGCGAAATATCAGACCCGACATGCTCATTTATGCGTTATCAGGTTATATTCATGAATTTGACCGGAAAGAATTGCTTGAGGCTGGTTTTGACGGCATTTTTAGCAAACCGATTCGAATTGAATTACTAAGGGATGCCATTGAAGATGATCTGAAAAGAAACCGGATGGCTGGTTAGAATCGCCAATTGACACCTCGTCATCCATTGCTGGAAAATGGCGTTAACTCTTTTAATTTAGCACCACTGTACGAATATCGGACAATCAGGATTCTGGATATCGATTATTCGATGGTTGATTCTGAATAGGTGTTATTGGACGCCGTATATCTCAACATAGGAACCTCGCCAAAATCAAAGCCGGGCGGGAGCATATTGATGCGATCAACCGTCGCTTAAAGCTCGCGACTGCCTAATTAATTCCAACCAATAGTTCATTCCCATTTGTTTGAACATTTTTTCGGCATTGTTCAGGTGAATGCGCGCTTGTCCCATTTCTCCGCGATGAACTTGAAGCATGCTTAAAATGTAATATCCAATCGAGGACCATGGTTTTATTTTTCTATCCTCTAAAATTTGAATTCCTTCAAGAATAGATTCCTCTGCTGTTTCGATGTTCAACTCATCATTGCGAGCCATTGTAATACCCAGGTATATCCTTGATGTTCCCTCAATCCAGCGTTCATTATGATTGTGAGATAAGGCCAATGCCGTCTTAAAAGATTCTTTAGACTGACTGACCTTACCGGACGCCGCTTGAACCATACCCAAGGCAAAATGATGAAATGACAGATAGTATGGCAATCCGGCATCTTTTTGAATTTTCATGCCTTTCTCTACGCATTGCAGGGCAGTTTTTTTGTCATGGATAAAAAAATGGCCCATACCAAGGCCGGTCCATGCCAGACCCAAAAAAATTAATGCCTCGCCCTTTTCGCAATATTTTATGCATTCCTGAAAGTGCTTTATGACATTTTGGCCGTCTCCTCGGTGCATATAAAAATAGCCATAAAGAAATTCCGCTAAAGCCAGGCCAGCCAAACTGTCATTTTTTTGGCCAAATTCCAGACCTTTTTTACAATAAGGCTCCCCTTTTTCAAAATCTCCCAGCCACGCTAGACTATGGCCGTAATAAAGGTTCAGCGCGGTGTATACATTATTTCCCAGGCCAAAGAAATCATGCTGTCTGTTTTGCCTTTCAATCAACTGGATAGCCTTAAAGGCTAAATGGGATGTTTTGTAAGGTTCTCCCGCTATGATATAAAAAGCACACAACCTGCTGGTAACCGGTGCCATGACATCAATGCTATCGATTTTCTCGGCCTCGCGAATAGATGTTTCCGAATATTTTATCCCCAATAAAGGATCTCCACCTCTGACTGCATGATAGCTTCCAATGCTTCCGAGAAACAATGAAAGGTTTTTTTTATCTCCAAGTTCTTCCGAAAGCTGTTTACCCAATTTAAAAAATTGCATTGAGTTATCCGGATAGCCTAGGAGTTGCATTGGAATGGCCATTAAATGCAAAATCTCAAGCTTCTTTTTTTTGGTTTCCCGACCGTCTTTCATTTGATTGAGAATATTGCAGGCAGATTTGTAGAACTGAAAAGCCTCCCAGTTGGAAAATTTTTTGGTCGCTTTCTCGCCGGATAACTTCAGATATTGATATGCCTTAGCCGTTTCACCGCTTTTTGAATAGTGATAGGCGATAATCTCAACGAAGGCCTCCAATTTATTCTCAAAAAGCGTCTCCATCGCTAGTGCTATTTTTCGATGAATCTCTTTTCGTCTTTTTTGAAGTAAACTGTTATAGGCCACTTCCTGGGTGAGAGCGTGTTTGAAGATGTATTCCAAATCCGGGAATAGGGTTTTTTCGTATATGAGCTCAAGCCCTTGAAGATGATGCAGATAGGATTTTATTTCCTCCTGCATGTCGGTGATGGCCTCCAAAATGCGGAAGGTAAATTCTCGTCCGATAACCGATGCCAACTGCATGGTATATTTTAATCTGTTATCCAATCTATCCAAGCGTGCTGCGATAATTCCCTGGATGGTATCCGGCAATTGAATTTCAGATGCCTTGGTGGTCAGCACAAATTGCCGGCCCTGTTGCTGAATCGCGCCGCTTTCAAGCAGACTGTAGGTAAATTCTTCCACAAACAGCGGATTGCCGGAGGATCGATCGAGGATCAGCCGTTTGAGTTCTGGGGCTACCTGCCCTTTTTTCAACAAAGCTGTCACCATTTGAGAGCTTGAGGCCGTGCGCAGTTGAGTCAATCCGATCTTGGTGTAATACGATTTGCTATCCCATGGATGGGTATATTCCGAGCGATAGAGGATGATGAGCATGATATGGCATTTGGCGATCGCTCCGATCAGGTTGTCTAAGAACTCTTCCGAGGTTTTATCGATCCAGTGCACATCTTCGAACACAAGCATCAGCGGCTTATTTTGGCTCGCCGTGATAAAAAGTTCGCGCAGGCTTTCAAAGGTTCTTTCTCTTTTTTGTTTAGGGTTCAGTGCTAGATATGATTCGTCTTCCGAGCTTTGAGTTAAAAGTTCTTGAATGGGCGCAATAGAGCCCGCGAGCTTCTCATCTAATGCATTTATCATTTCCTTAATTTTGCGATTGATAATATTGTCACTATCTTCCTCCTTAATGTCAAAATAGGATCTTAAGATCTCCAGAATCGGCATATAGAGGATGGATTCGCCGTAGCGAAGGCAGCGACCTTCAAAGTAAATGAATTCTGATTTGGGCAGTTGATTGATTAACTCCAGGAGGAGCCTTGATTTCCCCACGCCGGCCTCACCTGAAATTCCCACAATCTGCCCCGATCCGGACAGCACCCTTTCGAAGGGATCTTTGAGGGCGGCCATGGAGTTTATACGACCGACAAATTTCGTCAAGCCTCTGGCCGCCAATGCTTTTAATCTTGATTTTTCTTCACCAACTCTGATCAATTCATAGCCTTCCTGAGGCTTTTTTTTGCCCTTAACTTCCAGTTCGCCCAATGGCAGAAATTCAAAATAATCCTTAGCAATCATATACGTGTTTTTGGATATAAAAATACTGCCTGGTCGGGCTTCCTGTTCCATCCTGGCCGCCAGATTGGTGGTATCGCCGACCGCGGTATAGTCCATCCGCAAGTCATCACCGATGGCGCCCACAACGACCAAGCCGGAGTTGAGTCCAATCCGCATTTTGAATTCAATATCGTATTCCTTTTTAAGTTTGCCGGCATAGTCAGTCAGCGCTTTTTGTATCGCCAGTGCGGCATAGCAAGCCCTCTGGGCGTGATCTTCATGAGCGACCGGCGCACCAAAAATAGCCATGATACCATCACCGGTGAACTGGTTGATGGTTCCTTCATACCTGTGGATCTCATTCATCAGTATCTTGAAACAACCGTCAATGATTTCGTGGATTTCTTCCGGGTCACGCATTTCTGAGATAGCCGTATAGTTGGCCACATCGGCAAACAATACGGTTACCAGTTTGCGTTCACCCTCAATGGCGCTGCGGGTGGTGAGAATTTTTTCAGCAAGAAACTTAGGGGTGTAGGAAGAAACGTCACGATTGCGAATAGAGGGAAGATCTCCAGGCCCTCGCAGATCATGGCCACATTCATCACAAAATTTGCTGCCGACTCGGTTGGAAGTGTGGCAGGTTGGGCAAGTGACATCAAATTTATGACCGCATTCGTTACAAAATTTAGCCCCTTTGCGATTCTCAAAACGGCACTGTGGGCATTTCATTTTTGTTTGCTCCATCTTACTTCTTTTTCCTTGCAGCACCCGCCTCTTTAATTTCATCCAAAAATAATTTTGCAATCGGTGAAATTTCCGGTGGTTGCCATTTGGTATGTTTTGGTTCTTCCGGCCAGGTGAAGGGCAGGTGGAAAATCTTTCCGGGATTATCCGCCTTTTCCATAAACGAAAGAGTCTCTAGTAGTACCGTGCGCTGACCCTCAATATCATTTACCTGACCGACCGGCCGCCCATAGGGATATTCAATTGCCGCCACCCTTGGAATACCGATCTCCCGGTGAAATTCAGGCGTCATGGTTAACACAATAGTTGAAAAACCTTTATTTTCTAAAAAACGTGCGACCAGTCCAACGGACCGGCAACACAGCGGTCAGGCGGGCGTGAGCAAGACGGCCTCAACATTTTCCACCTGCATTTGGTCGGCGATGTCGGGCATGGTGCGTTCAAGTAGTTCAGCCGGATCCATCTGAAAACCATAGTACGAATAGCAGGTCGAGGCCAGCCGGCCGACGATGCCTTCTTTTTCGAATTCCTGAAATCTTTTCAAGGGAAGCATGACATTGATGTCCTGCTTGATATAGTCGGTGTTGATATGGAGATGATTTACATCAATATCTTTTTCGCCAGCGGACGCGGGGATTTGCCGACTGGAAGGGTCACCCCATGCCGGTTCGCGTTTCTCCCTGGCAACGTCAAAAGGTAGGTCGCTCTTCATGCTGATCCCGGCTGAGGTCATCAGCGCGAACGACGTCTTACGGATCGGTTTCTTAAGCGGTGTCCAGGGAATGTCGCCCTTAAACGGCTGAGCGGGAATATCTTTGCCAATCCAAGCCCCCAATGAGGGAGGCAGGAAGCGAAAGCCGTTGACCGCCTTCTCGGTGTTATTCATCTGGATAATCTCCTTTCGAAATTGGCTTTAGACACCTCTTCATTTCTATCACATTTAGCAATTGTGTCCCATGAGAGAATTAGAACGAGCGAGATGAGGTTCAACGTTGCGCTTCTGGACAACATGAGCTGTGTATTTCGAACCAGGCTCTTTGAGAATATATCTATGTGAAAACGTATCGATTGTCAATAAAGGCGGACAATAAAAATATAAAGGCAGAGCCCAATCAAAGGCCCTGTCTTTTTATTTTTAATTGATTCAAACTTACACTGGCGACAATGCTATTGAAACATCTTTATGGTTTGATGGGGCTGGAAACAAAGAAGGACTGGAATGGTAATTCGGAAAGGTTTGATATATTGGGTTGATTTTTCGCCGGGGAAAAGTTCAGAGCCAATCGATCGCCGGCCGGGACTTGTGATTCAAAATGACCTGTTAAATGACAGTAATATCAATACCGTCATTATGCTGGCAATTGCGTCGACGCTAAAATTTGGCGAATTGCCTGGCAATATTATTTTGCGAAAAGGGGAAGCCCATTTATCCAAAAAGTGTGTGGTTAACACGACCCAGATCAAATCCGTCGACAAAAGAAGCATAAAAGAAAAAATTGGTAACCTTTCGAAAAAAAGAATCGACGAAGTCCATGAGGGTTTGAGAATTGTGATGGGTAGGCTATGAAAGAGGAGCGGTTGATCTCCTTTCCTCCCTCACGGTCTTTATCATCGTCCATCTGCCTAATATTCAAACATTAGGTGAGGGTATCTACGTCCATATTAATTCACTATTCAAGCTTTGACCCCTTTTCCGCGAAGCGAATCATCCTTGCCGAAAACAATCATCCATCCTTTTTAGATAAAATTTTTTTCTCATCTTCTCAACTTCTACCCTTCCGATCCCCGGCTTCTGCCCTCTGACCTCCATCCTCTGACTTCTGTCCTCCGCCCTCCGTCGTCCTTCTTCCTTCGTCTTACCACCCTCTCCCTCTTCTGTCCTCTGATTCCTTAATTGCTCCTTGCGCCTCTGAAAATAATATTGATTGACGAATGCCAAAGGTATTTGAGCTGCGTCGTTACCGGGAATTTCAAATAAGACTTGATGTAGCGAAGTTCGGATTCGATGATTTCCGGCAGTGTTTTCGGCATATCGGAATAAAAGGGCGGTATCAGCCCAGGCAGCAGCATTGTTCTCAGTTTGCGAAGTTCATCCGTATATAAACTGAGATATTGGTGGCTTAAGGGCCTGACACCAAATAATTCTATAGGATACTTCAATACCAGCGGGGTAGAATTTTTTGGCTAAAATCGCACTGCCCCCCCAGAGGGCATACAGTAGCAGGATGGCTTGATCGTACCCGGGCGGAAGAGCAAAGCTGTCTCTTTTGAAATAATTCATGACCATAAAGGCTGCCAAAACCAGTCCGGCATCGATGATCATCAACGGATATGACATCGCGTGGGATGTTTTCTTTTCTATTTGGACAGGCCTGCCACGGCCGTTGATATGGATCTTGTGAAACAGATAGTACAAAGAATAAGCACCCAGCTCCAGCAATAAAAAAGCGGCGCATACGCCGAATGTCTGCATCCTGGATACCGCTGACAGTTCTGACCACAAAACAGCGGCAAAAGAGATCAGATAGACCAGGGCGATATTTGATTTGACGATTACCACGATGGATTCAAAGAATGTTTTTTGAAAAATTTTGCGATACTTTTCCATGATCAGGGATATCGCCAGCCAGAAAAGATAGAAAACGGCATACAACCCGATATAGAGCATCGACAATTTAAGGCTTTGTCGTTTTGCCAGTTGGACGCCGAACAGTGCCACCGTGAGCAGTAGAAAATCGATGAACAAGGGGAAAGCATAGCGGTGGGCGCTTCTGAGTTTATTCACTGTATTCGTCCGTAACTGCCAGTCTTTTTTCAACCCGGTGGTAAAATTGCTCAAAAAATAGTTTCAGCTTATTTTTGTGTTCATCCTTCATCTGCCCGAATCGCAATCCGCAGCGGCGGCAGGTGTCTCCCTGCGGGCCGGTGGCTGAATCAAAGGTGTCGTAAACGATGGCGCACGGCACATCCGACAGACGAAACTGGTTCTTGGCCTGATAGATCTCCACATATTTGAACCCGTCGATCGGAGTTTCTTCAGGCAGATAACTGAAGGACAGACCGCCGGGACTGATATCTAAAATCATACCGCCCCTTACGCCGTCACCCTTTAGTTCGACAAATGAATCATCACGGGCGATCAGTCGGGTGTGTTTTCGGCTTTCCAAATGTCATCCTTTTTTTGGGTTCAAGGTTCCCTTCTTCGCCGTTCAGGTTACGCAGGGCAAGCAGGGGTTCTGGGTTCTAAATTCCGAGTTTCGAGTTGCACATCTCGTGTTTTGTGTTTGTTTGATCCGTCTTCCGCCTTTCGAATTCAGTTGTCTCAGTTTTCTGTCCTCTGTCCTCTGTCTTCTGACTTCCGACCTCTGACTTTTGTGCTCTGAGTAATGCCTCGCGCCAAGCCGCTAAGCCGCCAAGGTTTACGGAGGACCGATGGAGGAAGTACGACCGCTTCAGCCTTCGCTCTTTAGGCTTCGCTTTCAGCTACGACCCAACAGGTCGAGCTACGCCCTGACACGTCGCTAGGAAGAGGGGCGACAGAATGCATCTGCTTTCCTCTCCATTGAGTGTAGCATGGCGAAGGTAAGAGATCAGAGGTATGAGATCAGAAGTCGGTTTTACGGAGCAAGATTTTTTCCGGTTTGTTTAGCATTAAGCCTAACATATTGATAAACTTTTGGATCTTTAGCCGATCTTATCTGCAATTGCTGACCTCTGATCTCCGATCTCAGACCTCCCACCGTCGCAATTTCTCAGCTTCTGATTTTCTATCCTTACCCGCCTCTGACATCATGTCTTTCTCTTAAAAGCGCCATTTTGACCCTAAAAATGGACGCCTTAGCGCGGCCAGACCCCAAATCAACTTAATCCCCAATTCCCATTTAAGGGGTGACCCCGAAGTTTTCCTTGCCCTTTACAGCATCGGTATGCTATGGCAACTTTTTTTATAAATAACTAGCCGGTAAGGTAAAACATTATAATTTGGAGCTTGATGTATCAGCGATTGTCAGAATATTTGGGATCAGCCCTTGATGCGTAAACTATCGAATATCGTGTTCATGCCACGCGGCGAATGTTCAAACGTCGTGTTGAAGAAAAAGACGTCATGCAGTTGCTTGCCATGGGAACAATTATCGAGGATTATCAGGATGACTTTCCCTTTCAGAGCGTATTGATAAACGGTGTATCGGGCGATAACAGGCCATTGCATGCTGTTGTTGGTATTGATGACGATTCGTGCCGGCTCTATCTAATCACTATCTATGAACCCGATCCTGAAAAGTGGTCGGAAAATTACAATAAAAGGTTATCGCCATGAAATGTGCAATCTGCCGGAATGGACACACAATTGAAGGGCATATCACAGTGATTCTTGAAAGAGATCAATCCACCCTTATATTTAAAAACGTCCCGGCCAAAGTCTGCGAAAACTGTGGGGAAGAATATTTATCCGAAGAGACCAACCGTGAACTTCTGGGGAAAGCCCAGGAAGCGGTCGATCGAGGGGTTGATTTGGAGCTTTTGCGATTTGCAGCTTAACCGCCTTCAGACCTCCGACCTCCGACCTCTGATCTCTAATCTTCTATCCCTACCCGCCTCTGACTTCCGTCATCCGTCTTCTGAATAATGCCTCGCGCCAAGCCGCCCCGGTTAAACAAGTGCAAAAAAGGTTTAACAGGGCAGGCCAAG
>Ga0316192_10002019_pt1 | contig 14920 bp, 14 predicted proteins | sample MerIslwburrow_MG_FD_204931 | JGI IMG/M metagenome (GOLD analysis project Ga0316192, IMG submission 204931) | Coastal sediment microbial communities from Maine, United States - Merrow Island worm burrow | ecosystem: Environmental > Aquatic > Marine > Coastal > Sediment | place: USA: Maine...
TCTTCGATTTTCGGACGTTTTCCGCGGAAACGTGTCTAAATAAAAACAATGAGTTACACTCACTCAACTTGCCGAAATTGATCGAATTTACGAAAGAACCGAGTTTTTCAACAGAATAGGCCAGAAGCCGCCTTTCATGCAAACTACTTTTGCAGAAAAAAGCAGATGTTCCGTCAAGATAATCGCCAATATCGAAGATTACGCCGACGACGAATCCAAGAAAAGCGCGTACGGCAGTGCCGTACGCGCTCCGAGAGTAACGATCGCCGGAAAGTGCTCTGGTTGAGATTTACCCCGGCAAATAATTCTGGCGCCGAACAGAGTTTTTCATCTCAATTTAGCCACACGATTCGCCTTGGGGTTACCCCGCTGGATGAATCCATCCACGCCGACTCCGACCTGGAGGATTCCTGGCCCCGGGACACCTGGGACATTTGGGTCTATCGACAGATCGCCGTTCGTGATGAAGACGCTTTCTAGCTCCGGTCCAACTGCTCCGAAGGCCAAGCTCAGGGGGACGTCAAACTGCGGGTCCTCCGGATCATCGAATACGGTTGACGTTACTTCACCAGAAGTCGCGTCGACGCGAACCAGAGGAGCGAATCGGACCCCAAATGTCTGTTCCAGAAGGATATAACCTGGGATCACGACGTGAATATCGCCGTTCTTGTCGGTCGCGATTCCATCGGCGCTTATCAGTCGCAGGTCCGCGGCAAGAAGCTCAGCAACGCCGGCGCTTCCGTCAGGATTGATCGGAAGCCGGGATACGAGTCCTTTTTCTGTGTTAGCGACATAAAGCGCGTCCGAGAAGAAGGCGATTCCGTTGGCTCCGGGTAACGGAAACCCGAAGGGGTCTTCTGGATCTGGCTCCAGCAGTTCGTCTTGTGCCCAAGGCTGTTGTGGGGCCGAGCCGTCTGAAGTGAATCTCCAGACCTCGCCCAGTAAGCTGTCGGTCGCATAGAGATTTCCGGCGTCATCGAACGTCAGCGCATTAGGGAACTCCATGTTCTCCGATCCGGCCAGTCGCTCGCTCGCGGATTGCGTCTTGCTGAATTTCCATACACCTCTGGTTGCCACGTCGCCCGTATCGAGCGCCGCGTAGACATTGCCTTGCCTGTCGGTCGTCAACCCCAGCACTCCGTTGCTGGTAACAGGCGAATCAGGAAGTGTGGCAAAGAGATCCACCTGCCCATTGGCGCGAATCTTAAGAATCTCCGACTCGTAAACAAAAACCCCATCCAGTTCGACAAAGACAAAACGGCGGTTTCCGACGTAGATGTTCGGCCCGTCGACCGCGATTCCCTCGGGATTATCCCCCACAGGTAGTGCGAGGATCGTTTGCATCTCTCCGAGCGCCAACGTGTTGGGCGGAACGGCCAGAGCATGATGATGCGACACCACAGACAATGTGGCAACGGCAAGTGTGATCGTGGCAATGCGTTTCATGGTGGATATCCTCCTATGTCGGGTGATTCTAGGCCGTCTCAAAAAGGCCCACGTGATGGCTTCAGTCCATCCTTTCCTGATCCCTAAACCGGGTCTCCTTATGGCGTATATCTATTGCGTATATCTATTAACCAACTGTGCTTAGGTGGGCGCACCCCTTGAATACTTTGGTGTCTTTCCATTCCCTCTATAAACCAAGTATAGCGGGTAATGAAGAAAGTACCACGGCACAATGACTGGCTTTCGGGCTTCGTCTCGGGCAATAAGGTCTGTTATCCGGCAACGGGCTAAGCGTGTCCGAACGTCTCCTTCTGGCCGACTCCGGCACGTCGTATTGTTGAAAATCACGCCTGGGGAATGGCAGCTTACTGATCAGTAACCGGCCCCTCGGCTCAAGAGATGGCGTATTAACACTTTCGGCCATAAGGAGAGATTGCATTCCGCCATGCTACTCAGCCAGCACACCGCGAATTGGGGAAACCGGTTCATGGGTCTTGCGTATCAGTAAATCAGAAACGGATATGCCCGCGCGAATTTCGGCTAGCCAATCCTCAGGGTCGTATTCAACGCCGATGGGGTTGTCGGCGACGATCGGACCGCACATATATTCATTGGCTTCCTCACTGGAATCGAACACGTCCACCTGGAACTCCATCTGGTTGCCGTCTGGATCTGCGTAATACATGGACACCGTCATTCCATGGTGGACACACCAGTAAGGGGCGATGCCCTTCTCTTTCAGTTGTTGGTAATTCTCTAATAGGTCTTCAAGTGAAGCATAGGTGTAGGCAACATGGTCGACACCAACAAGGCCCAGCTTTTCGGTTTCAACGCGGTCGGGCCGCAGCACTTCCAGGTTGGCCAATGCGAACCGGTGATGCTCGTCATCATAGGTCAAAAAGGCCAGGGCAGGGTTCTGGTACTGGACTTTGGCGTCAAACACGAACTGGTACCAGGCCAGCATTTCTTCAAAACGGCTAGTCCTATATACAATGTGAACGAATTTCTGGGGGCGAATGCGGGCCATGATCTGTCTCCATGTCTGATTTGGGATTACAACAGAGTATAGGAGGTATTCGAGACTTTTTTCGGTAGTCTGCAATTACTGGAAATCGTGTTTTTCTCTAATGGGCGTAAGCTGATCTTTTCCAGGTGGGTTGAACTGCTGGATTTGAACCTCCACTCCTGGCCGCTTGCAGTCCATCACATCGCTGAAAATCTCGCCTAGCGACCGTCCGCTATTCGGAAAGCGGAGGGTCGTTCAACGGTATGGCGATAGGCAGGTAACGGCCAAACGCAGTCCTTCGATCAATCTAATAAATGTAGCGAATGCGGTGGTGTCGTAAAGGCGGCCATTAAGAAATGGCTTCAGGGAACTCAGCCGTTTCTTTGCTGCATTAACTGCGGCAAGGCGCCATTCGGGCAAAAACCCGTAATGAGCCTGAAATATCGTGAAATAACTGAATTGCCGGGGTGAATCCGGTTGCAAGTGTCCACACTTGCAAGATTCTGGAGCAAATTGAGCAGAAATTCAGGGAAAAAGTTTTACAGTAAGCTTTACTTTCCAAGGAAAGCGCGTTTATTCTTCCTGTTCTGGCTTTGACACAGACGCGCCCGGCTTTACATCAAGCGGGCTCTTTCCAACACCACCCAGAGACACCGCATGAGCGAAGCCACGAACTCGCAAGACCGGCACCCGATTCCTGAGTTCAAGCAGGTCATTGGCCACCCAAGCCCGCTCTGGATGTTGTTCATGTCGGAATTCTGGGAACGCTTCGCGTTCTATGGCATCCGCTGGGCCCTGGTGCTCTACATCGTGGCGCAGTTCTACGGTGGTGATCAGTCCGGCCAGGCCGACGCTAACCTCACCTACGGCTCCTATCTCGCGTTGGTATATGCTGGCGCGATCTTCGGTGGCTACATCGCCGACAAGATCATCGGCTACCAACGCTCGATTCTGATCGGAGCAGTTTTCATGGCCGCCGGCCTGTTCATGATCATGCTGCCTGACCCGATGCTGTTCAAGTTAGGTCTCGCCACGATCATCGTCGGCAACGGCTTGTTCAAACCGAACATCTCGACCATGGTTGGCAAGCTGTACTCGATAACAGATGAGCGCCGCGACTCGGGCTTCACGATCTTTTACATGGGCATCAACATGGGTGCGTTCATCGCACCGATCATTACCGGCTGGCTGGCGACCTCGCTGTTTGGCACCGACGCCGCACCCGCCTACCAATATGTATTCGGTGCGTCAGGCATTGGCATGTTGATCAGCATGGTGTGGTTCTACTTCGGTCGGCGCCAACTGCAGGACATCGGCAGGCCACCGGCGGAAGCCCCGGGCCGCGAGCGGGCGGTCTACGTGGTGATCGGCGCATTGTGTGTGATCCCGTTGATCTACGCGCTGCTAACGCTCGGCGCCGAAGCACTCCAGTACGTGCTGACAGCGTTGTTCGTCGGTCTCGCCGCGATGCTGATGATCGAGGGTATTCGCAATGGTGCGGTGGCCCGCGATAAGACCATTGCGATGCTGATCATCTTTGCCTTCAATATCCTTTTCTGGATGTTCTACGAACAGGCCGGCAACTCGTTCACGTTCCTCGCAGACCAGATTGTCAACCGGGACCTCGGTGGTTTCGTCTTCCCAACCGCCTGGTTTCAGTCAGTACCAGCGCTTGCAGTCATCATGCTCGCGCCCGTCGTCGCCTGGCTCTGGGTGTGGATGGCGAAGCGAAATCTAAACCCCTCGATTCCGCGCAAGTTCGGCCTCGGCTTGCTGTTCAATGGTCTGGCTTTCCTGTTGTTGATGTTCGCGCTGACGAGCCTGGTGAGCGACGAGGGCAAGATTCCGTTTTGGACCATGCTCACGGTATACATCATTCAAGTGGTCGGCGAGCTTTGTTTGTCGCCGATCGGCCTGTCGATGGTAACCAAGCTGGCCCCGGTGCGCCTGGTCGGCCTTGGCATGGGCGGTTGGTTCCTTTCCACCGGCATCGGCAACAATCTCTCTGGCATCTTCGCCGGCGCGGTCAGCGGCGAGACCGGCATGACCACGACTTCGGCGCTTTCGGGCTACACCTTCGGCTTTTGGGCATTGATCGGCTCTGGCGTCTTGCTATTCCTGATCGCGCCGTTGATCCAGCGCTTGATGCACGGCGTGAAGTGACCATGCCGGCAACCGGGCGGTTGCTGCAGGACTTGCATGGTCATCCAGGTGAGTAAGGATTTTCTAAATGACAGTCGGCTCTTCACCAAGAGAAGGTGCCCTTGGGCGATGCTGGCAGTGACCTTGACGAAACTGGCACATTCGTGGCCAATATTGGTTTACTCGAAGGACTCCTTCTGGCCTATTCTGTTGAAAAACTCCTTTTCTTCGATTTTCGGACGTTTCCGCGGAACGTCTCTAAATAAAAACAATGAGTTACACTCACTCAGCTTGCCGATTTTGATCGAATTTAACCAAGAACCGAGTTTTTCAACAGAATAGGCCGACTACTGCTAAAAGCGTTGCTGAAACTTGTCCCTATCCTATAACCGATTCGCCATACATAGCAGCTATTCACCATGCGTGAATTTCAGCTGTGTGAACAATCGCACCCGGCCACAGGTAGTCCTTCGCATTAAAGTTCAGGAGCACTGTCTGCTAACAATTTAAGCCCCCGTTAAGCAAACAGGCATTATCATTATCATGTGTTACTGAGCGTTATCCCATCGCCAGATTATTCATATAAGTCTGCAAACAAGAATCCAATAACCTCCCGATCCGATAGCGGTGCCGGGCGTTTATCTATTTTTCGGATAGTCAATTAAAGGAGGAAATTGTTATGTCATTACATTCTGCTCATAAACCTGTCTCAAATGATGCTATTTTGCATCTACCTGACACAATTATCGAACGTGTAGATGTATGGTCAGCGAGCATCGCTGATAAAACAGGTGGCCTCTCGTGGTTACTCAAAGGCATGGACGAGGCTGGTGCTGACTTCAATTTCATCATCGCAAGGCGTACACCTGAGAATCCCGGCTCGGGAGTTGTTTTTGTCACACCGATACGAGGGGACAGGGAGGTCAAGGCGGCCAGTACCTTAGGCTTCAGCCTCACGAGAAGCGTGGCTGCCGTGTGCTTCGAGGCGGACAACAAACCCGGCGCTACTGCTAGAATGACGGGACTGATTGCCGATGCGGGAATCAACATCCGGGGCCTTTCCGTGGCCGTGAGCGGGACGCGATTCGTCGCCTATATCGGTTTCGATAGCACCAACGATGCAGAAACAGCTGTCAGCATCTTCCAGGATGCCGGGGCCGAGGTGATCTAGGGGCGGGTTTTGCCCTGACCTCGAGTACACCGGATTGCTAATTAAACGGGTCTGATTAACGGGCCAAGGTTTTTTCATATCCAGAAATCTGCAGGTATTGGGGGGCTCGTAGACTTGAGTTTCGCTGGCGGGTGATCCGCTTGATGACAGTTACCTGCCAGCTGTACCTAGTATCACGGAAGGCTAAATAGTTTTCACACACCCTCGACCGTTTGCTGCTAATGGCAACTGAGGAGAGTGATTGTCCGGTTCAGTCCCAAAAGCTGCCATTGAGGTTTGCTCTGAAGTACTACACAAATTCAACACGGCGCTTTCACACCTCATTAAAGCTAACTTTCAGTCTTTGTATCCTGAATCGACATTAATCGGCCTGCGGTGTCAAAAACCAGTCGTTTACCCTTCTTTTCATAATAAAGTGTATTTCCTTCGCGAGAGCTTGGCTGACCACATTTTTTTAACACGTCATCGATGGTCACGATATTTTGCAGTTCTCCATCTTCTATCACGTGACTACCACATCGCATTGAATCCGCTTTGACACTGGCAGTGAGCAACAGTGTTATGGCAGTGACAAGTACTATTTCTGACATTCTCATTATATGTATCCTACAATTGGTTGTTGGCTAATATTACCGCAGTGCGCCTGTGTATGTCGTCGGAGCATAAGGCAACTCCTGAGCTATTTTCCAATAATTATTAAAGGCGCTATTTAACCGGCAGCACACCACTGATCATCATCCGGTCGGAAGGTGTCATGGTGCCGAGTGTGGGCGTCACAAACCGGAAAGGGATGGATTCCAGTGACATACCGGCATTGAGCTGGATCACGAAATGCAGGTGCGGGCCGTTGCTGTAACCGGTGTTTCCAGAGTTCGCGATCCATTGCCCGCGTTTTACGATTGCACCCTGCCGGACCTTCAGGCTGTTGGGCTGCAAATGTGCATAGACGGCCATGGTGCCGTCATCATGCAGTATGCGTATCTGATTGGAACGGGTCAGGTAGCGCTTTTGCTGGGCTGCCCCGTGAAAATCGTCTTCCATATCCATGACACGGCCGGATCGTGCAGCAAGTATGGGTGTGCCGATGGGCATGACGATATCCACGGCGTATTGATTGGGTGGCTCCTTGTGGGTGACATCACCGTCAAACCCCTGGCTGATCGGAAACTCCAGGCCAAGTGGAAACGGCGGATAGTAGTTGACTTCATCCGGTAGCTGCGAGAGTGGCGGGCCGATCATCTGATGGTAAGAGAGGCGGTAACTGAAGCCCAGGGAGGGGTCAGCTGCCTTGATTTTCAGCAAACGTTTCTCGGTCTGGCCTTGCAATGTGAGACGCGCCGGCAGCGATGGCTCGGAGATCACATTTTCTGCATCATGCAGTCTGAGTTCCAGTTCGACCGGCCCCCAAATATTGTTGATAAACGAGTATTCCGGTTCGCGATCGAGACCCAGCTTGCGCATACCCACCATCGGTTTCGGATCGGCCGGCATTTCTACGGTGTTGAAGTTTTCATCGGTTTCGGGGGGCGTAGAACTGAAGTGCCATACGCCGTCCTTATCCTTCCATTTGTACATGTCACCGGCAGATGCACCGAAAATCATCACCATGCAACAGGTGAAAGCCGCTGCTCGAATGTTGCGGGTACTCAACATTCGATGACATTCACGGCCAGTCCGCCGCGTGAGGTTTCTTTATAGTGGTTTTTCATATCAGCACCGGTTTCCCGCATGGTCTTGATGACCTTGTCCAGTGACACCTTGTGTTTGCCTTCCGCCTGCATGGCAAGGCGTTGCGCGTTGATGGCTTTGACGGAGCCCATGGCATTTCGTTCAATGCAGGGTATCTGGACCAGTCCGCCCACCGGGTCACAGGTCAGGCCCAGGTTGTGTTCCATGCCGATTTCAGCTGCGTTTTCGACCTGGCTCATGGTGCCGCCCATGGCTGCGGTCAGACCACCTGCCGCCATCGAACAGGCAACACCAACCTCACCCTGGCAACCGACTTCAGCGCCTGAAATTGAAGCATTGAGCACATACAGGATTCCTATGGCACCTGCCGTCAGGAGAAATTCAATAATGCCGTCCTCGTTACTATGGTGAATGAAATTATAGTAATAATTGAGGACCGCGGGAATAATTCCGGCCGCGCCATTGGTCGGTGCAGTTACCACACGCCCACCGGCGGCATTCTCCTCGTTGACGGCCAGTGCATAGAGGTTGACCCAGTCGATAATTTTTAAGGGATCCCTGTCGGCTGATTCACTGGATTGACTGAGTTCACGGTAAAGGGAGGGCGCACGCCGATGCACCTTGAGCCCGCCGGGCAGTTCACCGGTAGCATGGTATCCACGCTTGATGCAGCCATGCATCGCACTCCATATTTTTAGCAGGCCGTTGCGAATTTCCTCCTCACTTCGCCATTGCTTCTCGTTGGCCATCTGGATGCCGGCGATGCTCAGCTTGTGGCTGGCGCATAAGGCAAGAAGTTCGTTTCCACTACTGAATGGATAGGGCAACGGGGTCGCATCCTTTACGATGCGGTCAGCCGCCGCTTCATCCTGGTTGACCACGAAGCCCCCGCCCACGGAGTAATATTCGCGCTGAAGGATGATTTCGCCGGTTTCATCAAATGCCGTGAAACGCATTCCATTGGTATGGTGAGGCAGTTTTTCGCGTTTATTAAAAATGAGGTCGGTTTTCTCTGAGAAACCGATTTGGAATTGACCTGCCAGCTTGATAAAGCCGCTGCTTTGAATTTCCTGCACTATGGCGTCGATTTTGTCGGGGTCGACCAGGTCAGGTTGTTCACCGGACAGTCCCAGCAACACAGCTTTATCCGTACCATGACCACGGCCAGTGTAGGCCAGCGAGCCAAAAAGCTTCACTTCCAGGCTGCCAACCTGATTTAACAGGCTCTCGTTTTGCAGCCGCTGTATAAAGGTATGCGCCGCCAGCATGGGGCCGACGGTGTGTGAGCTTGAGGGCCCGATTCCAATTTTAAATAATTCAAAAACGCTGACAGCCATGTCATGCTTCCCTGCTTGTTATGCGATGATCAAAACCATTCAAAAGGTCAGTACGAGGACAACTCCATGAGCCAGACCATCCTATATTACACGGAGCACTGTCATTTGTGTGATGAAGCAGAAGCGCTACTGCATAGCGCAGGATATGGTGACTGCTATACAAAAGTCGAGATTGAGAATGACCCCGGCTTGCTTCAGCTTTACGAAATTCACATCCCGGTGCTGAAACGGACGGATAATGAGCAGGAGCTATACTGGCCGTTTGATACACAGAAACTCGCCGCTTTTATGCAGGCTGATCAATGAAAGCCATGGTTTTTGGTTTGGCAATGCTGCTTTGGGCAGCCACACCCTGACCGGGTGCACCCGTGTTCGGTTACCTTCTCGGAGGCATGCAGGATCAACAGACGGTGGTGGTGGACGTCTACCGCTTCAGAATTGACCGGTAGGGTGCGTAAGAATTACGCACCACTCATTTGTAATCCCTGTTTGAGTTTTTCCCATTACCAAAAGTGTTGCTGAACTGCTGTCCCACTTTTTCGGTAAATTCCCGGAACCATATGCCAAGTCCCTCGAACAGGCTCTTGGTGCGGTGTGAGGTCTCTTCCATGAACAGTCCCAGCAAAATATAGACGACCAGCGTGATAAAGCTGTAAAAAACACCCAGCACAATGGCAGCCAGCCTGATCAGCCATACTTCCTGGTTGAGGCGCTCGGCCAGTGTCCTGCAGACACCCAACACGATCGGCTGTCCCGGTTCGCCATTCAGATTTCTCTTAATGCTGTCAAAGAAAGTTTCGTCTTGCATCATTTTCTCCTGTACTGGTAACAATTATAACGATGCAGGTTCCATGCCAAATGTGCCATTAGGCCCAGCCTTGTGTACTGCATCCTGATAAATGGTACTTTCAACGTCATTAATCAGGATGCAGTACACCCGGTTTGCGGGCATGAAGTGTGTTGTGTGTATGCAAACGCGGCCAAAATACGGTTTTTTTCGCCAATAGATATTCTTGGTTGATAATTTCTGCACTAAACTACACTTTTACTTGAGCATTTCTGCTGGAACGAAGTTTTGATCAATACCATTTCTTACATTGATTCGACCCGCATGGTGAAGGCGTTGGCCGCCGCCATTGCGCGTCTTTTTCAGCGGCGCGAATATATCGACAAGATCAATGTTTTTCCGGTACCCGATGGTGATACCGGCACCAACATGGTTTTCAGCTTCAGGGTCATTCACGAGGCGGTGCAAAACACGGATGATCTTTCCATAAAGCAGTTGATGGCACGTATCGCGAGCGCTTCCCTCGATGGGGCAAGGGGCAACTCCGGTGCCATCATGGCGCAGTATTTCCACGGTTTCAGCGAGGCACTTGATGACAGTGCGACAATGGATGCAGCGGCCTTGGCGACGGCCAGCAGCGCCGGGGCCACGGCTGCCTGGACAGCCATGTCAGAACCGGTGGCGGGAACCCTGCCGACCGTGCTCGAGGATTTTTCATCCGCGCTGCAGGACAAATCCCGGCAGGGTGTTGAAGATATCCGCGAGATGTTTGAGTTTGGCCTGATATGCGCAAGGGAATCGCTTGCGGGTACACCCGACCTGTTGCCTGTTTTGAAACAGGCAGGTGTGGTTGATGCCGGCGGACAGGGGTTTGTGGATTTGCTCGAAGGTATCTGGAGCTTTATCGAGAACGGTGAATCGGAAGTCGATAAGGTAGATATTGAAGCCATGTTTTCGCTTGGCGGCAGTGCCATGGAAATGGACCCGGGGGCGCACCGGTTCTGCACGGAGTGTGTGATAGAGGGGGATGCGCTTGACCGTTCCGAGATCATGCAACAACTGGAAAAACTGGACTGCAGTTCGCTGGTGGTGGCCGGTGGCCAAAAACGTGTGCGGGTGCATATTCATGTCAATAATCCCGGTGAGGCGTACCTCGCCTGTGAGCGATTCGGTGAACTCCATCAACAAAAAGCCGATGATATGAAGCGTCAGCACAAGTTGATGAACCAGGCCGGGCAGGTCGCCATCGTGACGGATTCCGGGGCGGACATCCCGTTTGAAGAACAGGAGCGACTGGCTATACACATGGTGTCAGCCCGTCTGAATTTTGGCGCGAAGGAGTATATCGACTATGTTTCACTAATGCCGGCTGATCTTTACCGCATGCTGGAAGAGGGTGGAGAATCCCCCAAAACTTCGCAGCCACCGGTGGGTGACTTCGTCCGTATGTATGACCTTCTCACCGGTCATGGTTATGACGTCCTGTCCGTGGGTCTGTCGGGGGAGCTCAGCGGTACAACCCAGGCTGCACACACGGCGGCAGAACAATTTGCCGGCCGTGTACGTGTGTTTGATACAAAAAGCGGAAGTTGTGGTGAGGGCTTATTGGCGGTGATCGCTGCGCAGGCGGCCCAGCAGGGTATGACACTGGATGAAATTGAGTCACTGCTAAGCAAAACTCAGCCCCTGTGCCAGGTGATTGCAATGGCTGCGGATCTGTCCTACCTGGTGCGTGGCGGAAGATTGCCAGCATGGGTGAAGAAAGTGACCGACTTTCTGCATATCAGCCCGTTAGTCACCGCAAAAAATGGCCGCTTTGGCCTGGCTGGAATCACCACCGGTATCGGCGCCAACCCCGTTGCATTGGGGAGATCTGCAGTGAGGAAAATGACCAGGGACGTAAGCTATCGTGTATTTATTGCACATGGTGCAAATCTGGAAGGTGCGCGGGAGTTACGCAGGTATATACTTGGAAGGCATACACGCGTGCATTCCTGCCATATATCTGAGGCAGGACCCGCATTGGGTGTGCATTTGGGCCCTGGTGGCCTGGTGGTCGGTTTTTTACCGCAACCCGTTGAGTTGAATTGAATTACAGGGAACGATGGCCGCACTAATTCTAAAACTTGTTCTGGCTTACCTGTTGGGTTCGGTGTCCGGCAGTCTGCTGCTGGGCAGGCTTAAAAAAGTCGATATTCGCAGCCAGGGCAGTGGCAATGCCGGTGGCACCAACGCCTTTCGTACACAGGGTTTGCTGTTTGCGATCGGTGTGGTTTTGATTGATGTCGGTAAAGGCTTTATTGCTGCCTGGTGGATACCAACGCTGGATTTTGGCGGCTTGCCGGACGTTCTGGATTCGAGCCTGCTTGTCATGGCCTGCGGGTTTGCTGCGGTGCTGGGGCACGTTTTTCCTGTCTGGCATGGTTTTCGCGGCGGCAAAGGTGCGGCGACCGCCGTGGGGACGCTTATCGCGATAGAGCCCTGGTTGCTGTTACCGCTGGTGATCTGCTGGGTGATCACCCTGATCATGACCGGCTATGTCGGATTGTCCACGGTGCTCGCAAGTTTCAGCCTGGTGCCGGCGGCCTGGGCGATGGGCAACACTGCACTGATGGTTTTTTCAGCCATCCTGGCCCTGTTTATTCTGTTCACCCACCGGGCGAATATGCGTAAGCTGCGTAAAGGGACTGAGTTCCGCTTTGAACGAATACACATTTTTACACGCAAACACTGACCGGATTTTCCCGCATGAGCAATGCAATTATTCAGCGCCTGGCAGGCTATCTTTCAGTGGAAGAGACCCGGTCCGGAGAAGCCATCGCTAACGAATTGGGATGCAGCCGGACGGCAGTCTGGAAGCATGTCGGGAGCCTGCGTTCGCTTGGCATTGAGATCGATGCGGTTGCCGGCAAAGGCTATCTGCTGCAGGAACCGCTAGAGCTTCTGGACAGTCGTTTGATTCTTGACGGGCTGGATCCGGCCGTCCGCAATAAACTGCGTGATCTGCGCATTGAATCATCAGTGGATTCAACCAACTCAGCCTTACATCGTTTAACGGTTGAAGACCAGCACGCAGCAGCTATTCTCGCCGAGCACCAGACCAGCGGCCGGGGCAGGCGTGGCCGGCAATGGCATTCCCCCTACGCGAGAAACCTCTATTTATCCATGGGCTGGAAGTTTGAGAATGCCCTTTCAGAACTTGGCTGCCTGTCACTGGTGGTTGCGCTTGCAACCGCGCATGCCCTGAGCCGTGCGGGTCTGAAAGGGCAGCGGGTCAAATGGCCCAATGACCTGCTGCTGGATGACCGCAAGTTATGCGGTTGCCTGGTGGAAGCGCAGGGTGATTCACAGGGGCCTTGTCATGCGGTAGTGGGGGTGGGTATCAATGTTCATATGCCGGCCTCGACGGAAACGGCCGGGATTGACCAGCCATGGACGGATGTACACTCTCAATTACCGGCTTGCTCACGCAATACGCTCGCCGCCCTGCTGCTGGAAGAACTGATCACCGGGCTGAATTTATTTGCCGAAAAAGGTTTTGAACCATTCAAACATGCCTGGGAGCAAATGGATGGACTGTACGGGCAGAGCATTGAGGTCTTTGCCGGGCAAAGTGTGCTAAAGGGAACGGCAAGGGGTATCAATGCGTCCGGTGCGTTACTGCTGGATACCGGTAAAGAAGTGCTGACCTTGTATTCCGGTGAGGTCAGTGTGCATAAAACAAAGATATAATGATCCGATGTTAAGAATATTAGTCATCAGCCTGTTTGTCGCGAACCTGCTTCTACTGGGATTTCGGGACGATGAACCCACTGTCCAGCCTGAGCCAAAGGCGGCGCGAACAGTGATAAAGAACAAAAACATCCCGACCATTCATCTTTTTAGCGAAATGATGGAGGATCAGGATTTATTGTCCGGTAACCGTCAGTGCTTCAGCCTGGGCCCGTTTCATACGATCGAGGATAAGGATCAAACCCGGTTGCTTTTGCTTGAAGTTTCCAACCGTATCAGCGAACGTCAGACCCAGGCCCTGGTGGAAAAGGGCTACTGGGTTTTCATGCCGCCCTATGAATCACTTCTGGAGGCAAACCAAGTGCTCTTTACGTTGCAGGCTCTGGGTCTGGAAGATACCAGTATTGTTTATGACGGCGACCTCAAAAACGCCATTTCGCTGGGTTACTTCATGCGCCAGGAAAATGCAATAAGACGCCAAAAGGGGCTGGAAGACAGGGGTTATGCACCGATGATTCGCGTACAGCGTCAACCGGAGCCACGGTACTGGCTGGATTACGAACAGACCCCCGGGTCCGGACTGGTCACACTGAATATGCAAAACCGCCCGAATGATTTTATGCAGCGACCTCTGCCTTGCCCGGAAGAGGATTTGTTTGAAGTCGCAGATGCGGATTCACAGGACCCTGTGAGGGAACAGGCGCAACAACAAATTCCCGAAGAAGAGAACGACCCGGACCCGGATGGAAGTGCGGGACCAGCAGAAAGGACTGAGAGCATACCTCAAGAGGCTGTTGAGACCGTGCCGGATAGCACGGGTGATGTGGGAAGCGCTGAAATAGTTGGTGCAGCAAAAGGTGATGAGAATGAGCCGGTAGAGGTTGCTGGAGCCTTGCTTGATCAGGCTGTTGAGACTGTGCCGGATAGCACGGGTGAGGTGCGAAGCGGTGAAGTAGTTGATGCAGCAGAAGGTAATGAGAATGAGCCGGCAGAGGGTGCTGGAGCCTTGCTCGATCAGGCCGCTGAGACCGTGCCGGACACCCCTGCTGAGATGGGGAGCGGTGAAGATGCGGATGATGTTGCAAATGGTATTGAAAACACGCCGCAGGATACTGTTGAAACCTTGACAGGTGCGGCTGTTGAGACCGATCAGGACAGCACGGGTGAGAAGGGAGCCGGTGAGGAATCGGATGCTGTAGAAAGCATTCAAAACGAACCGCTAGAGGGTGCTGAAGTCTTGTTAAACAGGACTGTTGGGACCGGGCCGGAATGGTATGGTGAACCCGAAGCCGTTGAAGAAACGGATGCTTCAGAAGGTACTGAAAATGTGCCGGTTGAAGATACTGAAGACTTGTTGAATCCGGGTATTGAGACCGAATCGGAGACTGCCGGGGAGACCGGAACCTATGAAGGATGAAATTTGCATTTAAAAACATTGCACTGGTGGCCTTCAACGCATAAAATCCCTTCCCCCTGATATACCCAGTGCCGGTATAGCTCAGTTGGTAGAGCAACTGATTTGTAATCAGTAGGTCCCGAGTTCAAATCTTGGTGCCGGCACCATCTTTTCAATAACTTACAGATTTTCATCGAAATATCTAGTCACTTTT
>Ga0316192_10002020_pt1 | contig 14920 bp, 29 predicted proteins | sample MerIslwburrow_MG_FD_204931 | JGI IMG/M metagenome (GOLD analysis project Ga0316192, IMG submission 204931) | Coastal sediment microbial communities from Maine, United States - Merrow Island worm burrow | ecosystem: Environmental > Aquatic > Marine > Coastal > Sediment | place: USA: Maine...
ATTTTGAGTCTTATCACTAACCTCCTTTTCTAATTTTTCTTCTCCTTTTATTAAACTTTTTAGATGCATTTCTCTTCCAAGAATCCTAGAGATTAGTTCATGCTTTGTTTTTAATGAATCTAAATCATTCAATACATAAAACATAGGATAATCTACTTCACGATAAGTAATAGTACTAATTGCTATTTCTAACCAGAAAGCAATTCTTACTAAATCTAAAGGATTAGCTCTTGAAGCTGTCATTGGATTTCTTATACAATCTTGCATATGCATATTTATAACATTATATGCCATATTAGCATATTTATATGTTACAAATTCATTTCTATATTTTTGTAGTCCTATCCAAAAACATAAATCCATATCAAATGCATCTTTTTCATAAATCCAAAACTCTTCAGGAATAAATAAAAGGTTTACAGCTTTTGGTACTTGATTACTTAACATCTTAACAAAGTGATCTATATTCCAAGAAAATGAACCGTATCTATAAAGTTCTTCATCTGAATCATCAGAAATAATTTCAAAGATACTAGTTTCATCCATTGGAAACTTAAACAAAGCCTCCGAATAAACAGTTCTAAAATATTTCATTTTTTCATAGCCCATCCTTTTAAATACGCTGATAGTTTTTCTGCTTGAGAATCTAACATAAATTCTGGATGCCATTGTACAGAAAGAATGTTATCACTTTCAACAGATTCAATTACACCTTTATAAGTAGAAGTTATATTTAAATTAATTCCAGGTTTATCTACTCCTTGATGATGAATTGAATTTACTTCTGTATAGATACCACCAATTACACTATCTGGTTCTGTAATTATTAATTCATGATATCCACCATGAGATTCTTTAAATGTTCTTAAGTCTTGTACAAGTTTTCCACCAGATAAAGCATTTAATAATTGGTGTCCTCTACAAACTCCAAACATTTTTATGCCATACTTCAAACATAAAGTAAAAATCTCTAATTCTCTTTCATCCCTACCTATATTACAATAAGAATGAGTATTCTTTTCTCCATATAATCTTGGAGAAATATCAGAACCTCCAGTAAAAATAACTAAATCATATTGTTCCATATTTTCTTTATCTACTACTCCTACTTTTTGACTAAATAAAGACCAAATAGAAGTAATAAAATGAGAAGTTGCTACCCCAATAACGGGTTTATCCATAACTTCCACCATCCCTTGCATTGTAGAAATCCTGTAAAAGTTCAATTTCTTTTACTAGTCCAATTTTAGAACCACCACTTTGGGTTGCTGAAATAGTTAGTAAAGAACTATTTACATTATTTTCCTTAATAAATTGTAGTAATCTTTTAGAAACTTCTTTTGTAGTCTTAATCTTATACTGCACATAACTACATACTCCATTTACACTTTCTGAATAAGAACCAGAATAATATAAATGTCTATATTTAGAAAATAGCCATAATCCAAACGCATTGAATAAACAATAATACTTAGAAAAGTTATCCATTGTATTTAGATTCATTCCTTCTCCATATATTTTACCACTCAAAATATACTGAGTTAGAGCATCTAAAGTTACATCTTTATTTTCTGAAAGATATTTTATACAATCTCTCATTATAAATGTAAGTAAAGAAACCATAGCAACACTAGCTGTTCCATTAAAATCAATACAAACACAAGTTCCCAAGTCCCTAATAAATATATAGTTATTGTGTGTTTGTAATAATAAAACAAGATTATCAAATAAAATTTTCTTATTATCCTCGCTAAGTCTAATATAATCTTTAGAATTAACTCTAAGAAATCTTTTATGAGAAGTTCTACTAAATGTACTCATTTTATTTATAACACCGTTTGCAATTTGAGCATAAGTTTGAATATCTCTTGATAATCCTTCTCTACAATCTTGACTTGATTTAATATAATAAACTTTTTCGCTACTAAGACTATTCGTTTGGATATTTCCACTTCCATCAAAAAATGAAGTAGACATTTTACCAAATGAAAATTTATCTTCTTCTACGCATTTAGTGTATTTATCCATTGGGATAAAATACAAGTATGCTACGGAACTCATAATCTAACCTCCTTATAGTTGTTTAATATCTTCTAAAACTTGAGATAATGTATCTTTATCCTGATTTTCATACGCTCCTAAAAACGTAGGAATAAATTCCAAAGCTTCTTTTCCTTTAGCTGGATTAGAAAATAATTCTAATGCCATATCAGAAAGCTCAAAAATATCTGGATACATTTCTTTTTTAACTGTCCAAGATACAGAAGGACTCCTATATTCAAATCCATAAATGGTAGGTCTATACTTTCCAGCTTCACCATAATATGTCATTCTCATTTTTTCTTCTTCAAAGAAAGGAGAATTAATTAAAGTATAGGAACCAACTAACAAATCCATCATTTGAATAATTGGTTTTGGATGATCTAAAATCATTTGGAAAACATCTTTATCTTTTACTCCAACATGTAAATGTCCTCCAGCATGTCTAAAAGGATAATTTATAACTTCAAAAGTAGAACTTTTGAAGTCTTCATCATAAGCAGAAAAATCCGGATCACAACCAAAAATACAAGCATCCCAAAATTTATCTTCTTCTCCTGATGGACCAAATTTAGATAAATCAAAATGAACAGTAGGCTTATGACTAGAAATAAAACCAAATTCTTTAAAAAGTTTTTCTCCTAATTCAAAACCAGTCATAATACTTTCAAATAACTTATCAGGTTCATTTTGTTTTACTGGCGGAACAGTTATTTCAAATGCTGCCCCATCTGCCATTAAAACAATTTGTTCTTTATCATTTAAATCTATTTCTTTATAAACTGGATGGTCAAAGTTTTCTCCTTTAATAACTCTAATAGGCATAACAGATTGTTCTATTTCAAAAGCTACTGGTGGATATAAATATTCTTTTCCATCCTGATTATATACTGCGAAAAACTCAGGGTCTGCTCCAAAAGTTAAATCTTTCATATAGTTACTCCTAAATACTTTAGAATCGGCAAAGCCTTTTCATCTTTGAAATGTGTTTTTGAATGTTTATCACAATAAATTCCTAAACTTTTATCTGGAGATACTGCTTCAGTAATAGGAACTTGTTCATCACAATGAAAACATCTGCAATAAACTTCTTTTAAAGGAACTATTTTCCCACAAGTTTCACAAAAGAAATCACATCCATCCATTTCTATTTGTGAAACTAAACTAGTAATAATACTAGGTCTAAATCCTTTTCTATCCCAATTAGGTCTCATTATAATAGGAAGAAGAGTTTTTAATAATACTTTATGTCCTCCAGTTTTGTGTTCGTGATAAAACATATTTTACGCCTCCTTTTTATCTGATGCATGAATTACATTAATTTTATCCTTACCAATTCCAAATACATTTGATACATTTGCTTTACCAATTCCTTTTTCACCAGGAATGTTTACTATTAATTCACTATGAACATAATAAATACTCTGAACTTTCTTCATAAATTCAGGATAAAAATCATCAGGAGTATCTATTATTACTCTACCTTTTCCAACTGGTATTTTTTCTGTAGCTAGAATGTTAGTTAAGTTTATTTGAGTCAAAGCACTATCTTTAGCATATAACTTTCTAGCGGCTGCAAGAATACTTTCATTAATTATTTCTTTTTCCTCCTTTTCTTCATTATCTTCTTTTGGGGAAGTAACTACATCTTGTAATTTTTCAGTATTCATATCTCCTAAGAAAAGTTGATAGGCTTCTGCTTTCTTTTTTCCAACAGCCATAGAATTCTGAATTCTTCCTTTAATATCTTTACTTACTAGTTTCTTCTTTAAAGAATTTGCAGCATGTTCAGTTAATGGAGTAGTACATCCAGACTGAAGAGAAATTAAATCTACAAATAGTCTAATTCCTTCATCATCTATCTTTTCTTCTTTATATGCTACTGACCTTCTAATTTCCTGAACAATTTTTGCTAAAACTGCTCTGGTTTTTTCTACTAAAACAAAAGTTTCAATAGCAATACCTTCTTCTGGATATTCCATTAATTTTAGTAATACATGTTTTGGTGGATATTTATTGTTAAATAAATTGTTTGGTGGATAATAACTAAATCCTTTTGACCAACTAGCAGAATCATCTTGGTTATTAGAACTTAGAATTACATAACTTTCTTTTTTCTGAGAGATAAGATTAAGTCCTTCTGGTAAATGTCCAATTAGAAGTTGCAAATCTCTCTTTTCTTTTTCTGTGAATAGTCCTCCAGACCTTCTACTAACTAATATCTTTTTCTTCTTTTCATCTATTTCTACAGTAATAAGAGAATCATAATCCTCTACAAAGAAATAAATATCTTTTGTTTCTAGTTCTTCTAAGATATCTTTAGTAGCAAATAAAGTATCTAATATACCATCAGTAATCGTGTTATGTTTCCACGTAGTTTGGTAATTAGCATTCTTTCCTTTGGATTTATTCTTGTTTTTCTTTTTACCCATTTATTCTCCTTTATTTAGTTGCCTACCTTTTGATGTTATTAATAATAATGATTTTTGAATTAAAAAGGGTTCAATTTCATTTCTTATATACTCCTTATCTAAGTTTAATGTTTGAGAAATTGTATTAAGTGATGCATTATTTACTTTAGTTAGAAAATTTAAATATCTTCTGTCTACTTCCCTAAAACCTCCTTTATATATAGATAATATTCCAAGTTTTCTTCTTAACTCGTTCTCACTAACTGGTAATTCATTTTTAGTAAAAAGTAATAACCTTTCAGCTATCTTTTTTGCTATCCTGGGAGTTCCTCTAGCTTTTTCTCCAAAAACCAATTTTTGAGAATGAGTTAGATTTTTACCAGTGTTTTTACTGATTACTAAATTAGCTATTTCTCCCAATTCTATTTCAGAGTAGTTTTGTAAATGAATATCTATACATCTATTTCTAAAAGGTTCTTTCAAGTCTCCATAGAAATTAGTTAGAATAATAAATGTAAACTGTTCTCTATCCATAAGAGAGTATAAAAATTCAGGCTCTTTTATAATATGAGCTTCATCTATTATTTGTACTCTTTTATTATGTCTGAATTTCTTTAATCCAGAATCATATAAAATAGTTTGTCCTTCTAGTCCTGAAAGAATAGCTAGTAATTCTGCGATATATGTTTTACCATGTCCAGAAGCACCTGCAATTAGAATATTATAGTTATTTCCTTTTTTCATTCCTTGAATTAAAGGATTTAAAATAGGAATAAGTTTATCTTGTCCTATAATATAATCTTCTATCATGTTTACTCCTTTAAAAGATTCTTTCTATTAATCTTTCAGCATACATTCTAGCAGAATTTTCATTAAGTCCAGGTGCTGTTCCAGATTCTAAATATAAATAACTTTTAGTTTCTGGACACCAACCACAATCTAATACAAAGAATCCAGCCCTTAAAACATTCTTGGCTATACTATCTACTCCATCTATTAATCCTTTATATTTTCCTCTACTAAAATCTTCTCTGTGGTTTATTAAACTAAAATGAGTATTTCTATCTAGTCTAATAGGATATTTTGTATTTTCCAAAAGTTTTTTACTAAAAACTCTAAAAACTTGTCCTTCAAATACATGAACACGAAGTTCCCAACTTAATCTATAAAATTTAGCCCAATAATAACTTAAAAGATGTTTAGGAATAGAATCTATATCTTCATAGACTCCTACAATTCCTTCTCCAGACTTTCCTTGTATCTTCTTTCTTATGATAATAGGGAAATCTTCTTTCTTAGGCATTTTATGTCTAAAAGTTATTAGCTTAGGAACAAGGATATTATGTTCTTCTGCTTTTCTTGCAAAAGCTTGTTTATTTGCGGAAATTCTAATTGCTTCTGGACGATTATAAATCGTATCTTTTCCTGAAAAGTATTCAGAATTTCCATATCTTAGATGAAGCTTCTTACCTTTCTTTAAAATAACTTCAGGATTATCTGTAATCATTAATTTGATTCCAGACATTCTTTGAATTTCATCCCTTAAAGATTTACAAGAAGGGTAACATTTCTTATGTGCTAATATCATTTAACCTCCTTTTATAAAGGTTTTGCTTTAGAGTCTTCTCTTTCTTTTACTAACTCAGCAAATTTGTTTGTTAAAACAGTAGGTTCATTTAAAAAGTAAGGATATTGTACATCTTTAAGATTATAGAATTTATAAACTAATCCCTCATTACAGAAATTAGACCAAAGACTACCTTTATGTGGTGTATAGAATAATTTTAAAGAAGGAATTACATCATTAGATAATATTTCCCATTCGGCATCCGCCATTTCTAAAAGAGAATTACCAAATACATAATGACAAATTCTTTCTAAGTCTTTAGTACCAAATCCTACAATATTCATAAAAGTACTTATTGTTTCAATATCTTTAGTAAATTCATCATCATCTAAATTCATATAATCATCATCATAATAAATTCCATGCATTCCTCTATTCACATGTCTAGAGTCTCTACTATTATAATAATGATCATAATTATTAAATCCTTGTCTTCCAGCAGTTTTAGTAGTAGTAATTGCAGTATAATTCTGAGAAATTTCTTCCATTTCAATTAATTCAAAAGTATCTTGAACATAAATAAAAGTTTTTTCTGCATCTACCGCTTCTGGCTCAGAAAAATCTAAATCATTTTTCTTTAAAGCATCTGAGGCTTGTTTTACTAAATCCATTGATCGTTCTAAATCACTTTTTTCAGTATTAATAAGAATTCCAACAGCCTTTTCTTTTATTAATACTTGAGAAGCCCATAAAGTAGCAGACCTTCCTCTTACAACATAAAAAGTATTTTCTGGTTTTACATAAACTAGGAAAGCAAACTTACCGAAAAACTTTTCCATAGTATCTTTAATTATTACAGGAAAGGTTTTATCTGGATTAGCTGTGTAATCCTGCTGTAACACATTAACAAATATTTCAGAATCAATCATTTCTTTATATTTATTTTCTTTTTCACCTAGCTTTTCCCATTCTTCTTCAAATTCTTTCCTTCTAAATCCTAAAGTTCCATTATGTGCTAAAATGAAATCTTTAGTTTCAAAAGGATGTGAGTTTTCTCTTTTAACTTTTGTTCCTGCACTTGCTGCTCTAACATGAGCAATGATTGGTTCATCACCAATAATATCTTTATTTATTAAATCACCTAAATTAGAAGTTAATGATGCATTTAATTTAGATTTAAATAGTTTATTATTAGTATAATATCCCCAACCATCAGTATGGGTAATCCTAGAATTAATTAAAAACTGTACAGAAAGTAAAGTTTTTTCTAGGTCATTATCCCCAGGAATGTGGATAAAACTTAGCTGACACATATTTCTCCTTTTCTAAACTTTATTTTTATTCTTCATCGTCTGGTTCTTCAGAATAGTAATAAGAAGGCATTTCTGGTGGACTTACATTTCTTATTTCAGTTGGTGGAGAAGAATTAGAAGAACCAATAGTACTTCCAGAATAAGTAGTAGCAGTAAAAGAAGTAGCAGTTCCATATTCTCTTAAACTTTCTGCTAATCTTTCTTCTGTTCTTCTTCTAGCAGAATCTACAGTTTCTTGGACTTGTTCTCTTCTTCTTATTCTACTTCTTTCTAAAGCATCTTCATATAACTGTGGAACTTCATCTTCAGAAGATGTTATAAAATCATAAAAATCTCCTTCCGCTTTTTTCTTAGCTTTAGATTTAGGAATATTTTTAGGTTTTATATTACTAAAGAAATTCTTTTTCTGAGTCTTAGTAAAGCTTTTTGCTTGGTGTGAATCTGAGAACTTTGGTTTTAGAATTTTATCCTCAATTATTTTTGGTTTATAGCTATATAATTCATCTCTATTATGCCAAAAAGTACCAGTAGAATTTCCTCTGGTTGGATGAACCATTAAATGAGAATAGACAAAAACTCTTTTAAGTCTTATTGATTCTATTGGAGTCTTTTCCATTATATCAATAAGAACTCTAAGATGCTTATCTTCTATTTCCCCCTCAACATTATCAACTAAAGTTTTGATAATATCTTCTTTATCTCTGTAATCAAAAACACTATTTTCTTTTAACTTGTCAAACTTTTCATTATTGTAGCTTTTTTCAATACATTTTTCCAAGAACCATTTTACCAAAAATACTACAGAAGAAAGATAAATAGGATTTTGAGTTATATTGAAAACTCTAAATTCTAAACTTCCTTGCCTTACAATTGGTAATAAATTTAACCAAGTATATCTTACAGGAACATACCTATCTCTAAATCTATTAGAATTACCATATCTATAAATAAATTCATCTATATCTTTGGATTCTAGTAAATCATCAATTTCAAAAACTTTAGCATGTCCATAATCTGAATTAATAATTGGTGGTCCAAATTTGGTTATTGGTCTAGCATAAATACTATCATTTAATATTCCTCTGTGGGCATTACCAAATCCACCTAAAAGGAAAAATACATCTTCTAAATGACAACCTAAACTTAATATTTCTTTAAACAATCTTAAGTTTACTGGAGCAGTAATATGAACATGAATTCCAGCTCTATTAGAAAGACTAGTTTCTTCTCTTTGTCCATATGCAAATAATGTAGACAACTGAGCTTTTAAATAGTTTTCTAAATCATCATTTATAGGAATAGGCATAGTACTTACTAATTCTGTTCCTAAAGAATACTTTTCAAATCCTAATAAATTTGCTGGAACTTTCTCCCAAACAATTTTATCTTTTCCTTTTGCTGGAGTAATAATACTTGCATCATGAGCACGATTAAATCCAGATAAATTACAAAATTCTCTAATATCTGGAGCCTCAAGCTCTAATCCAATTGTTTTTCCAGTTTCAAAAACAGACGACATTTATTCTTTTACCTCCTTTTCTTTCTTATCACTAAGAAGAATAAACCCAAAGTTAAACTCATTAAAGTTTATTCCTTTATTAAGTAATCCTTGTCGAATATTAATCTTTTCTCCTTTTCTATTACAAGAGATAATAGCACAGCCTGTTTTTTCCAAAACATCAACTGCCTTTCTAATTTTACTCATAACAATTATCCTTTACTAAAAATAATAGACTATGAATCTACAATAGGATATATAACATTATAAATGTTTCTCCTTTACTAATTATAATAAAATAAAACCCTCATTCGGACTCGAACCGAAAATCTTTAGATTAGAAGTCTAGTGCTTTATCCATTAAGCTATGAGGGCAAACTGCTTAAGTTAAATCCAGAGCTATTCTATAAGTTTTCCAGCTCTTTTCTTTTCTAAGATACAATAATCTCTTTATTGCAGTAAATAAATTATTATGTCTTTCTTGTATTTCCCAAAACTTATAGCCTTCTTCTTCATATTCATATATTTCTATTATAAACATAAGCCTCCTTTATTTAATTTTAAATAAATAAGCCAATATTAAAAAACCCAAGTAAGTAAGACCCGCCAATAGTCCTAAAAACATGTCTAAATTACTATTTGCTCTTACGCACTTATCTAAATAACTATCATAATAGTTTTTCTTTTTTACATTATTCTTTTTATGGGTTTTACAACTATCCGCTTCAAATGGAGCATAAGTTGTTTCGGTCTTTTTAGTAGTAAGTTTAATAAATTCTACTTTCTTTCTTTTCTCTTTCTTTTTATCTAGTCCAGTATCTTCAGGAACTTTTGTATCATTTAAAGGAACCATTGCTCTATTCTTATTAATAACCATATCCTTAGTACCTCCTTTTCTTTCTAACGTATTATAAATAGTAACTAATCTAGCTACTAATCCTTGATAGGGAATATTTACTTCCCTAAACCAAACATAAGTAAATCTAGAATTATCTTTATTAGATATATGACTAAACTTTACTCCGCCAAATTGTTCTGCATGATAGGATAAAGCAACCATATTTTCCATAGATAAATTCTGCATAGCTACATAATATAAACCAGTATCATTATCTTTGAATTGTTCTTTATCCATTTTATTCCTTTTCTTCTATATAATATTCCCAAGAAATACCAGTATCTTTTTTATACAGCTTTTTAGCAAACTTATATACTTTTCTTGCCCATTTAAATATAAAAGTCTGTGGAAAATCTTCTGGAAAATAAAAATTTAGTCTTTGCATTCAATCCTCCTTTGTATTAAATCTTATTAGTGGAACTACATTAATCTTAGCACTTCCAATGTAGGTATAATTAAGTCTCCTTAAGCTTTCTATCATTTCTTTTTCAGAATACATTAGACTTCCATCAAAATCTACTTTTACTAAAGGAACTTGATTATCACTAAATCCAGCTTTACAAAACTGCATTTCTCCTTTATACCTATCTAGCATTAATATTACTACACTAGAAAAAGGAAATACTTTCTGTCTATATACTTGACCATTAAATATTTCCATATGTTCTATAGGCTCTTTACTTATTTTTCTTGGAACAGTTTTAACTTTCATTTATTCCTCCTTTTTATGCATTACTATGCTCTGAACAAAATAAACTTTCTTCTTCTTCACAATATAAACATTTAGCATAAGGTGTTGCACCAATTGAAGACATATAAAATATTAATGTTGGTTCTCCAAAACAACAAGAATCCCAATCTTCTGGAACTTCCCCTTCTTCATTTGGTTTCCAATAACATTTATTATGTTCTTTTCTAAATTCCATATACTTTAAAGCTGAATGTATACATAATTTAGTTACATTATTAGGAAAAACTTTAGCAGTTGCTAATTCATTTGATGTAAAGTGTTCCTTTAGTTCTTTTAAAGTTCCTTTTATATCATCCATTTATTCCTCCTTTATAAGTATAAATAAGCACATAATTATTTATATGCTTATCTATACCTACAAATTAATGTAGGTATAGTCTAAAATTATTCTATTTATTTTCGTTTTTCTTTACAGTTGAAAGTTTAAAAGTACCTTTCAAAGAGTTAATGACCTCATCAATATCATTAACTTTAGCCATAATTTCCATCTTGAATTCTTTAATATCTCGAATTTCTTCTTGAATTAAGGCAATTTGTTTTTCTCTTGCAACAACTTGTCTATTAAGAATTTCAATTTTTGCACTAAAATCATCCCTTGCACCAATTAAAGAATTAACAGCAGATATAATTTTGTTCTCGTTTTCCATGTTTGTTTCTCCTTTTTTTAAATCTTGATATTTCTTTTGAGCTGATACTATAAACAGTTTTTTATTTTTTAACCTCCTTTGTAGTTAAAGGATTTTCCAACAAAGCTTCTAAGGTTAATTGGTCTATTTCTCCTAAAGAATTTAAAGTATCTTCAATAGAACTAAGAGCAGAATTTAGATTATCTAAATCATCATGCAAATCATCAATTTTGCTATCAACCTCACTTATTTGCTTAGTTAAATCCTTTTCCATTGCTATTAAAGCATCTACTGATTTTTTAATTACTTGGGTCATTTTATTGACTCCTTTCTAAAACTTCATCAACTGGAATAGTAATTTCATATTCATTTTCTTCACGAATACAATATCCAGTATTTGTTAATAGAAGATAGTCATATTCTTTATATCCATTCTCTAAACAAAAATATCTTGTTTGAGTATCTCTAATTACCATAAAAATAACTCCTATGATAATTAGAACAAGCAATATAATTAATGACCATTCTTTTAAATCTTCCCAAAAGAAATACGATTTACTTCTATGTATCATTTTATCTTCTCCTTTTTAAAGAGTTAAATGATCAGGATATTTAGTTCCTTGAGGAACATAATCTGTTGGAGATTTCTTTCCACATTCTTCACATTCCATATTTGGAATAACATTTTTATGAAAATTAGAATCATCATAACTACTTCTTTCTTCTACATTTTCACAATGCTCACATTCATAAATTCCTGTGAAATCTCTTCTATTCTGAAACTTTCTGTCTACTAGTTTCATTTCTTTTCTCCTTTTCTAAATCTGCTTTAGTTTTAAAATTCATAGTAAATTGTATAGGAACCTCCTTTTTTTCATAATCTTTAATATCTGCATCATACATTACTCTACTACATTCTTTAGGAATAATAAAAGATAAAAATACTTCTCCATTATTTCCTAAATCTTCTATTGGTTGATTATCTATTGCTTTATAAAAAGAAGGATTAGCAATTCCCAAAGGAACAGCTAGTTTCTTTTCTCCAAAAACTGCAATATCAAGAATATTTACATATACTCCACCTATTCTTTCACATCTGCAAAATCTTGGAGTATATTGGAGTTTTATTATATCATGACAATTCTTACAATATAATAGTTTCATTTATTCCTCCTTAGATAAACTTTTCTACATAAATATCTATTTTAGTCATATTTACATAATTATCTCCCTCCTTTGTATAATTCTCTTTAACAGTTATTTGAACTAAATCTTCAATAGAAAAACTTACTCTAGCATGTACTTTATATTCTAAAATATACTTTTCTACAAAATAAACTATTCCTTCATCTACTAATTCTGGAGAACTACTTAGTTCTCCAACTACTGAACTTCTTGAAGTTCTTATTGTAACTGTTTTATTAGTATCTGAGAAATCATTTAACATTCCTGTTATACCTTCACGATATGTTCCAATTCTATTTTCTTCATTCATTTCAATAACTCCTCCTTTATAACGTCTAAACTTTTATATTCTAATCTGGAAGATTTCAAATCATTCATTCTAAAAACAAATTCTCCAGATTGTAATCTACCAATTACTACACAATTAGCTTTAACTTGAAAAGCTAAAATAGTAACTGCTTCTTCAAAATCTAAATCACTAACTCTTTTCATTGATTGTTTTAATTCTTTGTTAGTCATTTTATTTCCTTCTGCCAATAGATAATAGCAGTTATAAACATAGAAATCCATAGACTGTTTATCATATAAAATCTATTTATTCTATCTGCTTTGATGAAGAAATAAATAAAACAAAATATTGCTCCACCAAAAAAGAAAATTAAATATATTAAAAGTGGAATTGGAATATCCATTTATCCTCCATAATCTAACCCTTCTCTAAATAGAATACCTTTATTAATATCATGAAAATAAGTTTCATCTGCTGGAGGTAATTCAAATCCAATCGCTTTCTTTTTAACAGATGAAGTTTCTTTTACTTTTTTTACTGTCCTGGCACTTGTTATAACTCTTACTTTATCTTTTTTCTTCAATAGTCCTCCTTTTTAATTGATGTGATAATCTTCTATATTGAGATTTACTATTACATTCTATTTCTGTTATAGTTCCTCTACAATATTTACATTTAGTAACACCATTAGGCAAAGAAACTAAATCTTCTTCATTTATAAATTCATCAAAGCATCTTCTATAAAACCAATGCTTTTCATCTATTTTATTACCATAACTGCTACAAATGTATTTCTTTTTCATTTTATAAAGTCCTTTAGAAAATAAGGATAAAAGTTATTAGTATCAACTCCAATATCATATCTATTTTCTACTATTCTTTTTAGATTTCCATGAGAATGACCATGTAAATGAATACTTCCATAATGTTTTTTATTCCATTCTTCAATAGGGTAATGACAAAAAATAAACCAAAGTTCTTTTTCTTTTCCCATATATTTAACTTCTAATATATCTTTTGTAATTTCTATGTCTTGATTATTCCTGGCTTTATTATTAATCCAAGAATCATGACCACCCGGAATAAATTTCTTATTTCCATTTAATTGATATATAATTGACATTGTTTGATTATAACTACCAAAAGAAAAATCTCCTAATATATAAATAACATCTTCTGGCATTACAGCTGCATTCCATTTCTTTATTAATACAGAATGCATTTCTTCTCTATCTTTAAATGGTCTTTCACTAAACTTAATTATATTATTATGAAAAAAATGTTGGTCTGCTGTTACTAAAACTTGTGGATTTCTTTTCATTTAATCCTTCTTTTCATTATTATCCAAGTTATTTAGAATAGCAGCAAAAGCAAAATCATTTCTTACTCTTGTAGGAACTTCCATTAAATCAAAGAAATCATCTACTGTTTTAACATGAGGATATTCTTCTGGATTTTCTAATACTTTTTTTAGTTCTTTAGATAAATCTTTGTTTTCCATGGATTACTCCTTATCTAATGTTAATCATCATTATTACAAGACATATTATGAGAAGAATTATTAATACGTTAGCTACTAGTACTTTCCATAATGGCATTTTTATCCTCCTTTTTATTTAATATATTTGCTAATGATAGATTCTTTTTAGGATTATCTGTTCCTTCTTCAATAATATCTAATACACTAACTAAATCTAAATCTTGTAACCATAATTCTTCAATATCTAAATCAGCAATCTTTACATTACTATTTAGTTTAAACTCTTCCTGGCTTTCTCCGTCTTTATAATAATCTACCATATAATTTCCTTTATATCAAAGAAATAACAATATGACTCATATCACGATCAAGCTTTATTGTTATTTCTTTAATATCTACTAAATTAAAATAATGTACATTTCCACTTCTATCTTCTACACAGTATTGAATACCATCAACACTATATCTTTTAAATACTCCGGAGAAATAAGTTTCATTTTGTTTTTTACTCTTACATAATAATAATCCATGCCTACCTAACAATGCTTCCATTATCCTTTTGTTTTCTCTTTTCATTTATTTCCTCCTTTTCTTTTATTTGTTTTATATACTCTATTGTTAAACCTTTTCTTTTAAATCCAAACTTATCACATAGTTTTTTATATTCTTTCCAGTCCATTTCTTCTTTTTCTTCTTGTTTTTTCACTATATCACATCCTTTTTATTATAAACTTAAAGAAGAAGATAAGAATTAAGGAGGCGAACCTTGCTCAAGGATTCGTAATTTTACTTATCTTCTTCTTTAAATCTATAATTTCTTATAGATTTAAACCCCCAAATTATGGACATTGTGAGCTCCTTT
>Ga0316192_10002021_pt1 | contig 14914 bp, 15 predicted proteins | sample MerIslwburrow_MG_FD_204931 | JGI IMG/M metagenome (GOLD analysis project Ga0316192, IMG submission 204931) | Coastal sediment microbial communities from Maine, United States - Merrow Island worm burrow | ecosystem: Environmental > Aquatic > Marine > Coastal > Sediment | place: USA: Maine...
ATCTACAAGTCTTCTTTCGACAAGGCCAACCGCACCTCCAGCCAGAGTTTTCGTGGCCCGGGTATTGAAGAAGGTCTGCGCATTCTGCAAAAGGTTAAGGACGAGATTGGTGTGCCGATCCTGACCGACGTGCATGAAGACACTCCACTTAATGAAGTGGCCGACGTGGTCGATGTATTGCAGACGCCAGCATTTCTGTGTCGTCAGACTAACTTTATTCAGAACGTCGCCCGGCAGGGCAAGCCGGTCAATATCAAGAAGGGGCAGTTTCTGGCGCCGTGGGATATGGCCAATGTTGTAGCCAAGGCCAAAGAAGTCGGCAACGAGCAGATCATGGTTTGCGATAGAGGCACATCCTTCGGCTACAATACTTTGATTACTGATATTCGTGGTCTGGCAGTAATGCGTGAGACCGGTTGTCCGGTAGTGTTTGATGCCACTCATTCGGTACAGCAGCCGGGTGGTCAGGGTCAGGTCTCCGGTGGTCAGCGTGAGTTTGTGCCGGTGCTGGCACGTGCGGCAGTGGCGGCGGGTATCTCGGGACTGTTTATGGAGACCCATCCAAACCCGGCTGAAGCCCTTAGCGATGGCCCCAACGCCTGGCCACTGGGCAAGATGAAGGCCTTGCTGGAAACGCTGCAACAGATTGATAAGGCGACCAAGGCGGGTGGCTTTTTGGAACAGGATTTGTAATCCAGCTGTAGTTTTTAGCTGAAATAATGCACCAAAGAATTCAGAATTTTTAAATATTAAACATTAGATAAACGGAGCAATAAATGTCACAGATTAAAGACATTCGTGGACGTGAGATCATCGACTCACGCGGTAATCCAACTGTAGAAGCCGATGTCATTCTGGAATCAGGCGCTATGGGTCGTGCTGCGGTACCTTCCGGTGCCTCAACCGGTTCACGCGAAGCCATCGAGCTGCGCGACGGTGGTAGCCGTTTTATGGGCAAGGGTGTTTTGCAGGCAGTTAAAAACGTTAACGAAGAGATTCGTGAAGCGCTGCTGGGTATGGACCCTAAAGACCAGGCCAAGATCGATCAGACCATGATTGATCTGGATGGTACTGACAACAAAGCCCGCCTGGGTGCTAACGCTACACTGGCAGTTTCTATGGCTGTGGCCAAGGCCGCCGCAGCTGAAGCTGGTCAGCCGCTGTATCGTTACCTTGGCGGTGCAGATGCCACCACCATGCCGGTGCCAATGATGAATATCATCAATGGTGGTGAGCATGCTGACAACAGTGTTGATCTGCAGGAATTCATGATCATGCCGGTCGGCGCATCAAGCATTAACGAAGCGCTGCAATGGGGTGCTGAAGTATTTCATACCTTGAAGAAGGTATTGAGCGATAAGGGTTACAACACCGCTGTTGGTGATGAAGGTGGTTTTGCCCCTGACCTGAAATCCAATGAAGAAGCCATTACTGTTATCCTTGAAGCGATCGAAAAGGCCGGTTACAAGGCTGGCGAACAGATCATGATCGCCATCGATGCTGCGGCCTCTGAGTTCTATAAAGATGGCAAATACGTGCTGGCCTCTGAAGGCAAGAGCATGACCTCTGAAGAGTTTGTTGACTTCATGGGCGTGTGGGTAGACAAATATCCAATCATCTCTATCGAAGATGGTCTGGATGAAAGTGACTGGGCTGGTTGGAAATATATGACCGAACAGCTGGGCAAGAAAATTCAGCTAGTCGGTGATGATTTGTATGTAACCAATCCTAAGATTTTGGCGGAAGGTATCGAGAAGGGGATTGCCAACTCTATCCTGATCAAGGTTAACCAGATCGGTACTTTGACTGAGACCCTGGCGGCGATTCAGATGGCTAAAGACAACGGTTATACCGCAGTGGTATCACATCGCTCAGGTGAGACTGAAGATTCTACTATCGCTGACCTGGCTGTTGCCACCAATGCTGGCCAGATCAAGACCGGTTCAATGTCACGTTCAGACCGTATAGCAAAATACAACCAGCTGATTCGCATCGCCGAAGAGCTGGGTGATAAAGCAACTTTTCCTGGCAAGAGTGCATTTTATAACTTGTCGAACTAAGGAATTGATTCGCCGCCGTGTTTGTTCACGGCGGCGTTTTATTATCTGTCTGAAATGAAATGGATAAGCGCCATCTTGTTTATAATACTGCTGGCATTGCAGTATAAGCTTTGGGTGGGGCAGGGCAGCCTGGCCGAGGTCTCGCGCCTGAATCAGGCGATAGAGAAACAGACCGCCAGCAATGTCAAACAGCGTGAACGTAATGACGCCCTGGATGCCGAGGTGCAAGACCTCAAGAAGGGTGTTGAAGCCATAGAAGAGCGTGCTCGCAGTGAGCTGGGTATGATCAAACAAGACGAAACCTTTTTCCAGATTATCGATGAGCAAGCAGAGTAAATTCTGGGCTGTAATTCCCGCTGCCGGTGTTGGCAGTCGCATGAATGCGGCCGTACCAAAACAATATCTGCAACTGCACGGTCAGAGCGTCATCGAACACACCCTGTCACGCCTTTGCAGTCATCCGCTGATCAGTGCTGTAGTGGTAGCTATTAGTTCCGCTGACGAACACTGGCAGCAACTCGACCTGTCTGGTTATAACAATATTCATGTCGCTGCGGGTGGCGCAGAACGTTGTCATTCGGTGCTCAACGGTTTGCAGTTGTTGAATGGTTTTGCCGATGTGAATGACTGGGTACTGGTGCACGATGCCGCCCGTCCCTGTATTCATCACGCCGATATCAGCCACATGATAGACGTCTTAAAAGATCATCCAGTCGGTGGCCTGCTGGGCCTGCCGGTAGCCGATACCATGAAGCGTACCAGCGCCGATGATGATGTCCTGGAAACAGTCAGTCGTGAACACCTCTGGCGCGCCCTGACACCACAGATGTTTCGATTGGGTCAATTGCAACAGGCATTGCAGACTGCGTTGGCAGATGGTTTTCTGGTGACAGATGACGCCTCCGCCATCGAACATATTGGTTTGCAGCCACGCATGATTGCCGGTCGTGGTGACAACATCAAAATCACCCGGCCTGAAGACTTGTCACTGGCCGAGATGTATTTAGCCCGCATGTCTGGCCAGGCGGCCACCAAACATCTGGATTAGCGGGTAAGTAGAATGGATATGGGCAACTTATGTTTTTCGTTCAAATCGAGAATACGGCCTATCGCGATTCAGGCTTGTCTTCCTTTTCGTATACTTGCGCTTCACTCAAACCGTAGCTACGGCTACGCTTTTCGCTCCAGCGCGGCGTCTACAAAAAGGAATCCTGCGCCTGCTCTCGCGATCCTGGTCAGACATGCGGGCTTGGCCCAACAGGAGAAAGACTCATGAGAATAGGCCACGGTTATGACGTCCACAAGTTTGCTCCTGAACGCGATCTGATTCTCGGTGGCGTAAAGATTGATTATGAACTGGGTATGCTGGCCCATTCCGATGGTGATGTGGTCATCCACGCCCTGATCGATGCGCTGCTTGGTGCAGCAGGTTTAGGCGACATCGGCGCTCACTTCCCTGATACCAGTGCAGATTTTAAAAACATCGACAGCCGTCTATTGCTGCGCGATGTGATGAACAAACTCAAGACCGATGGCTACAGTGTTGGCAATGCCGACATTACCATCATCGCCCAGGCACCAAAGATGATGCCGCATCTGCCGCAGATGAAACAGCTGCTGGCTGCTGATCTGGAAGTCGATGAATCACGTCTCAACATCAAGGCCACTACCACCGAAGGTTTGGGTTTTGCCGGTCGCAAAGAAGGCATCGCCACACATGCAGTTGTCTTACTAAACGAATTGGAAGACTAAAGCTATGTCTGCAACCGAACACCTTGCCTATGCCCTTGGCAAACCAGAAACGAGTGGTGTAATTCGCAGTCTGCCGGAAGACTTTCAGGTCGATGAAGACCTGGGTTTCGATCTGTCGGGTGAGGGCGAACATGCCTGTCTGCATATCCGCAAACGCAACTCCAATACTGATTTTATTGCCAAACAGATTGTTCGCCTGGCCGGCGTAAAAAATATGGATGTCAGTTATGCCGGTCTTAAAGACCGCCATGCGCTGACGACGCAATGGTTTAGCGTTTATCTCTCTAATAAGGCCGAACCCGATTGGTCACAGTTAAATAGTGATGAGGTCGAGGTGTTAGAGGTGGTGCGCCACAATCGCAAGCTGCGCCGTGGCAGTCTCAAGGGTAATCATTTCAAGCTTGTTGTGCGTGACCTGGATGGTGATATCGCTTCGCTTGATCAGCGCCTGCAACGCATTAGCAGTATAGGTGTGCCCAACTATTTCGGCGAGCAACGTTTTGGCCGTGACAACCTGGCCAAGGCTACGGGTTTGTTCAATGCTGAGTTCAAGGTTAAGGATAGAAACAAACGCAGCATGTATCTCTCTGCCGCGCGCTCTGCCATCTTTAATGAGCTGCTTTCAACACGCGTAACAGCAGCTAATTGGAATCAAGCCTTAGCGGGTGATGTGATGATGCTCGACGGCAGTCATAGTGTGTTTACTGTTGAGGCTGTTGATGAAGAGATAAAACGCAGAATAACTGAGTTCGATATTCATCCGACTGGGCCGATGTGGGGTAGGGGCCGCTTGGCCAGCGCCTCAGATGCCTTACAGCTGGAACAACAGTGTGCCGATAATTTTGCTTTGTTTTGTGACGGACTTGAAAAGGCGGGTATGAAACAGGAACGTCGTTCCTTGCGTCTTCCAGTTAGCAGGCTTGAATGGCAACTTGATGACAACAGCTTAAACCTGAGTTTTTTCCTGTCATCAGGCAGTTACGCCACCTCAGTGTTACGCGAACTGTTGCTCTGTCGCTAGAGCTGATAATTTGATTTGCGGTTACTATTCAGCACATGCCATTAGTACCCCCTTTTTCAAAGGGGGAGGCGGAGCATGCTGAATAGCTACGATTTACTTTTTATAGCTGATTGCCTGGCCGCGATAGATGATCAGATAATCAGAACTGACCACGCTCTGGTGCTGTCTGTTGAGGATTGGCTGTCTTAGCATGTGCTTGGCGCTAAGTTCCTGTTTTGATCTTGCCGTCATTCCCCATGTATTAGTGGTGATAACCTTGTCACCGACCATCACCTCTCTAACAATATCCATTACCCCATTGGCGCCAATGCTGGCGGCCTGGCGGCGCAGTTCTTCAAGCATCTCGGCTTCCACGGCAGCGACATCCGAATAACCGCTGATGGTTGCACTGGCGCTTAGCAGGGCAATGGCTTGATAGTTGGATTCAGGCGGCTGCAGAAAGATGCTTACCGCTTCAGGGCTAATGGTCTGAAGTGCGCTGCCTGTGGCGTTGAGTGGTACATATGAACCTGAGATTTGGCTGCTCATGCTGCAGCCATAGAGCATGAGCAGTAGGACAGCAACAATACTATTTTTCATACGCTTTAGTTCTCCCTTTTCAAGTTATCTTAGCATTTGCAAGCCTGGAAAGTAGTTGTCATTCTTGAGGGGGAAATATCAGGCGATATAGGCGTAAAAATTTTTCTTGCGGCAGGATGAACGGTGGGGCTATTTATTTTCCACTTGGCCAAGCCTGGCCGCTGCAAGAGCGACCAGGCGCACAGTCTGGTTTATTTTTGATGAGCCTTCTCATTGCCAGACAGGCTGCAGTCATATCCATCGTTACAGGTCACATCTTTACCAACGGCAGACTCTACCTCGAAGAGATAGGTGCCACATTTGTTGCGTGACGATGTGTCACAGCTTTTTATATGACCAACGGCATAGAGTGGATCCCAGCCAAGGATGCCACTTAACAAAGGATAAATAGCAACAATTGGCAAATATGCCAGTAAGCCTAGCGTGTTGCCCTGCTGTAGTTGTAATAGAACAACGGCTATCAATGCGGCGCCAACAATTAGACGTAAAGTGCGATCTATCCAACCAAGGTTTTGGGCAGCGCCCAGTGATTGATGTAGTGTATGCATGATTCACCTCCATTCGGTTAGTAATGCATTATCAATATAGTCCCATGGTCGATGATTTGTCTGTGACATTGTCACAGATAGCGAAAAGAAATCTCCTCAAGTGCAGCCGCTTGTTTTATAAATATCTTGCAGCGTTTTAGCTGGATGTATTGATGGTGCTCAAAGTCTTTTAACAGGCGGCTAATGACTTCACGTGCTGTGCCAAGCTCGGTTGCCAATGCTTGATGAGTGGTGTGGATAGGATTTTCATTTTTTCCATACTGCAAAAGTAGTGTTGCCAAACGCTGATCCATATGGCCGAATGCGAGTTCCTCTAATTGATGAATTAAATGATGCATATCATGTTCGATTTCATTGAACAGTTGGTGCCGGAAGTCAGGAGCATGATCCAGTATTTGATAAAACTGTTGCCGCGGCACTAGCAGACACTCGCTGTCAGTTTCTGCAATTGCATCAGCAGGATAGTGTTTTTTCCCAAGCAGGCAGGTGTTGCACAGGCTGCATTGCTGACCTTGTTCCAGGTGATTGAGTATGATCTCGCGACCGTCACTGGAGGTCTTTTGAATCCTTATTTTTCCTTTTAATATTATGGTTTGATATAAACAGGCCTCACCTTCACTAAAGAGGCGCTGTCCTGGTTTTAGATTGATGAGCCGAGATAGTTGGGCTGTTTCATTTAATAGCTTGGACTCAACTCCAGCAAGGCTCGGAATCATTCGGAGTACTGTGTCAACCGTAATGCTGTGCATTGCTAGCTCCTGAAAATAAATTACACATCTGAGCTCTACACATAGATAGACACTTTTGTGTCCGATATTACGCAGTTATTTTTTTCTGGCTTTGAGTTGGCTAAATGCTGTTAGGGGGTCGAGCCAGTGCTGACTTTTTAAATTATAGAACCTGTTACTGTGAACACCATCTTTATTTTTTATGGCTATAAGAATATTCTAGAATTAAATAACAATTAATGGTTTAAGATTCATCTCTATATTTTAAACTGTTATTTTTAATGTTTTTCTTCCTTACCTTAGGTGTCTTTATGGCCATTGTTACTCGAATTGTTTTGGACGTTCTAAAACCCCATCAACCCAATGCGCTGGAGTTTGCCTGCCAGCTGGCTGATCTTGATGCCAGTTGCCAGGTCAATCTGCTAGTTCAGGAAATTGACGACAAGACTCAAAGCATTATTCTCAGTATCACTGGTGAACGGCTGGATTTTGATGCTATTACCCAGCACATCGAGGCGATGGGTGGATCGGTGCACAGCATCGACGAAGTGGATGTTCAGGGTGAGGCAGCAGCTGAATAATCCGACTAACAGGAATTGAATCAGAGATGTTTGCCCGGCTGCGTTATCTGATTGAACTGAGCCACTCTCACCGCATTGCCCGGCGTTATTTTGTTACCAACGGTTTTGACGGCGTGCTGGCCATGCTCGGCCTGTTGATGGGTTTTCGTGTCAGTGCGGCCATCTCGATTGAGGTGATGATCGGTGCCTGTGTCGGTGCTGCCGTGGCCTTGTTCATGAGCGGTCTTTCCAGCGCCTATATCAGCGAGGCGGCCGAGAAACAACACGAGCTGCAAGAGCTGGAAAAGTCCATGGTCACCTCCTTGGATGACAGCGCCCATGCTGAAGCGGCGCGCTTGATGCCGTGGCTGATTGCCCTGGTCAACGGTCTATCGCCATTGCTGTTGGCGCTGTTAATCCTCACTCCCTTATTCATGGTTCAACAGCAGTTCTGGCCTGAGTCTCTTGTCATTATCTTGCCGCTTGATCTGGCGATTATTATTGCCCTGGTCTTAGCCTTTCTGCTTGGTGTGTTTATCGGCCGATTGAGTGGTCGTTTCTGGCTCTGGACCGGTGTCCGTGCCTTATTGATTGCGGTGATTACTGCGCTGATTATTTTTCTCTTGAATCAGTTTATGGCTCAGTCATGAGTCAATCCCGCTGGCATAGTTTAAACAACGACCAGCTGGCTCAGCAGCTAGGTACTGACCTGGGGCAAGGTCTAGGCAAGTCAGAAATCAAACAGCGTTTGGCTCAATATGGCCATAATCAATTAGACGAGGGCAAGGGGCGGCCGTTGTGGCGCATGTTTGTCGATCAGTTTCGCGACTTCATGATCATGGTGTTGCTGGCGGCGGCGCTTGTCTCCGGCCTGATTGGTGATGCCGTCGATACCATTGCCATTCTGGTGATTGTGATCCTGAATGCGGTGATCGGAGCGGTGCAGGAGTATCGGGCTGAAAAGGCCATGGCAGCGCTCAAGGCGATGGCCGCACCATTGGCGCGAGTCATGCGCGATGGTCGTATCCATGAACTCTCTGCCGCCGAGCTGGTGCCGGGTGACCTGGTGTTGCTGGAGGCCGGGGATGTGGTACCTGCCGACCTGCGTCTGATTGAGTCCGCCAGCCTAGAGGTCAATGAGTCGCTGCTGACAGGTGAGTCCCAAGGCGTCAGCAAACATGCAGATATTATCGATCAGTCTGAACTTGCCGTCGCCGATGCCAGCAACATGGCCTTCAAGGGTAGTCAGATCAACCATGGTCGCGGCCGTGGTTTAGTGATTGCCACCGGCATGCAAACCGAGCTGGGTAAGATTGCCTCATTGCTGCAAAATACCGTCGATAGCAAAACACCGTTGCAGCAACGGCTGACCCTGTTTGGTAAACGCCTGGCGCTGGTGGTGCTGGCCATCTGCGCGGTGATCTTTGTTGTTGGTCTGCTGCGTGGTGAACCCATACTGGTAATGTTTCTCACCGCCGTCAGTCTGGCGGTAGCGGCCATCCCCGAGGCGCTACCGGCGGTGATCAGTATTGCCCTGGCGCTGGGTGCCTGGCGCATGATTAAACATCAGGCCCTGGTGCGTAATCTGCCAGCGGTTGAGACCCTGGGTTCGGTCACCTACATCTGTGCTGACAAGACCGGCACCCTGACCCAAAATCGCATGACTGCGGAACACTTTTTTGTTGAGGGGGTGTTGTCTGAAAACATCCCTGAGACGGCACAACGATTCTGTCAGGCACTGGCCCTGAGTAATGATGTGGGGGAGGCTGATGCTGGTCTCAAAGGTGATCCCACCGAGGTGGCGCTTTATCAAGCCGCCAGGCAACACGGCTATGACAAACAGGGCTTACAGCAACAACTGCCGCGCATCGCCGAGCTGCCGTTTGATTCCGGCCGCAAGCGGATGTCGACCCTGCATCAGAATGGCGCTGAGGTGTTGCTGTTCTGCAAGGGCGCACCAGAACATTTGTTGCCCTTATGTTCAGAGGCTGATCAGCAGGCTTTATTGCAACAGGCCGAGGCGCTGGCCAAGCAAGGTTATCGAGTGCTGGCCCTGGCTAGCCGCAATCTGGCTGAGCTACCAACAGAGATCAATGTGACAAGTCTTGAGGTCGAACTCGACTTTCTCGGTCTGGTCGCCTTGATCGACCCGCCACGTGACGAGGTGCCGCAGGCGGTGCAAGATTGCCTCAGTGCCGGTATTACCCCAGTGATGATTACCGGTGACCACCCGGCCACGGCACTGGCCATCGCCAAACGGCTGGGCATTGCTGAATCAGAGCAACAACTGCTGACAGGTGCTGAGCTGGCGGGATTGGATGTGGCGCAGCTGCAGCAGCGGGTGTCTCAATTGCGTGTCTACGCCCGCGTCAGCCCCGAGCAAAAGATCAGAATCGTTCAGGCGCTGCAGGAAATCGGTGAGTACTGCGCCATGACCGGTGATGGCGTCAACGATGCCCCAGCCTTAAAACGGGCAGACATCGGCGTCGCCATGGGCGAGAAGGGCACCGACGTCGCCCGTGAGGCCTCCGACATGGTGTTGCTGGATGACAACTTCGCCACCATTACCAAAGCCGTGCGCGAAGGGCGGCGCATCTTCGACAACATCCGCAAATTCATCAAATACACCATGACCAGCAACTCGGGTGAGATCTGGGTGTTATTCCTGGCGCCGTTCCTGGGGCTGCCAATCCCGCTGCTACCGATCCACATCCTCTGGATCAACCTGGTCACCGATGGCCTGCCCGGTCTGGCGCTGGCGGCGGAACCGGCCGAACGCAATATTATGCAACGTCCACCACGCCCACCCAATGAAAGCATCTTTGCCGGTGGCATGTGGCAACACATGCTCTGGGTCGGGCTGTTGATTGCTGCCTTGTCGCTGGCCGCCCAGGCCTGGTCTTTTGGTAATGGATCGGACAACTGGCAAACCATCGTCTTCACCGTGTTGACCTTCTGCCAGCTGGCCCAGGTGATGGCAATCCGTTCAGAGACACAGTCACTCTGGCAGTTAGGCCTGTTCAGCAACCTGCCACTGCTAGGCGCGGTGTTGCTGACCATAGTGCTGCAACTGTGTGTGATCTATGTGCCAGCACTGAACGCGATATTTAATACTAAACCGCTGAGCATGTTGGAACTGGCTGTGTGTTTCTTGTTACCGCTGATCGTGATTGTGGTGGTGGAGGTTGAGAAGACGGTGCGAAATAAAAAAAGCTGAACTTTAATTCTTATGCGAATTTCAATGTAGGGCGCCAATACCCAATGCGCTCGCTCTACTCGCGGGGCAGGCTCTAAGCGCAGCGCATTGCGCCGGACGAGGGAGAAAGGAACAGCATACGGCGCAATGCCTTTCAGTTATTGCGCCCTACGTAATAATACGCCTTACCGTGTTGACATCAAAACCACACTCCGCTATACCCGCTTAACAACCCACACCCAAGATAACACCGCTGCGGCAATCGATCATTTGATGAACAGCTTCTCCATTCAATGGGGAGGTGTGAAATGATTTACGTATCCACGCTCATCAAACAGTTTAGAACAGCGCTTATGAATAAATACAAAACGCAGATGCTACCGTCCCACTTCCGGGCGCTAGATGCCATGGAAAAGTGTAGAACCTCATTAAGCCCGCTGATGCAAGCGGGCTGCGAAAGCTGTGACCACCAGCAGTTTATCCCTCACTCTTGTGGCCACCGCCATTGCCCCCATTGCCAGCACCATGAAAGCCAGCAATGGTTAGAGCGACAGTTGGAGAAACGCATCAAGGCCGAGTACTTTATGATCACCTTTACACTGCCCAGAGAGTTTAGGGCCTTAGCCTGGTCAAGCCAACGCACGGTCTATCAAGCCATGATCACCTGCGCCTGGGAGACACTCAAACAATTCAGCCAGAACGATAAGCAACTAAAAGGCATACCCGGAGCCATTGCGGTATTGCACACCCATGCCCGAAACCTAGATGACCATCCCCACGTCCATGTTGTTATACCGGCAGCCGCTGTGGATAAAGACAAAGACTGTTGGCACACAAAATCCTTCGAAGGAAAAAAGCGTTATCTCTTTGACCATAAAGCATTGGCCATTGTCTTCCGCGCCAAGCTACTCGACACACTCAACAAGCAAGGCATCACACTACCACCGCGTTACCCCAAAGAGTGGATCGTTGATTGTCGTTCAGTCGGCACCGGCGAACCCGCACTCATCTATCTAGGGCGCTACCTCTATCGCGGAGTCATCCAGGAAAAGGATATCGTTTCAAACAAAGACGGCAACGTTACCTACCGTTGGGAAGACAACAACACAGGTGAACTGCGCTATAAAACCCTCAAAGGCGAAGACTTCCTATGGCCTCCTTATTGAGCTGTTAACGGGACAGCAATGATCTTAGTTATAAAAACACCTGCAACGGGTGTTGAGCACTCAAACAAAAAAGGCCTGATATTCAAATCAGGCCTTAATAAAACAAACATCTAAAAAGATATCTTCATATAAGCAGGATCGGGCTTGTTCAACAAACTCGTTCATATCGCAGCTGCGCGCGATATAACTTTATTCGTTATGCATTCGATACTGCGCACATAATAATTATTGTCGTTGCATAATTTTCGTTAGTATCGCCTCTAAATCTACTATATTTCCTTCAGAATTATTTCTAGCTGTTTGTGTATCTATAGCAGATCCGCCAAAGTTAGATTGAATTACATAATTAATGAACCAATGATGGGAACTGCTCTCGCTAACCAGCAAGTAAGAATAATAATTTCGTTCTTCGCCTGGCATATTAAACACACCAAACTCTCCTCGACTACCGGATATAGGTTTTACTTTATATGTGTTTCGAACTAAATCGCCAGTCTTCTTTACATCCCCGTGACTAGCCAACGACTTATTCATAACTAGTATTTGTACATAGTCGCTGTGCCCATTTGCTCGACCTGATTTGAAGTATTGATAGGTTTTCACTACATCATTTCCGGTAACCTCTGCTAGTTTATATTCTCCTCCTTTAAACAAGATGGGATCATCAAAACCATCACTACTTGGTATGATCATAAATATAGCAATTGCTATACTAGCAACAATTAAAATGTATTTCATAAATTCTCCCTAAATGCATAACATTGAGTAGATGACATTTCTAGATATAGAAACCATTCCTACTGCCTATCTAGTTTCTACTATATATAGAAATTATGTTTCTATATGTAGAAACTATAAATTTCTTTTTTATTGGTGGTTTACATCATAAGCATTAATTCGTTGATGAACAAACCGGCTTTGATTTAAAAGCTGTTTAGGTTGAACTGTCTACATGCTGCGCAATATAGGATCGTTATACCCCGTGATAATTTTGTGATCAATGGCTGCCAGACTAATGTTGTCGAGCTCTGTTTGTAGGAGTAGTCCGATGAGCGCAATCAGTGGTAGTTGTTCTGAAAGTACGGCGCAAACACTTTTCAATCAACGCATTCAAGAGCTGCAACAGCTTAGATCTAAGGACGATGAACACGGAGTTGAGGATGATTCTTTAGCGTCTATGGCTGAGTCTAAGGCTGGTGAGTCTGGGCAACAAAATGCAATGGCGACTAAGGCGGTGACTGAGGCTGGTAAAGGGCAGTTGTTGGATTTGTATGTCTGGGCTGATTTGTCATGCCTTCACTCATTGGGCATAAACGCAGGCAGGAACACCAGGTGGTGTGTTGTCGTAACTGCTGGATTCCGGATCTTCGCTGCGCTGCGTCCGGAGTGACGTGGTGTCAGTGGAGTTTGGAGCAATAAAAAACCCGGATTTCGTTTTCACTCCACCCGGGCTACGTCGTGATCAATTACTGCGCGGTTATTAGGCCGGGCGAATACGATTGATGTTTTTAACCCGTGCCTCGTAGGCTTCACGGGCGATGCGACAATCTTCAAGGAAGTAGGGCAGTTCGCTCATCAACAGCGCCTGAGGGCCGTCTACCAGTGCCTTGCTTGGGGCTGGGTGAAAATCTACCAATACCATGTTGGCGCCGGCGACGATGCCTTGGGCGGTGACGTGGAAGACGTCCATCAGTCCATCAGGTGACTGTTCGCGGCTGCCGACTGAGTGTGATGGATCGACACAGACTGGCATGCGGGTCAGGCGTTTAACCACTGGTACGTGGGAGAAGTCGACGAAGTTGCGGTGCGGATCGCCCATGTTGGTCTTCATGCCGCGCAGGGCGAAGATGACCTTGCGGTTGCCCTCGCTAGCCATGTATTCGGCGGCGTTGAGTGATTCTTCCAGGGTAATGCCGAAACCGCGTTTTAGCAGTACGGGCATCTCTTGCTGGCGGCCGACGGCTTTTAGCAGTTCAAAGTTCTGGGTGTTGCGGGTGCCGATCTGCAACATGACGCCAGTGGGGTTGCCGGTCTGTTGCAGGGCTTGCTGGATCTCTTTGACATGCTGTTCACAGGTGACTTCCATGGCGATGACTTTGATGCCGTATTTGCCTGCCAGTTCGAAAACGTAGGGTAGGCAGCTGGCACCGTGACCCTGAAAGGCATAGGGGCTGGTGCGTGGTTTGTAGGCGCCCATGCGGGTGGTTTCCAGGCCATGTTCCTGGCAGGCCTTCATCATCTGTTCGACGTGGGTCGGGTTGTCGACAGCGCAGAGGCCGGGGAAGATGTGCAGGTTGTCCTGGCTGAAGGTGACGCCGTTGTATTCAAAATGGGTGGAGCGTTTGTCGTCTTTGTGGCGACCGAGGACGCGGTAGTCCTGCGAGATGCGAACCACGCGCTCAACACCTGGCAGTGCATTGATATCATCTTTATGCAGGGTCTTGGTGTCACCGACCAGATAAAGTTCGGTCAGCACTTGCTGTGTACCTGCTTCTTCATGGATGCGCACCTGGATGCCGGGCTGGTTGGCGAGGTAATCCATGATGGCGGTGTAGTTGGCGCCGGATTTGTCTATGCCTGGTTCGAGTATGACGATCATCGTTATTCTTCCATCGAATTATTGTTGGTGTAATGGGCTTATTATTTCACATATCAGGCTTAGCGTCTGTGATTGATGGCGGCTCTAATCACGATAACGCAGTTTAAGGTCGGCATAATCTTCAATGCGACGATCACGCAGGTAGGGCCAGATGCGGCGAATCTCTTCGCTGCGGCCCATATCGACATCGGCATAGAGGATGCCATCCTGATCTACAGTCGCTTCGGCCAGTAGTTCACCTTGTGGCCCGGCGACAAAACTGCTGCCCCAGAACTGTATGCCTTCACTCTGGCCGCTGGGGTCAGGCTCATGGCCGGTGCGGTTGCATGACAGCACCGGGATGCCGTTGGCGATGGCGTGGCTGCGCTGGATGGTGATCCAGGCGTCACGCTGGCGTTGTTGCTCGGCGTGGTTATCACGTGGGTCCCAGCCAATGGCTGTGGGATAAAACAGCAGTTCGGCACCGGCCAGGGCCATCAGGCGGGCGGCCTCTGGGTACCATTGATCCCAGCAGACCAGTACGCCAAGACGACCAACCGAGGTGTCTATGGGGGTAAAACCGAGGTCGCCCGGGGTGAAATAAAACTTCTCATAAAAGCCGGGGTCATCGGGGATGTGCATCTTGCGGTATTTGCCGGCAATCGAGCCGTCTTGTTCGAAGACTACGGCGGTGTTGTGGTAGAGGCCGGTGGCGCGTTTTTCGAA
>Ga0316192_10002022_pt1 | contig 14910 bp, 13 predicted proteins | sample MerIslwburrow_MG_FD_204931 | JGI IMG/M metagenome (GOLD analysis project Ga0316192, IMG submission 204931) | Coastal sediment microbial communities from Maine, United States - Merrow Island worm burrow | ecosystem: Environmental > Aquatic > Marine > Coastal > Sediment | place: USA: Maine...
GGCCGGCTCCTGGCGATGTCCGACCGCACGCGCAAAAACCTGGACACTTTCTGGGAGCTGGTAGACGAGGTCTTGAATGCGGTTCTGTTTGTTCTGATCGGCCTGGAAGTGCTGGTGCTTTCCTGGAACCACAGCTACTTGATTGCCAGTGCGCTGTTGATCCCGCTGCTGCTATTGTCACGATTTGTGAGTGTGGCCTTGCCCATTGTAGTCATGCGGCGCTTTCGCACGTTCAGTCCAAATGTAATAAAAATTCTCACATGGGGAGGCCTGCGCGGCGGCATTTCGGTGGCCATGGCATTGTCGCTGCCGCCGGGCCGCCACCGCGACATCATCTTGACCATCACGTATGCGGTGGTCATATTCTCCATCGTTGTGCAGGGCCTGACGGTCGGCAAGCTCGTTGGGCTTGCCAAAGGCACATAAACCCGCCGCGACTTTGGAGCCGGAGGGACGGAGCTATCGTCAGTTCCATCCCTCCAAAGGCGGAAATTCGACATTCCATGTAGGCGGCATAAAACCAGTGTCGCTAAAAGCTTCATGATTTCAATATATTATAGAAATTCCGAGATGTTGGATGAGTGCACATAACACTATCATCGGAATATACATTAGTTCACTGATTCCTCCTCGGTTTATGAAACATCTGTTTTTGCGAACTCATTATCTGTAGCCGGCTGATGAAAATATTCCCGACGAAGGTAAGTGTACCCTGCAAAACCCCACCAGCAGGCAACGATCAGAACCGTAGCGAGCATGATAACCTTTAGGATAAATCCAGTTTGCGGGATTCCAATGGTTACCCCGTATTTGCCCAATAACGTCACCAGGTAAATCTCCAGTGCCTTTCTGTCTAATACGTAAACCAACCGATCCAGCGTATATAAACCGGTTGCGACAAAAACAAGTGTATATGCCCAGGACTTAGCCTTGTATAAGCCGAGACCCAGCGGGAAAAAAAGCACAACATATATCAGGTGGTAGGTTGCGGCGATCATACCGCCCTGAATATTCCCAAACAAAGGTACGCGGGAATTGATCGAGAACAGTTCGAGCAGGGCGGAAAGAACAAATAAAACGCCTGCAGTTTGAAAAGTGAATTTTCCTTTAATGCGGGATTTCATTTGGTGGCCCGTATAATGAGTAAAAATCAGGTTGAACAGTATATTTCATATCATAATAAAGCCCGTCAGATTTTACAATGTTTCGTTCGTTACGAAACCCAATCCCATCACTTCCCTGCCCTTCAAATAGAGAGGTGTTGCTTGTGCAACTTTGATATTGCATTTTCAGGTACATATAGTAAACAGTTGACAGTATAATTAAATGTTATTATGAAAATTTGCTGGAGGTAAAGCATATGTCAAAAGCAAGAGATACTAAAAAAAGCGATAAGAAAAAGCCCCAGAAAACTGCTAAAGAGAAGAAACAGGAAAAGCGAGAAAAAAAGAATAAATAATTTGCAACAAGTAATATTTAATGTGGGCATCCTGAAAATTCATCGATCCGGGCCGCCACCGCGACATCCTCTTGACCATCACGTATGCGGTGGTCATATTCTCCATCGTTGCGCAGTGCCTTACGGTCGGTAAGCTCGTTGGGCCTGCCAAAGGCACATAAACCCGCCGTGACTTTGGAGGCGGAGGGACGGAGCTATCGTCGCCGCAAGTATGCAAAGGCTTCTTCTCATTTTCGAAGCACCGGGCAGGTCAGGCAGGTCGGCCCTCCGGTCCCTTTTAAGGAAATCTCTTCGGCGGGGTAAGTGAAAACCTGTGCGCCGGCCCGGATCATTTTTGCCAGGGTTGCAGGGTTCCCAGTCGGGTACAGACAAAGGCGCGGCGCCAGGGCGAGCACGTTGGTTCCCAGCCGCTCATACTCGTCATCCGGTACTTCGATGAGTTCGATTCCCATTGCAATCAGGATTTGCCGGAAAAACACCGGCAGGTAGCGGGAGTAAACTACCGCCAGGTCCCGGTCGATAAGGCTGATGAGCGACATTAAGTGCAGGCACGCTTCAGCCCCGTCGGCGTGCGGTAGCGGGACCTCGATAATACGGTCGACCATCCCGGTGGTCAGTACCTTGAGCTGCCGGATGCCCTCCGCGTTGGTGCGGTATCCACGGCCCACCGCCAGGGTCCTTGCATTCAGCCAGATGACATCGCCTCCTTCCATGCGCCCTGGTGTTTCGATTTTTCCCAGAACGGGGATCCCGATCTGCGCCAGCCACGCTTGCAGGACTTGAGGTTCGGCGGCACGCAGCGGTTTGGCCATGTTCATCAAGATGGCTCCCCGGCGGGTGATTTTAACCGGGTCGTGGGTATAAATGGAGTCCAATCCGGCTTTTTCATGGCGGGGAAGGTAATAGATTTTGGCCACATGCTGCTGGAGCACCTGCTCGAAATGCGCAAATTCCAGCAGTGTTTTTTCGTAATCGGGACAAGCAGTATAATTAAACGCCTGCCAGAGGTTTGCAAGGTTTTGCCGGCTGATGAACGCATCCTGCGGGCGTTTGATAATCACGCTTTCGATTTTGGCGACCATGGATTGACACCCGTACATTTTGGCGGTCCCTATTTAATTTCCCGATAACAAACCCCAACAATTTCCAAAAAGAAGATCCCGGGTTGAATCCACTGTTGCTGGAAAACCGGCCTTGTCCGGATTAATAATTAATCCATCACAAGACCGCCGTTCACGTCCACGGTTTCACCGGTAATATACCGGGCCCGATCTGAGGCGAGGAAACAGATGGCTTCCGCAACTTCTTCGGGCGTTCCGTATCTCTTAAAAGGAATCTTTTCAGCGAAAGATTTGTTCATAGCGTCCCCCCAGACATCAGTCATCGGCGTCTTAACCGGGCCGGGACAGACACAATTAACATTAACAGCAAAGGGGGCCGAATAGAGCGCGAGGGACTTGGTCAGACATATGACAGCCGCTTTTGTCGCCGCATAATGAGCGCCGACGGCAACACCGCCGCTTTTGCCCGAAGCTGACGAAATATTGATAATTTTTCCGTAATTTTGCCGGCACATAACTTTAAGTGCCGCCTGGGCGGCGAAGAACACCGACTTGAGGTTTAAAGCGAAAATGTGATCCCATTCCTCAGGCGTAATTTCAGGCACCGGGGATTGGTAGCAAATACCGGCGCATTGAACCAGGATGTCAATTCGCTTGAAATCCTCAATCGTCTTTTCAAACAATGCCTTAATTTTATTGATGTTTATAAGATCGGCGTTGACAGCCGTCATTTCAATATTTCGCGCCTGCAGCGCTTTTCTTGCCTGCTCCAACCTTTCTTCCTGAAAATCCCAGCCGATTACGGTCGCACCTTGCTCTCCAAGCATGGTGGCGGTCGCAAGTCCGATTCCACCGGCAACGCCTGTAATGATTGCCACCTTATCAGAAAATTCCATGGACATCTCCCCATTCCTTTTTCCTTCCACACGGTCAGCTCTAACCACAGTTCGATGCACACCTTCTCATACTTTTTTAGTTGCCCATTGTAAAGATGTTTAGAATCAGAAAAAAATATTGATTAAATCTATATTGTTTTGACTGCAACATTTTGCCGATTATCATGTGGAGGATTCAGGACAATTTATGACGATGCTTTACCTTACAATTGACCCTGCCAAAAGACACCTCCACATCCAAATAAGCAGAAAAGGGAGCAACAAGGGAATTCTCAGGAGGGTCCGGGTCCGGCTTGCCAGCCAAAAAACGAGGGCCTGCAGCAGTGAATTTGTGAGAATGATAAAGATGGCTCCTACAAATTCGCAAACACTATTTTAACAATTCCTTAACTAAAATCTAATAAAAAATGAATATGTTGCATAACTCATAAATCTTTATTAAGAAAACGTTAGTACTTTTCGCTGATCAGATGAGATAAAAATCATGTCAAAAGAACGCATCTTAGTTGTAGACGATGAAGAAGATATCCTCCAGCTTGTCAGATACAATCTGGCAAAAGAAGGATACCATGTCACCGGGGCTTTAACCGGTGAAGATGCCCTCAAAAAAGCCTTATCCGAAAATTTCGATCTGATTGTGCTGGATCTCATGCTGCCGGGGATCGATGGTCTTGAAGTGGCAAAAAGATTGAAAAAAAGCCCGAAAACCGAACAGGTTCCCATTGTAATGCTGTCGGCCAAAGGCGAAGAAGCCGATATCGTCACCGGTCTGGAACTCGGCGCCGATGATTACATTACCAAACCTTTCAGCCCCAGGATAATGATTGCACGCGTGCGGACCGTGCTGCGCCGCAAGACCAGCAAGCCGCAGCCGAAGGATGAAACAGCCGTTATACATATTTTTGAACTGGAGATTCACCCCGGCAGACGCAGTGTGCTGGCCGCCGGCAAACCGGTTGATTTGACGTTTACCGAATTTCAGGTCCTTTATCTTCTGGCCCGGCGGCCCGGCTGGGTATTTACCCGCAGCATGATCGTGGATGCTGTGCACGGAGATGATTATCCGGTCACCGACCGCAGCGTGGATGTGCAGATCGTCGGATTGCGAAAAAAATTGGGAGATTGTGGAAAATACATCGAAACCGTCCGGGGAGTCGGTTATCGAATGAAAGAGATCCTATGAATAGAAGAAAGAGACTGATCTGGCAGCTGTTTCCTTCATATTTGCTGATCACGCTGCTGTCGCTTCTGGCGGTCAGCTGGTATGCATACAGCTCGCTGCGCCATTTTTTCCTGGATCAAACCGCAGCAGATTTAAAAATTCGCGCACTTCTGGTCGAAAAACAGATCGTCGGCCACTTGGCGCCGCTGGATGCTGCTCAAGTGGATGCTATCTGTAAGGAAATCGGAAAGCATTCCACCACCCGCATCACCATAATTTTGCCTTCCGGTCGGGTCATTGGTGACTCCCGTGAAACTCCCCGCCTAATGGACAATCATGCCGATCGGCCTGAAATAGCCATGGCGCTGAAAGGAAATCCAGACCAATCTATTCGCTACAGCAACACATTGAGGCAGCAGATGATGTATGTTGCCGTACCGCTGCAAATGGACCAAACCATCCTGGGGGTCATCCGGACGTCAGTACCGATTACATCGATTAAGGGAGAACTCAGATCGATCCAGACCAAAATCGTTTTAGGCGGGCTCCTGATCGCCGTGCTTGCCGCCTGGATCAGCTTGTTGATTTCACGCCGAATCAGTCGGCCCATCGAAGAAATGAAAATAGGCGCCGATCATTTTGCCGCCGGCGACTTAACCCATCGTCTGACGGCGCCGGACTCAGAAGAATTGGCCGGTCTGGCCGAGGCGCTGAACCAGATGGCCGCCCAGCTCGATCGCCGCATAAAAACCATTGTCAGTCAGCGCAATGAACTGGAAACCGTGCTTGCCAGCATGTTGGAAGGGGTTATTGCCATTGACAATGAAGAGCGAATTATCAACATGAATACGGCGGCGGCCGGATTTTTCGACTGTCAACCCACAGAATGTCCGGGCCGTGACCTGCAGGAAGTCATCCGCAATTCGGCGTTGCAAAACTTTGTGCGCGAATCAATTTCCACTAAAGTCTCCAAAGAAGACGACATCAACCTGTATCATAACGGCGAAAAGACGCTCCATCTGCAAAGCTCCCCTCTTCTGGATGCCAATAAAGAGCACATCGGGACCCTGGTGGTGTTCAATGACGTTACCCATCTCAGACGCCTGGAGAACATGCGGCGCGATTTCGTGGCCAATGTCTCTCATGAAATTAAAACTCCGCTGACGGCCATCAAAGGGTTTGTGGAAACCCTGCATCGGGGCAGTGTCGACGACCCGGAGGAGGCCCGGCGGTTTCTGGGCATCATCCAGAAGCACGCGGATCGCTTGAGTTCCATTGTCGAGGATCTGCTTTCCCTTTCCAGAATCGAACAGGAGGATGAAGGAAAAACCATTAAGCTCGAAGAAGGGTATGTTAAAGATGTTTTTCAATCTGCCATACAGATATGCCGTTCCAAAGCGGAAGAGAAAAATATCACGATTCGTCCTGTCTGCAAAGGGAACATTTCAGCCAAGTTTGATACCACCCTGCTCGAGCAGGCGGTGGTTAACCTGCTCGACAATGCGATTAAATACAGCGAACCGAAAAGTACCATTCTCATTAAAGCGCAACAGGAAAATTCAGCAATCAGAATCAGCGTGGAGGACCAGGGCATCGGCATCGCCCAAAAACACTTGCCCAGGCTGTTTGAACGATTTTACCGGGTGGACAAGGCCCGCAGCCGAAATTTAGGCGGCACCGGACTGGGCCTTGCCATCGTCAAACACATCGCTCAGGCACACGGTGGCCATATAACGGTGGAGAGCACCCTCGGGGTAGGAAGTGTATTTACCATCCATCTGCCCCAAAAACCGAAAGTAATCCTGCAGAAAATTCGTTCCGAATTTCTAACGCCTGACACCGAGTAGCTATAATCCGACCACATCCCTTTTTTCAATTCCGCCATCTCAATGATGGCGACAATCGGCTGATCAATATCAAGATGATGGTCCAAATCCTCATCATAGGATTTTACAATGTGCTTGGTGGGCATCAAAAACCTTTCCGTTTCAAAGAAAACGGCTTAGCCGAAACGACCCGTAATGTAGTCCTCGGTTAACTGATGGTTGGGACGTGTGAAGATCTGATCCGTGGGGCCGACTTCGATAAGATCACCCAGATGAAAATAGGCTGTACGCTGAGAAACCCGCGAGGCCTGTTGCATGGAGTGGGTAACGATGGCGATTGAGTATTGTTCACGTAACTCATCGATGAGATCTTCGATGACGGCGGTTGCTATCGGATCCAGGGCCGAGCAGGGTTCATCCATTAGAATTACCTCCGGACCGACAGCGATGGTCCGCGCAATGCACAGACGTTGCTGCTGCCCGCCGGACAATCCGGTGCCTGGATGATCCAACATTTCGCTGACCTCATTCCACAACCCCGCTTTTTTCAATGATGTCTCCACAATGTTATCCAACTCGGCCTTATTTTCGGCAAGCCCGTGAATCTTGGGGCCATAGGCGATGTTATCGTAAATTGATTTCGGGAACGGATTCGGCTTTTGAAACACCATGCCGACCTGGGCCCTTAAAGGAACCACATCGATGCCTTTATCGTAGATGTTGGCGCCATCCAGCGTTATCTCACCGGTCACCCGGCAACTTTCAATGGTGTCATTCATGCGGTTCAGACAACGGATGAAAGTCGACTTGCCGCAGCCGGAGGGGCCGATCATGGCCAGAACCTCATTGCGTCCGATGTCCAGGGAAACATTTTTGATCGCTTGCTTATCGCCATAGTATACATTCACGTTACGGCAGGTCATCCGTGGATTTTTAACGGCAATGTCCCCAACCGTCTCACGGTTTTCACGGGCAACTAGGGTTCGACCCTTCTTCCCCATGGTCTTCGCAGCGTTTCTGTTTCTATTTTCTGTTGTTTTGACCATAGAGGCAATTTCTTTATTTGTGCTATCCATTTTAATCAACCATAAACTGGGCAGGCAGGGCGGACGTGAAAATCTGGAATGCCTTGCGCATTGTATCGAGGCTATTGCAGCATTAGATTCTGAAGTTTCTCGACATCGGTACGATATTTTGTCCGCTCGGCATCCGGCATGGGGATCATTCCCTTTTCCGTCAGGTAGCCATCCGGGCCCCAGGCTTTTTCACTGGTGAATTCCTGGAGATATTCTTTTATCCCCGGAATCACCTCAGCGTGGGCCTTTTTCACGTAGAAAAAGAGAGGGCGCGACACCGGATACTCACCGTCGGCAATGGCATCAAAGGTTGGCTGAACGCCGTCCACAAAGGATCCCTGCAGTTTGTCCATATTCTGATCCAGGAAGCTGAAACCGAATATTCCCACCGCATCGGGGTTGGCTTCCAGTTTCTGAACGATGAGGTTGTCGTTTTCACCGGCTTCGACATAAGCGCCGTCTTCACGGATGGTGTGCGCGATCGCCGCGAATTTTTTCTTGTCTTTCAGAGCCTTAATCCAGGCAAACGCTTTAGCGCCTTCCTCCATGGCCAACTCGACAAAGGCATCCCGGGTGCCGGAGGTCGGCGGCGGTCCGAGAACCTCGATGGATTTTGCCGGCAGCGCCGGATTGACATCCTGCCAGGTCTTGTAGGGATTGGGAACCAATTTTTCAGCATCACTGGGATCCGGAACATCCTTGGCCAGGGCCAAAAAGATGTCTTTGCGCGTCAGCTTCAGCGGCGCGGTTTCCTTGGAATTGGCAAGCACGATGCCGTCATAACCGATTTTTACTTCGACAATCTCCTTGACACCATTTGCCACACAGGTATCAAATTCGGATTTCTTGATCGCGCGCGAGGCGTTGGTGATGTCCGGATGCTCGACGCCCACACCGGCACAAAAAAGCTTAAAACCGCCGCCTGAACCCGTCGATTCAATTTTGGGCGTCTTATAAGAGGTCGATTTGCCAAACTGCTCGGCCACCACGGTTGCAAACGGATAAACCGTCGAAGACCCCACAATGTTGATGTAGTCCCTGGCCGCATTTGCCAGACCAAATGATGCAATCATAAAAAGAACGGTTACCAATACGAAAATTGTTTTTCTCATTTTTTCCTCCTTGATTCAAGTTATAAGTTAATCATAAAAATTTCTTCTTTGGTGGTACTTTTTCCGACTACCAGCGACGTTCAAAACGTTTTCGCAGGATGACAGCCGCCGCATTCATCACAATCAAAAATGCCAGTAAGACCATGATCGCCGCGGAGGTCTTTTCCACAAAGGCCCGCTCCGGACTGTCGGCCCAGAGAAATATCTGAACCGGCAATGCGGTGGATGGGTCGGTAAATCCACCTGGTATGTCGACTATAAATGCCACCATACCGATCATGAGCAACGGTGCCGTCTCACCTAAAGCGCGCGCCATGCCGATGATCGTTCCGGTCAGCATGCCCGGCATGGCCAGGGGCAGCACGTGGTGAGCAACCATTTGCATCTTGGAAGCACCGACACCCAAAGCGGCTTCCCGGATGGAAGGCGGTACCGATGTCAGTGCCGAACGACCGGCGATAATGATGGTCGGCAGCGTCATCAGGGTTAATACCAGCCCGCCGACCAGGGGCGCTGAGCGCGGCAGGCCGAAAAAGTTGAGAAAAACCGCCAATCCCAGCAGCCCGAAAACAATGGATGGCACCGCCGCCAAGTTGTTGATGTTGACCTCAATCAGGTCGGTCCACCGGTTTTTGGGTGCAAATTCCTCCAGATAAACCGCCGCGGCTACGCCGATTGGAAACGATAACAGCAATGTAATCAGCAGGGTTAAAAATGAGCCCACCACCGCGCCCCGGATACCGGCCAATTCAGGTTCGCGGGAGTCGCCGGCCGTAAAAAATGTCTGGTTGAATTTCTTTTCAATGCGGCCATCAGCGGAAAGCTGATCAATCCATGCCAACTGCTTGTCGTTGAGACGCCGCTCTCCTTCAGCGGCGTTGCGATCGAAATGCCCCTTGAAAAGCATGTCGACATCATCATCCGCCGGTACCCATATTTCGAGGGTTTTCCCGATAACATCCGGTTTCTGCAATACCATGTCGCGCAGCCGAAAGGAGGCGCCGGAGCTGACCAGACCATACAGCTTCCTCGTATCCCCCCGTCCTTTGACATCGGAGAACATTTTGCGAAGCGAACTTTTTACCAGCCCCTGATAATTCGCTGAAGCCAGAGATTCCTGCTGCAAAACTTCAGGATCAAAAAAAACGTTCAACCGGACAAAGGTCTGCATAAAGGCGGAATAGCCGTTTGCGAAGATACTGATAAACAGCAGGGACAAAAAAAGCAGACTGGCAACGATAGCCGACAAGCCATAATAGCGAAATCGCCGTTCAGCCCGGTAGCGCCGGGCCAGACCCTGGTTGACAATGTCCAGGGATCTTCGGGTTTTTTTATCCGGTTTTGATGACCCGGTTTCAGAATTATTCATACTGCTCTCTGTATTTTCGCACCACGTATAACGCGATGACATTTAATATTAACGTGACGATAAACAACAATAGCCCCAAGGCAAAGGCCGCCAGCGTCTTGGGACTGTCAAACTCCTGGTCGCCGACCAGCAGGGTGACAATCTGCACCGTGACGGTGGTGACGGTTTTCAGCGGATTCACCGTTAAATTAGCCGCCAATCCGGCTGCCATCACCACAATCATGGTTTCCCCGATGGCCCGTGAGACTGCCAGCAAGACACCGCCGACGATGCCGGGCAGCGCAGCCGGCAGAATCACCTGTTTGATGGTTTCCGATTGGGTGGCGCCCAGACTGTAGGCGCCGTCCCGCAAGGCTTGGGGAACGGCATTGATAAAATCGTCGGAAAGGGAAGACACGAAAGGAATAATCATGACACCCATGACCAGTCCGGCCGCCAAAGCGCTTTCAGAAGAGACGCTGAGTCCCAGGATGGAGCCCGTATCGCGTATGAAAGGCGCCACCGTTAATGCCGCGAAAAAACCGTAGACCACCGTGGGAATGCCCGCCAGAATTTCAATCAGCGGTTTGGCGGCAGCCCGAAACGTTTTATTGGCATATTCAGAGAGATATATGGCGGACATCAATCCGATGGGCACCGCCACGACCATGGCAATCCCCGAGATTAAAGCGGTGCCCAGAAAAACCGGTACGGCACCAAAGGCGCCGGAAGAACCGACCTGGTCGGAACGAATCGCCATTTGAGGGCTCCACTTCAGCCCGAAGAGGAATTCGGTAACCGGAACAACCCGGAAAAAAAGGATGGCCTCATATAACACTGACAGGACAATGCCGATGGTGGTAAAAATGGCAAGGATTGAGCAGGCAATTAAGAGGTACTTAATGACCCGCTCGACCAGATTGCGGGCCCGCAGACCGGGCTTGATTTTACCCCGCACGAACACGATGGCAAGCATTGCCATGGAAATCGAAACCACCGCCAGGGCTGCATTGCTGGTCGTTTTGAGGCTGCGGTAATGATCGGCAGCGGCCTGCATGGCCGGATCGACTTCACCGGAAACAATGTTGCCGCTGACCAGGTTTCTGATATCGTTGACGATCAGATTCAAGCGGGCGTCCGGCAAATTTCGAATGTTTTCGGGGAGATCCGCAACCACCAGTTGGGTGATGACATTGGAATCAACCGCCAGCCAAAATCCAAAAATAAGCAGGGTCGGAATTCCGCACCCGATCGCCGTCAGGGCACCGTAATAGGTGGGTCGGGAATGTAACTGCTTGATTTGAATTTTGTCGCCACCGACCGTAACCGCCCGGCGGCGACCCACGTAATAGGCGAGGCTCGAAAGTGCCAAAAGGATGATAATCAAGGTTGCTGGTGACATAAATTATCCTAAACTGAGCGGTTCCGGGTTCAGAGGTTATAATGTCCTGACATCGCTTATGTTTGAACACGACCCCCATACTAATCTTTATCCTTTAACAATTAACAGTCGACTAAAGTAATGAGTCTTTGTTAACAAACTGTGACGATTGTGTTAGGTTTTCGTTAGATAACCATTGGATTTAAGTTAGAAGCTTTTCTTATGCATCCGGCAATGGCCTTTTGGATAAAATGGGCATGGGAGCCACGGTCGCCACCGGTCAGCTCTCGCTGTAGGAAAAGGTGAAATTCAGATTCATTGATGATTCGATGCAAGGAGCGAAACCCAAAGCACAGACCTATATGGGGTCATTTGCCTGATTTGAAAAATTGTATTAATGTCAATATTAACGAAATCTTAATCTTGTCCTAACGATACTCTAACGATAAATGGGCAATCTAACACATTCATCAAATATCCGGCCGTGTTGCACCTGGATGGACAATTCGGCAAGGTCCAAAATAGCTCTCTCCCTAGCATTGTGGATAATCATCGATATCGAAAATGAGCATATAGGAATAACGCCATGAAAAAAATGATTCGAAAGCATTTTTCAAGAGAACTCGAGAAAATAAAAAAACAAATCCTCTCCCTGGGCGCAATGGTGGAAGAACAGGTGCGGATGGCGACTCAGGCTGTTGAGACCCATGATGCCGAGCTGGCCCAAAAAATAATCGAATCCGACTATGACGTTGATGAAATGGAGGTCGAAATTGAAGAGGAGTGCCTCAAAGTTCTGGCGCTGCATCAACCCGTTGCGGTGGATTTAAGGTTTCTAATTGCCGTTATTAAAATTAACAATGATCTGGAAAGAATCGGCGATCAGGCGGTGAATATTGCCGAGCGAGTCGATGTAATTGCCAAACGCGACCTGTCCGACCTTTTCTTTGACTATTCTTCCATGGGGGAAAAAGTCCAGAAGATGTTGAAAATGAGCTTGGATGCTCTGGTCAATATGGACTATGACCTGGCTTTCAGCGTCGTCATACGTGATGATGAGGTCGATCAAATTAAAAGCGAGGCCTACGATCGCATCAAACAGGCGATGCGCAAACACCCCGATAAAATAGGGTATTTAATCAATTTGCTGCTGATCTCTCGACACCTGGAGCGCCTTGCCGATCACGCCACCAATATCGCTGAAGAGGTAATTTACCTTATCGAAGGCGAGATCGTTCGACACGCCGCTTATAACCGCGAATAATTAACAATCTTGATACCAGCCCGCGCCTTTCAGGATACCAGAGTTGCACCACCGTCAGTGCCGGGACATAAATAAAGGCCGATGAGGCGCTGACCAAAAACGCCCATACGTAGACAGCGGTCATGTTCTCAGCCCGGCCCAGCCAAATAACACTGCTACCCAAATGATAAAAAAGAGACCGATTTTGTGGAAGAATGCCAGGCAAATTATGCGGCTATGAAATAAAATGGACAATAACTCAATTCATAAGCCACCCCGCCTTGGCGGGATGAGAATTTAAAAGGTTCTACCGTTGCCGCGAGGGCATGCTTGATGGGTGCAAATCTGATCGATGCCGGTGGCTTATGAATTGATATAAATCAGCGGCCACCAGCAGAGGTGGCCCCGGCTCCTTCCAGGGGCCACCCTCATACCCCCAGCTCTGTTGGGGGTCGCTGATTTTTTTTAATGGAAACAATCTTAATTACCGAGGCCCGGCGGCTGGCGCTGGCCCGTGCCGGACTTCTTAAACCAGAGTGGACCGGTCTTCCTAAGCGCGCAACGGGACTTAAACTTCGGGCCCGCAAAGCGGCGCATCAAATTATCCGGCGTTTCGGCTACCTTCAACTCGACACCGTCTCAATTGCCGGTGCGCGAAGCCATGCAATCGTGCTTCTCTCACGCCTCGAAGGCTTCGATCATGAGCTGGCAGAGGCGTTGCTGCGCCCCCGCGAGCCGCTTTTCGAGTACTGGGGATAAGCTTGTTGGGCGAGTCGATCTCAAAGCCGATTGGCCAGCCCAAAAACTTAAGATCCTTTCAGTCCTGTTCGAAGAAGGGAACGTGATAGGCAAAGCGAACTCTATAGATCGTGAGGCTGTGCGAACGGCCCTTTACCGCTATGCGGAAGCTCTGAAACTGAAACTTGTAGGTAGAGTGAAATGACATCTATTTTAGCGGTGTCGGCGCATCCCGACGATGAGTCTTTGTTTGCCGGTGGGACCCTGGCAATGTTCGCTGAACAGTGAGCCAACGTATACATCCTGGAGACGACCCGGGGTGAGGGCGGGGAAGTCGGCGAGCCGCCGCTGACAACACCTGAGAACCTGGCGCCTATCGAGAACAGGAGGCCCGCAAAGCAGCACGTGCTCTTGGTGCTCGGGATATCTTTTTTCTGCCCTATATTGGTCCCTATATGGAAATCAATGGTACCGCCCGTCCGATAGATATACCGCTGGCAGAGTTCACCCAGGCGATCGGAGAATATGTTAAGAGAATTCGGCCCGACCTTGTTATCACCCACGGTTCCAATGGAGAGTACGGGCACCCCCAGCATATCTACACCCACCGGGCAACTCGCATGGTTCTGTCAGATGGCGCCCCGGATACAGCGTTGCTGAGTTGGTGTGCATGGTACGAGCCGGTTGAACACGAGCGCATTCTGAATAAAGATGACCGTGCAGATATCGTCCACAACGTCACACCATGGCTCGATGCCAAGATTGCAGCTGCCCTTTGCCATCAGACCCAACACGCTATGTTTCTGCGCAATTCAGGGGCTCCTTCCGTTCGCGATATGGTCTGGAATACAGAAAGTTTTCATATCTGGCAAGGCTCTTTACCGAGAGATCTATCTCTTCAATCACAACAGACATCGTGATAATAGAAACACCTGTGCAAGACTCTGTACCTTGTGGACGAACGTCCTTTTAAGGTTCGCTGCTGAGGGATTGTTTGCCCGACAAGAAGGGTTTGACAACGCTAAATACGGCTTGCAATTTTGGAACGATTCCGTCACTATTCATACTATCCGCTATGGGGAAATCGAAAGACACAAGATCAACCCAAAAACTACAAAGCAAACAGACGGAAGGAGCCATTATGACCCTCGAAAGTATTCGCGCCGCTCTGGCCTGGTGCACGGTGATTAACCTGGGATTGCTGATCGGGTGGTGGCTGTTTTTCACCCTGGCACATGACTGGATTTACCGGATCCATGGAAAATGGTTCAATCTATCCAGGGAACGGTTCGACACCATCCATTACGCAGGCATGGCGTTGTTTAAAATCGGCATCCTGCTGCTCAACTTGGTGCCTTACCTGTCTTTGCGCATCGTCGGCTGAGTCGGCACCCTCTCTGCCATTGCGCGCGGTTTGGCGAGATGCGGAAATCCGATTTTTTCACAAACAGGTTTTCAAATTCCTATTTTTTGAAATTCCTCCGTAATTCTACACAACCCCGATGATCGTAACCTCGATACTTCTTTTACGCGGACGATTGTCGTGGTTGATGGCGACGACCTGCTGCCAGGTGCCCAGCCTCAGTTTTCCCGAGCGGATGGGCAGGA
>Ga0316192_10002026_pt1 | contig 14901 bp, 18 predicted proteins | sample MerIslwburrow_MG_FD_204931 | JGI IMG/M metagenome (GOLD analysis project Ga0316192, IMG submission 204931) | Coastal sediment microbial communities from Maine, United States - Merrow Island worm burrow | ecosystem: Environmental > Aquatic > Marine > Coastal > Sediment | place: USA: Maine...
AGGTGTGACCTGTGTAACAGTTTGTGAGGGCTAGCTAATGTAAGATTATTACGCTGGAGTGTAATACTAGCTGAGTTATTCGTGCTTCGGGTCACGGTGCAGTAAATTTTGTACTGCCTCCAGCGCGGGCAGGTCATTGTATATTACGTTATACACCTGTTCAGTGATGGGCATGGCTACATCAAGCTTCTGTGACAGCTCCCATGCCGCAGCCGCAGACTGAACACCTTCGGCTTCCTGTCCTATCTTCTTCAGGGTTTGCTCGAGAGAGGCGCCCTCTCCAAGGCCGAGACCGACGCGCCGATTGCGTGACTGGTTATCAGTGCAGGTCAGCACCAGGTCACCCATGCCTGCGAGTCCCATAAAGGTCTCCATCTGCCCCCCTGCTCTGATACCAAGACGGGTGATTTCTGCAAGCCCTCGTGTGATCAGGGCAGCACGGGCATTGGCACCAAAGCCAAGCCCATCGCTAATACCAGCGGCTATGGCCATAACATTCTTCAGGGCACCGCCGATCTGAACACCAATGATGTCTTCCTGAGTGTAGGCGCGAAACTGATCATGATGCAGCCATGAGGCAACTTCGGTGGCAGTAGCACGATTACTGGAGGCGACGGTGATCGCTGTAGGAAGGCCGCGGGCTACTTCACCCGCAAATGATGGACCGGAAATAGCTGATGTCTTGATCTCAGGCGGGAGTTCCTCGTCTGCGATGTTGCTCATTAACAGGCTGGTGCCCTTTTCCAGTCCCTTGGTTCCCCAGGCAATAACTGCAGGCTTTACTGGTAATAGAAGTAATGTTCGTAATACCTGTCGAAAAGCATGGCTTGGGACAACAATAAGAAAATTTCTGCATATCGAGGGAAGTTCTTTCAGGTCTATCAGAACTTCCAATGAGTCAGGGAAAGGCAACCCCGGGAGGAATTTTTCGTTGCTGCGGTCAGCAGACAAAGCCTGCATTTCCTCTGCTATATGTCCCCACAGGTAGACTTTTCGTCCACCGCTGGCGATGTGCATAGCCAGCGCGGTGCCCCATGAACCGGCTCCAATAACCGCAACAGGTGAATTGTCGGCTGTGCTGGTCACTGTGAGAGTTTAGTTGGGTTTCTGCCCTGATTGCTGGGACATTATTTTCTGATGATACAGGGCTTCGAAATTGATCGGATTAATCAGCAGCTGAGGGAAGCCCCCTTTGCCAACCAGGTCAGCAATGGCTTCTCTGACAAATGGCAGGAGGATATTCGGGCAGGCAATTTCAAGTACCATGGGCAGCTGATCTGTAGCACCAGTTACTTCAAACAGGCCAGCCTGCTGTACTTCGCAAAGGAAAAAATTGCTTTCGGCGCCCTTTGCCGTAACCGTGATCGTAAGCACCACTTCGTACAGATCTCTCTCCTCAAGCGAGCTGTTTGTGATATTCATTTGTATATCAACTTCGGGAGCCTGCTCATTGAGAAATATTTGTGGGCTCAAAGGGGATTCAAAGGAAATATCTTTTACATATACTTTTTTCAGATTAAAACTTATTTCAGTTTGCTCACTCATTTTGTTCCTGGCTGTGTAAGGTCGAATTCGACTCGGTATTCTCTGTTATCTGCTGCTGAAAGTCCAAATTAGGCAAAGATTCTATAAGTCTTATCAGTTTTCAAGCAGGCTATCGAGGGAATCATTATAGTCTAGCTGTGCCATATCTGTGTAACCGCCTATATGTGCACCATTAATGAAGATTTGTGGAACGGTAGTTCTGCCGCTGCTTTCCTTGACCATTTGTTGTCGAAGAGATGGATCATTATCAACATATATCTTTTCTATTTCCTGTCCTTTTTTGTTCAGCAGGCGTATTGCCATGATGCAATATGGACAGAAGCGGGTGCAGTACATGCGTACCCTGGCCATATTTAGGCTTCCAGTGGTAGATTTTCTTTCTGCCAGGCGAGGATGCCACCTGTCAGAGAATAGACACGATTAAAGCCCTTTTTCCGCAGCTTTCCAGCAGCGCCTATAGACCTGTTGCCGGAGCGGCAGTAGACAATGACCGGTTTTTCTTTAAATTTGTCGAGTTGAGTTGAATTCTTTTCAAAGTTAGAAAGTGGTACACGATAGGCCCCGCTGATGACGCCGGTAGCCATTTCCTTGGCTTCGCGCACATCGACAAAAATGGCAGACTCGTGGTTGGACAGGGATACAGCGTCAAATACATTCGCTGCTTCTATGCCACTGATCTTCATACGAAGTGGCTCAGAGACCAGCAAAAATAAAACGACGAAAATACCTGCTATGAGAACCCAGTTTTGTGCAATAAATTCCATTTGGTTACCGTAAAAAGGAGTTATATGGTCCGACCTGGCCAGATGCAAAACCTGATCAGGTGCCCAAAAAAGAAGATTTTACTCTGAAAATAACTGTTTATGCGAGCCTGTTTTACAGCGCTTTTGGTGGTGAAGCAGTATTATTAACTAGCCTTTGCTACAGAATGCATCTTGCATTGCTTCGATCAGGTGTAGAATATTTTCTTCACCAATGCGGTAATAGACTTTATTCGCATCTTTTCGTGATACCAGGATGTGTTTGTCCCTAAGAATTGAGAGGTGTTGAGATATATTGCTCTGTGATGTACCTACACGTTCCACTAAATCCTGAACGCTGATTTCAAGGTTGCTGCCTTGAGTAGTGCCAAGAATACAGAGTATTTTGAGGCGGAGAGGATGTGCCATTGCCTTTAATGCGCGAGATGCAATATCAATATCTTCATCATTCTGAATTATCATCTCATTGTATTCTGCTTTATCATTCATACAGCTTCTTTCTCGTGGAGTTTTAGATTCTAAGATTAGGCTCTTTAGCATTTTTTCAACTGCCTTGATAACACATTACTATATTAACAGATAGTTATAGAGAAATAATTAGTGGAATGCGAATCTTTTTGCCTATAAGCCCAAAATTCAGCCTTTTTTTCATAGTTTTGCTGTTTTTATTGCTATTTTCTTCATTATCTCTTTTCGCTGATGATAAGAAAGTTGAAGAAAAAATGGCTGAGCTTGCCAACATAAAGCAAAAGATTGCCTCCTTGCAGGAGGAGATGCACGAAAGACAGTCAAAACTCAAGAAAGAAGATACAGTGCTAAAAGATGTTGATCTACGAATAAACGCAATCAACAATAAATTACGTGACCTGGATATTCGAAAACAAGATGTCAATAAAGAGCTGTCTGGTTTAAAGGAAAAAAGATCAGCTACCCTGACCGGCCTGGAAGTTGAGCAGTTGGTCCTCGCGCAACAGCTGAGATCAGCCTACATTAGCGGTCACGAAGAGTATATCAAGCTGATTATGAACCAGCAGGATCCAGCTGTGGTTTCCCGTATGCTGGTCTACTATCGCTACCTTACAGAAAGCCGAGTCAGGACTATTAACAAAATTAACCAGCACCTTGAACAATTAAGTTCTCTTGAATTATCGATAAGGGGGCGTTCAGACGAACTAAAAAATCTGATTGATCTTGAGCGCCAGCGCTGGCAAAGCCTGAATATCGCCTACCAGGAACAGAAAAAGGCAGTTACCCTATTACGTGGTGAGCTGGCAAGCAATGAGCAGCAGATTCAGCGTATGCAAAATGACGAACAGGAATTGTTGCGTTTGATTGAAAAGCTTCAGGAAATTCTCGATGAGCTTCTCGAAGAAGAGAAAACTACAACCAGTTTCAGATCACTGAAGGGAAGCCTGCAACTGCCTGTCGATGCGAAAGTTATAGTGCGCTTCGGATCTCAGCGTAAAATCGGTAACTTACGTTGGAAAGGAGTAGTGCTGGCAGGGCAGCTTGGAAGCGATATCCATGCAGTCTATGCGGGGCGTGTGGTTTATGCTGACTGGATGCGTGGTTTCGGGCTATTATTAATAATTGATCATGGCGATTCATATTTAAGTCTGTATGGGCAGAATGAGTCTATACTGGTAGAAGAAGGTGACTGGGTGGGCACTGGACAGACTATTGCAACCATGGGCAAGAGTGGTGGCAGCAGCAGTCCATCTCTGTATTTTGAGATTCGTTACAAGGGTAAGCCGCAGAACCCTTTGCTTTGGACTCGGCGCTGATAAGATGCGCAATGCGCTTGATTTCTCGATAAATGCGTACATTTAAACAAGATGAATTGATATCATGCAGACAGATTGCTTCCCTACCAACAGTTGTCGGCATCATCAGGGAACTGACTAACCAAGAGATGGTCGAATAAAGATCAGGAATTACTGGAGACTGGAATGACAGAAAAAAGACGTGTGGCTGTAGTGTTTGCACTGGGGCTAGCTCTGGGTGCAGGCATGACGATATACAGCTCAGTGTTCGCCGGCAACGAAAAGACGACAACAGCATCTCCATTGCCGCTTGAAGAATTGAGAGCATTCACTGAAGTTTTCGGCCGGGTGAAATCAGATTATGTCGAGTCTGTCGAAGACAAGGATCTGCTTGAATATGCCATAAAAGGAATGTTGTCCGGACTGGATCCGCATTCAGCATACCTGAATCCTGAGGAATTCAAAGAAATGCGCATTGGCACCGATGGCAAATTCGGTGGTCTTGGTATCGAAGTTTCAATGGAAAACGGCTTTGTAAAAGTTATTTCACCCATTGATGATACGCCAGCGGAGCGAGCAGGCATTAAGGCTGGCGATGTAATCGTCCGGCTTGATGACACACCGGTAAAGGGGATGACGCTAAACGAAGCTGTCAAGATCATGCGTGGTGAACCTGGTACGGATATATTATTGACAGTTGTTCGTGAGGGCGAAGAGGGGCCACTAAAAATTACCATCACCCGCGATATCATACGCATCAAGAGTGTTCGCGGCAGGACTCTGGATCCTGGATACGGCTATATCCGCATAAGTCAGTTTCAGTCTGCGACTGGTACCAGTATGCGCAAGCAGTTATCCGAACTAAAGAAAGAAAATGGTGGTGAGTTAAAGGGGTTGGTACTTGACCTTCGAAATAATCCCGGCGGTGTTCTTAATGCCTCAGTATCTGTTGCTGATGCATTTGTCAGTAAGGGGAAAATTGTCTACACAGAAGGCAGGGTGAAAGACTCATTACTGACTTTCAATGCTTCACCGAATGACCTGTTAAAAAGTGCTCCTATAGTTGTCCTGGTTAATGGCGGTTCTGCATCTGCATCTGAAATTGTTGCCGGTGCATTACAGGATCATAAGCGTGCCATCATTATGGGTACCAAGACATTTGGCAAAGGATCTGTACAGACGATAATGCCGATGAATAATGGCGCAGCGCTTAAGATAACTACTGCACGCTATTTCACTCCGTCTGGCCGTTCAATACAGGCTGAAGGAATTGAGCCGGATATTGAAGTAGAGCAGCTGGAAGTCAGCAAAAAGGAAGATGCGGCAGTAGAGCGTCTGCGTGAGGCTGATTTACGCGACCACCTGGAAAATGGCAATGGTGATCATGCTGATGAGGCGGATAAAAATGATAAATCCGGTAAGACAAAGGAAAAAACAGATGAGAAAAATATCAAGGATGACTATCAGCTTAACGAGGCACTAAACCTTCTCAAGGGTGTTAATATTGTCAGACAGATTAGGTAAGTCAGCGTAGATGAAGCAATGAAGAAGGTACTCGTACCACTGGCTCCAGGTTTCGAGGAACTTGAAGCTGTTACTATCATCGACCTGCTGCGGCGGGCTCAGATTGATGTCACCGTAGCAGGCCTGGAGAAAGGGCCAATAACTGGCAGCCGGGGAACCCGTATCGTTCCTGACACCCTGCTCTCAAGTGCCGTGAATTCTGACTATGACATGTTAGTTCTTCCCGGTGGTTTGCCTGGCGCTGATAATTTAAACAGCGACAATCATATTCATGATCTTCTTCAGCAAATGTCAGTTAAAGGGAAATATATAGCAGCAATCTGCGCCGCCCCAAAAGTGCTGGCTAGTGCAGGTCTGCTCGCTAATAAAGAAATTACATCTTATCCAGGATCCTTGTCTGGAATCACTGTTGAAGGAATGCACAATACCGGTGAGGAAGTAGTTGTTGATAACAATGTCATTACTTCAAGGGGCCCGGGAACGGCAATGGACTTTTCATTACTGCTGATTCAGTTGCTCGCAGGTGACAAAATTCGCAATGAGGTTGAACAAGGTCTGCAGCGTTAGCAGATTGCAGCGACTTACAATTGCAAAAGAGCGGCTGTTCTGTTCTTGTGACTTAACAGTGACCTGGATCTGGTAGCAATAACTCAATCGCCGAAGGAAGCGCCGACAAGTCTGGCGCTTTCTATCCACGGGTGATCGAACGGTACCAGCTTCTTTTTTCCAGCTACTTCTTCCAGCGGCACTGGTACAGCATTTTCACCATGGGCAGCAACCATGACGCCACTGACGCCATCGTTTATCAGGCTGGCGCAGGCTGTACCCAGTCTAGTTGCAAGTATTCTGTCTGCGGCCGACGGTGTGCCACCACGTTGAAGATGACCAAGGATACTGGGGCGCGATTCAAGCCCTGTTAACTGTTCCAGTTGATGAGCCAGTTTCAAGGTATGGTCACTGCGGTTAGCTTCAAGTTCACGAAGCTTCTGCTTAGCGTGCTTGCGGGCTTTCCTGTCATCAGTAGACGCTGCATCGGAAATCTTTTTTTCCAGTCCTCTTACCAACTGTGCCTCATCTGTAGACATAGCACCTTCTGCAACCGCTACAATACTAAATTTCTTGCCGCTCTTGACCCGGTGTGTGATGGCATCGGCAACGGTTTCAAGCTTATATGGAATTTCAGGCAGCAAAATGACGTCTGCACCGCCGGCAATGCCTGATCCCAGAGCCAGCCAGCCTGCCCGGTGACCCATTATTTCTACTACTATGATTCTGTGATGGCTGTGTGCGGTACTGTGTAGGCGGTCAATAGCATCGGTAGCGATTCCCAGTGCTGTATCGAAACCGAAGGTGGTATCTGTCATCGCGACATCATTATCGATAGTCTTCGGCATGGTAATGATATTCAGGCCTTTCTGTTTTAGTAATAAGGCATTTTTTTGTGTACCTCCCCCGCCGAGACAGACCAGCGCATCGAGGTGGTTGGCCTCATAGGTCTCCACAATGGAATCTGTCATGTCCATTGTTTTTCCACCGATCTTCATCTTATTCGGTTTGTCACGGCTGGTACCGAGAATGGTGCCGCCGACTGTTAATATCCCGGATAATACGTTGCCCTCCAGACTGATGGTTCTGTTCTCCATCAGGCCACGAAAGCCATCACTGAAACCGATGATACGCATGCCATAGTTGCCCTGTGCAGCCTTGCCGACGCCTCGTATTGCGGCGTTCAGGCCAGGGCTATCACCACCGGCGGTGAGAATACCTATATGTTTGCTCATCTAAAAGTGCTCTTCGTTATGATCTGAATTTATAACGTAAGGATACTTTATTGTGTATGCCGTTGCAGGGCAAAAAAGGTTTTACCTCGAAGCTTTTTTCTGTGTATTCCTGATAACTGTTCATTGTGAAAGTGAATAATAAAAATTAAATATTATTACTTTCAAATGAAATTGATTGTCAAAATATTTATATTTTTTAATATGATTCTTAGTATGGAATCAATCGGAAGGACTAAATCAAATCCTAAGCTTCAGGGGAAAGTATGTGTAGCAATATCGATCGCCTTGCCCTGCCAGACTATTACCCAGCGGGGTGCTGAGGAACCTGTACCGGCTTTTTCCAGTTCAGGGTAGATGCTGGTTACTTCTTCCAGCATGAGTTCCTGCTCCAGATCGATATCAACATAAAAAACATGCTTGCCTTGATTCAGAATGCTTTCAAATTTTCTGAAATCCTTATGTGGCGTCTGTATACCGTGATAGCCACCGAACCATGTACTAAATCCAAAAAGAACGACAGCAAGAAAAATGAACGGCATCCATGTGTAAGTACTGGTGAGGTTTGTATATTCACCAAGCGTCAATGATGCAATGGCAAGTACAACGCCAACTAAAGCTCCATGCATAGTGCCGTGGACAACATCGTACTTCATAATTGATTTTATATTATGCAGATGCTCACGCGCTTCTACCCCTGCATCATCTTTGCTAAGGACGCGAATTTGCGAGTGCAATACACCCCTGTTTTCCAGACGCTTCTCTAGCCTGTTCAGGTCATCAAGATTATCGCTGATGAAGTAATGCCTTCTCACTACCAGTTCTCCAGGAACACTGTCAATAACGTGCTGTCACTCTATAAATTAATGAGATAGAGCCTTATTCTCACCTATACTCTTTGATATCGACTTTGTCAAAGAATTAATTTATGCATAGAAATAAAAAATTTATGATTAAGTGTGCAGCGATAGCAGTGCGGTATTGATGCAGGACAGGATAATGTATTTGTTTCTTTTCCAGCGTTAAGCTTGTGTGTCCAGTGCAAGATCATGTTTAGCAATATTGTTGATGATTGTTGTACACAGCATAATTAGCAGGCCTGCTACAGCATACATATAGATGCCATAGTGAACTTCAACCGTCGCCAGTACACCCAGTTTAACAATGACCAGCAGCAGGGCGACGACGAAAACATCAAGCATCGACCACTTTCCATAATGTGATAGCCAGTTCATGAAATGCTCAAGCTGCTGTGAATTACTTGATTCTGAGTGCCAGAATCTGAATAGCAGTATCAGTTTTGCGACAGGTAGCAGAATGCTAAAAACCAGTAATATGATGAACAGCAGGTACTGGCCATCGGTATACAGCTGGAGGGTTCCGGCAAAAAGTGAAAACCTGCTTTCTATCCAGACGAATTTTGACAGCGTCATCATTGGGGCGAAGATTCCAATCAACAGAAGTATTGTTGATAGCACCAATAGAATCTTGATCAGGATGTCTTTTTTTGGGTGGCGGGATGCGAGGGTTAAAGGCATAAAAGTAGTTTTAGATCTGGCAGTTTACTATTTAATTTCTGTTCTTAAATTATTCCTCTATATAATTTTACACTATCTATTTATTGCGATTAGAAGGCCAGGAAACAAACAGCAGTAAAGCACCCAGACCACCGAGTAGCCAGCTCGACAATGGTGCGATGCCTGCCATGATTGGACTGTAACCATCAAGTGCCGCCAGTAATGCAGCGCTAATAAGCAGCGCACTGCCAACAATGGCATGGAACAGTCTTTTTTGTCCCCTGCGCGTTTCATCACGTAATTGTTTCAGGTTTTCATCTGGCTGTGTCAGCTGAAGCTCACCTCGACTTGCCTGTTCCAGCACATTATTTACCAGCATAGGCATGCGTGGACCCATCTTCCACCACATCGGTGCCTGCCGCCGCATTTCCTTGATGAAGGCTTTTGGTCCATATTCCTGGCGAGCCCACTGCTCAAGATACGGTTTAGCGGTATCCCAGAGATTAAGCTGAGGGTCCAATTGGCGGCCCAGGCCTTCAACGTAGAGTAATGTTTTTTCCAGCAGTACCAGTTGCGGCTGGATTTCCATATTGAAACGACGGGCTACCCGGAAAAGCCTGACCAGTACACGGCCAAAGGAGATTTCACATAAAGGCTTGGCGAAAATTGGTTCGCAGACTGAACGTATGGCAGATTCGAATTCATCAACCCGGGTTCCTTCAGGGACCCAGCCCGCATCGATCTGTGCCTGTGCAACGCGGCGGTAATCATGATTGAAGAAGGCAAGGAAATTTTCTGCCAGGAAGTGCTTGTCAATATCAGATATTGTGCCCATGATTCCAAAATCAACTGCAGCGTAACGTCCGTCATCAAGTACGAAGATATTGCCCGGATGCATGTCAGCATGGAAAAAACCATCCCGAAAAACCTGGGTGTAGAAAATTTCCACGCCACTATGTGAGAGTTGTTGAAGATCGATGCCGTTCTCTACCAGTGTGTCGACCTTGGTCACCGTTGTACCATGAATTTTTTCCATTACCATGACGTTGGTTCGGGTATGGTCAAAATAGACTTCAGGTACATAAAGCAATGGAGAGGTGCTGAAGTTGTGTCGCAGCTGGCTGGCATTGGCAGCTTCACGCATCAGGTCCAGTTCATCATGAATGGTCTTGCTGTACTCATCGATGACTTCTACAGCGCGTAACCGACGGAAATCAGGCGAATATTTTTCACCCATACGTGCCAGCATAAACAGCAGATCAATATCTCTTTCTATCACGGGTTCCAGACCGGGCCGCAATATTTTCACGATGACTTCCGTGCCATCATTTAGGCGCGCGTCATGTACCTGGGCTACAGAAGCCGAGGCCAGGGGTTCCAGGTTAAAATCAACCAGGTGATGACTGACGGGCTCTTCATAAGCCTGTTCGAGAATTAGCAATGCCTGCTCACCCGGAAAGGGTGGAACTTGGTCCTGCAGCAGGCTTAGTTCTTCGGCAATATCATCAGGAATTAGATCAGGCCTGGTTGACATCATCTGTCCCAGCTTGACAAAAACAGGGCCCAATTCCTGTAACGCTTCTCTTAAGCGTTGTCCACGCGGTGCATCATCTTTTCGGCGCGGAAATATGTGGAGGAGAAATAAATAGGGTTTCAGTGGTGCGATATTTGCCAGGTATTCATCAAGATTATGGTGAGCAAGGACGCGGACAATACGCAGCAGGTGGGTGAATTGTGACAGTTGTCCGAACATGTTTTGTTTACTTGGCCTGGCTTCTAAGCAGGCGTTCAACGCGCATGGTCAACCGGTCGACATCTTCACGGATACTATCCACATCATCGATAAATTCACTGACACGCCAGTCGGCAGGAAGCATGCCTGCTTCAAAACGCAGAAATTCGCTACCGTTGTTTGCCGTCGTTTTGATCACTTCATTTACTCTCTTGTGTAAACCGCGCAGGAATCGAGAGGCATGGTGCGCCGCTATGTCACCAATATGCTGTGACAGTAATTCTTCCCAGTCGATTTGCATGTCATCAAGAATTTTCTTGAAATGCTGGCCAACATGCAGGTCTCCTTCGATTTTTATATTGATTTTTCCTGGAGTCACAGGTGACTTGCTAGCCATGCCCATTTTGGCCAGTTCAGACGGTGTGCCTTTCATATGTACATCAACCTCTCCGTCCCATTCATTGCGCAAGCGTATGCCGGCAGGAGTGGGGAACATGTAGAAGGTGACGTCGGTAGATTCAAAATCCAGGGCTATAACCTTGCCATCCAGTTCTGCCAGTCGATCGAGTGTAGTCGGGTCAGACTGCAATAATCTACAGCCGATCTCGCTGACAAAAGGGGTGATGAAAGAGAGTGCATTCATGGAGGAGATTTAAGGCCTTACGCCTTGTAACCTTTGTGAACGGCAACGATTCCGCCGCTGAGGTTATGGTAATGGGGACGGTCGAAACCCGCATCCGCCATCATGTCTTTAAGTGTTTCCTGGTCCGGGTGTTTGCGAATAGATTCCGCCAGGTATCGGTAACTGGCCTCATCATTGGCAATCATGCTACCGAGGCGTGGCAGTATTTTAAATGAATAGAGGTCGTAGATTTTATCAAGTCCCGGCAGCACTGGTTTAGAAAATTCCAGGATTACGAGCCGGCCACCCGGACGTAAGCAGCGATGCATCGATGCAAGAGCCGCATTCTGATCAGTGACATTTCTCAGTCCGAAGCCAATGGTGATGCGATCTACCGAGTTATCTGCAAACGGAAGTTTTTCGGCATCTGACTGCACATAGAGAACATTGTTGATAATCCCTTTGTCGGTCAGGCGATCACGCCCATTTTGCAGCATTGAGGCATTGATATCAGAAGCAATGACGACACCATCAGGGCCAGCCTGGGGGGACATTTTCATCGTTAGATCACCGGTGCCGCAGGCGAGGTCGAGAACTGTCTGCCCGGGCCTGACCCCGGTCTGTGCGACAGCAAACTGTTTCCACAAACGATGTATGCCCAGCGACATGGCATCATTCATGATGTCGTACTTACCGGCTACTGAATGAAAAACATCGGCTACCATTCCTGCTTTTTCTGATGCGGGAACATCCTGGTATCCGAAATGAGTAGAATCTTGCTGTTTGTTATCGCTGGTCATGTGGTGAGCCTGTGCTGTCTGATGTGGTATTAGATTATTGTATCAGTTTCGCGTTTCTTACCGGCGGCTTCCAGTTTATCGAGATATTCAGCCCACAGACCTTGCTGGTTTTTGCCAAGATGATCGAGCCATTCCCAGGAGTAAATACCGGTATCGTGATTGTCATCAAAGTGCAGGCAAACTCCATAGCTACCAATGGGTTCTATATTAGTAATATTGACATCTTTCTTGCCAAATTGCAGGACTTCTTCACCGGGGCCATGACCGCGTACTTCAGCCGATGGCGAGTAGACGCGCAGGTACTCGCAACTGAGTTCATAAGTGTTGCCGTCATCGAATGAAATTTCCAGAACACGAGATTTCTGGTGCAGGTTTATATTGGTTGGTTTGGGTGTATCGCTCATTGGGTATCTACCAGAATAAAATTAGGGATGTGAATTATAGGCGAATCTTTATCAATCCATCACACAGGAAACATGAGCATTTGTTGCTAAAGATCATATGAAAACAATAGTCTTTACGGTCCATCTGTCCAGCCAACGGATTATCACCTCATATAGAGGCTGCGGCAAACACGTGATGCTATAGCCATTTAGCGACACGTTCAGCAAAGTAAGTCAGAATGCCATCGGCGCCAGCACGCTTGAATGCCAGTAGTGATTCCAGAACGACGGCTTTTTCATCGAGCCAGCCATTCTGCGCTGCCGCCATCAGCATGGCATATTCACCGCTGACCTGGTAGGCATATGTGGGAACGCCAAACTGCTGTTTTACCCGGCGCACGATGTCAAGGTATGGCATGCCCGGCTTTACCATCACCATGTCAGCCCCTTCGGCGATATCAAGCCCGACTTCGCGCAGTGCTTCATCGCTATTTGCAGGATCCATCTGGTAACTATATTTGTTGCCGCCTGCAAGATTGGCAGCAGAGCCGACCGCATCGCGAAACGGTCCATAAAAGGACGAAGCATACTTGGCCGAGTAGGCGAGGATAGCTGTGTGGAGATAGGAATTGTCCTCCAGTGCCGTGCGGATAGCGCCGATGCGGCCATCCATCATATCTGACGGTGCAACGACATCTGCCCCGGCTTCGGCATGTGACAGTGCCTGTTTCACCAGCACTTCGACAGTTTCATCATTCATTACGTAGCCGGTGTCATCAATCAGGCCATCCTGACCATGACTGGTAAAAGGATCAAGCGCTACATCTGTAATGACGCCTAGCTCCGGAAATGTATCTTTTAATGCCCTGACGGCGCGTTGCGCGAGTCCATCTGGATTGAATGCTTCTTCTGCCAGGTCAGATTTTTTATCCAGGCCTACTACCGGGAACAGTGCAATAGCCGGAACACCAAGGGTCTGCAGACGTTCAGCCAGGGCTAGCAGGCGGTCTATGCTGAGGCGTTCAACACCGGGCATGGACTCTACTGCCTCTGTCTGATTCTCACCTTCGATAACAAATACAGGCTGAATCAGGTCGGCCGGTGTAAGTGTGTGTTCACGCATCAAAGCGCGACTAAAGGTGTTGCGGCGCATACGGCGCATACGTGTGCCTGGGTAGCTGGTGTCGAGCGTATCCATTAAGTTCTTACCTGTGTTAAATCTGGTTTGTTTATTATCTGCACTTTACTCATGAAATCTTCTTTTCTCATGAATTAAGTAAAGTTTGCGGCAGATATCTTCAATGCCGGAAGATTCTTCAAGCATAATAAGTTTGTTCTGGCTCCGATAATATCTGATAAGTGCTTTGTTTTCCCTGTTTTGCGCTAGATTTGTTGAATCTATCATTAATGCTGCGCCCAGTGGTTGAGCAGCCCGAGCCAGTGCCATGTCCAGCGATTGTGCCTGGGTGACATTTTCCGGGTATCTTTTCAGCAGGAAGCCATTTTTACTCTGATGAATGTCGACGTTATTGATGATTTCTTCAATAATTAATCTAATTACTATGTCGTCGGAGGGCATTCCAGTCACTGGGTCCATTGCATTGGTGGATTTGATCACTGGCAAACCGAGTGTTTGCGACAGGGCCGGGACTAATTCCGAGCCTGGATGGCCTGGCAATGCAATGCGCACTATTTATATTTCCTGAACGGTAAATTTTCTATTTTCAAGACAGTATCCCGGTATGTCGGCCAGAAAACTAAGCCATAAATTGATCTGTAAAATTATACCGCCTGGGCATCCTGCGGTCGAAAACAACTGCAAGTAAGACTGAAAATTACGTATTAAAGTTGCGAGATTAAGGCATTCGGGGCAAAATTACGGGTTGAGGTTTTACTATGCCGAACAGAATACCCGATTTCACAGAATCCGAACTGCGTTTTTTATTACACCCCGAGTGCAGTTACACCCGGCAGAAGAAGAAAATGATGAAGTGGCCAGGTGTATGCTTGCGCTTCTGGTGGTGCAGGTAAACCACGAAGTACAACATGCTGGCAATATATATCACCGACAAATTATTTCTGAAATATTTCATATTTTAACAAATCCACCGTCCTGGCAGCTTCAGGCAGTCCGGCAGCGGTGATCAACGAGGAACTAGAAAATGGCTAAGAATGCATTTTATGCGCAGTCTGGCGGTGTTACCGCAGTTATTAACGCGTCCGCCTGTGGCGTCATTGAAACAGCCCGTAAACACGGCGATAAAATCGGTACTGTCTACGCGGGTCGAAACGGCATCATCGGTGCACTGACTGAAGACCTGATTGACACTTCACTGGAATCGGATGCAGATATTGCAGCATTACGTCACACACCTTCTGGCGGTTTTGGTTCCTGCCGTTTCAAGCTCAAAGGGCTGGAAGAAAGCAAGGCTGAATATGAGCGCCTGATCGAAGTATTCAAGGCACATGATATCGG
>Ga0316192_10002029_pt1 | contig 14889 bp, 12 predicted proteins | sample MerIslwburrow_MG_FD_204931 | JGI IMG/M metagenome (GOLD analysis project Ga0316192, IMG submission 204931) | Coastal sediment microbial communities from Maine, United States - Merrow Island worm burrow | ecosystem: Environmental > Aquatic > Marine > Coastal > Sediment | place: USA: Maine...
GGCCTACGGCTTGGAGTACGGGACATTCACTGACCGTTTCGAACGGCTAGAGGAGGCCCTACAGATCATCCGCAGCTTGCGCGACAACCCCCGCACCGACTTTGATGGTGCTCGATATCAGATGGTTGATGCCCCTCTGGAACCCAAACCGATGGGCGCGTTCCCGATCCTGATTGGTGGGGGTGGAGAACGCAAAACGTTGCGCATGACCGCCAAGTACGCAGAAGAGTGGAATGTGTGGGCCACTCCTGAAATCATGGCTCACAAGTCTCAAGTTCTGGACAGCCACTGTGAACGCTTGGATCGTGACCCAGCCGAGATCCAGCGGTCGGCGGCGGCCCTGCTGTTCTTGTGTGGCGACGAGGCGGAAGCCGACAAGGTGCGCAGCAGTGGTATCGCACGGCCCTGCATGATTGGAACGGTTTCCCAGTTGCAAGAGCAGGTATCTGAGTTTGCCGAACTGGGTGTGGATGAGATAATCATCCCTGATTTCAACCTTGGCGAGCGTAGTGATGAGATTGCCGAACAGTTCATTACTGAGGTAGCCGCCCCGTTCATGTCATAGACGTTTGTTCGCCGCAGCTATCTGACGGACCACCCCTATAGCCTTTGGCTTCCTCAGCCGGTCAATCCTGGCCCGGGCTAGCCAGGGCTAGGGGTGAAACCGAACCAAGGTTCAGCGGCTAGGTCTTGGGAAACGATTTCGGCGTCGGCTGGGTCAGCCAATTCAATACTGGTGGCTATTCGATGGTGTTTGGCTGCGGCCTCAGTATTTCCCGCTAGGGCATTGGCTCTGGCTAGCGCCTCGTGGGCGTACACCTCGTCGAAATCGGCCATGCCTTTGCCCAGCTCGGTTAGTTCCGCGCACCGGCGGGCATGGCGCATCGCGGCCAAAGCATCACCGCTGACGGTATAAACCCGGGCCAACAGCCATGCCGACCGGGCCTGGACAGGATCGTCCTCACCAACAGCCCGTCTCCAGTGGTACGCCGAAGTGTTGGCTCGTTCGATCATCTCAGTGATGTCATCTGCTGTTGGTGCCTGTTTCGTCAACAGCTCCCATGTTTCACCGTTTGCCCTCGCCGCCAGCTCCCGGTGGGGGGTGCCAATGGGCTCGTCGAGTTCCCCAGGGTCCAGATCCCCAAGCGACTCACCGGTTTCGAGTAAGGACTTCATGGATTGAAGGATTGGGATCCAGCCGCGGGCCACATTTTCTGAGGTGAGCGGGCTCATTTCTAGATCACAATGTCGGACGACAAGCCTGGTTACGGTCCCTGCCTCGTTCGCGGCATGGGTGGTCCACTCGACCCGGCTGGCCGGCTCTTTAGACATGTCAGGGTCGTATTGCACCTGCCAGGTGATAACTAGCCGGTTCGGTCTTTCGACCTGTTCGACCGTGCCGGTTACGGCATTTTTGCCGTCGGGGAGAATATAGCGGTGAGTGCTGCCTGGTTGTAGGTCACTGGTGAATGCGGTGTGATGAAAGTACAGACGGGTTAGGTCGGGGTTTGTGATGGCCTCCCACACCTGTTCGTTGGTTGAGCGAATGTAGGTCTCATATATGTGCGTTGGAAGAGCCATTTGGCACCGATCCTGTGGATAGCTCGTTGGAACGAAGGTTGACGCGTATCGGTCAGGGCGTTGTCGGGAAGGGTATGTGATTCGGGCAGCGATCGTCAACGCTTTGATCGCCGTATTGGTGTCAGGGAACTGGTTTGGCGGCCTGCGTTTGTAGCCACCGCTGATGCTGGCCATTCTCGTAGGGAGTTTGGGCGCTCACAGCCACCAAACTCGCTACCAGAATGGGCCAACATGCCCGTGGTAGGTGTGGCGGTTATCGGGGGAAGCCTGAGGGGGTCGACGTGACGGTCGATCCGGGTGTTTCGCCATTGGGGATAGTCGGCGCCGGTGACTCGGGCTCGCGTGGTTTGATCAGGTCGGGGTGGACTGCGCCGGTCCTGGGTCTGATATCAATTAGGAGGTCTAGCCTCTCGGGACAGTGAAGAGGAAACAGATAATCCTGGCGTTCGAGTTGGGCCGCGTCTAAACGCATCCATATCTCCTCCAGAAGCTCACGATCAAAGCCGCACATCATTTCGGCGGTCTCGGTGTATTGGACCACTTCGGACGAAGTCAGAGATTTCCCCGCCAACTTCTCCATGTCTTGGTGTAGGGTCGACTCTGGGTGGCCTTCACCACAGGCCACTAGTGAACTAGCGGCCGCGGCCGCCAGCATGAGTCGTTTGATGGTCTTGCGCCCCACTTGCACCGATGCCAGCGTAGCCTGACGGCTTAATGGTTGTGCGAACATGTGTTCGGTACTAGAGTTCAGTGTCGCAGGCGCTGACTAGCATTCCCCCTGAGAAACCTTCGTGATTAACAGGAGAACCCGCCAATGGACAAAGCCAAAGCTCTAGACCTCGCTCTGGGCAATATTGAAAAGCAGTTCGGTAAGGGCTCGGTAATGAAGATGGGGGAGAGGTCCGACATGGACGTCGAGACCATTTCTACCGGTGCCCTGGCCCTCGACCTCGCCCTTGGAGTGGGAGGTCTGCCTCGCGGTCGGGTGGTTGAAATCTATGGGCCTGAAGCCTCAGGTAAGTCAACTTTGGCCATGCACATAGTGGCTGAGGCCCAACGCAACGGCGGCATCTGCGCCTATATAGATGCCGAACATGCCATGGATCCGGCCTACGCCGCCAACATCGGTGTTGATATTGACGAACTATTGATATCTCAGCCTGATACAGGCGAGCAGGGGCTGGAAATTGCGGACATCTTGGTTCGGTCCGGTTCGATTGATGTGATCGTTGTCGACTCGGTAGCTGCCCTGACGCCAAGGGCCGAGATCGAAGGCGATATGGGAGACACCCATGTGGGGCTACAAGCACGCTTGATGTCTCAAGCTTTGCGCAAGATAACTGCCAACCTGAACCGCACCCACACTATTTGCGTGTTTATCAATCAGTTGAGGGAGAAGATCGGCGTTATGTTTGGATCTCCTGAAACCACAACGGGCGGGCGAGCACTGAAGTTCTACAGTTCGGTAAGGCTTGATATCCGCCGCATTGAGTCGCTGAAGGACGGTACCGAAGTTGTTGGAAACCGGACCAGGGTAAAGGTCGTGAAGAACAAGGTAGCGCCCCCGTTCAAGCAGGCCGAGTTCGACATCATGTACGGCAAAGGTATCAGCCGGGAAGCATCCTTGTTGGACATAGCGGTCAGCAAGGAAATTGTTCGCAAATCTGGAGCTTGGTACACCTATGAAGGTGAGCAAATCGGGCAGGGCCGAGAAAATGTCAAACGGTTCCTTACCGAAAACCCCGATCTGATTATGGAGATTCAAGATCGAGTGCTTCGAGAGGTCGGCCTACTGGGAGAGGACGAGACTGCAGCTGAGTCAGCACCCTCTGCGGCCGCTGGCGGTAGCAAGGGAGGCGGAAAAACGTCGAAGGGAGCTAAAGGGGGAAAGGGTGCAAAGAGTGCAGGTAAGAGTGCCGATGAACTACCAATCTCTCTTGCCTAGGGCTAATACGGCGTGTGTCCGCTAGCTTGTCGACGTGGTGAACATGAATAACCTCCGACTTGGGCTCACTTTCGATGACGTGTTGCTGGTTCCCCAGCGATCCAGCATCCGGTCACGGCAAGACGTCAACTGCGAGACCAGGTTTACGACTCGAACCGGTCTGCGGGCGCCGATAGTTGCCGCCAATATGGACACGGTCACCGAAACCGAGATGGCCATCGCATTGGCGGCATTGGGCGCGGCTGGAGTGATCCATCGTTTCATGTCCATTGACCTTCAAGCTGAGATGGTGGCAGCCGTGCGGGCTGCGGTGCCAGTTGATGACACCAACCTGCCGGTTGCAGCTGCGGTTGGCACTGATCATGATGCGATAGATCGTTCGGTTGCTTTGGCTACCGCAGGGGCTAATGTGCTGGTTCTTGATATCGCCCATGGTCATGCTGACCATGCACTCGAAGCCATAGGCAAGATCAAAGCTGAAGTGCCACAGTGTGATGTGATTGCGGGCAATGTGGCTACAAGAGTCGGAGCTGAAGAACTGGTTGGAGCTGGAGCTGACGCCGTCAAGGTTGGGGTAGGCCCTGGCGGTGTATGCACCACCCGGCTAGTAGCCGGCGTTGGGGTTCCCCAGCTCACCGCAATCTCTGATTGTGCTGGTGTTGGAGTACCCGTAATTGCCGACGGGGGCATCCGCACATCAGGCGATATCGTCAAGGCCCTAGCGGCGGGAGCCGACTCGGTTATGGTCGGTTCCATGTTTGCTGGAACCAAGGAGAGCCCCGGGAGTTTGGAGCAATCTGATCATGGTCTGGTCAAACGGGTGCGTGGCATGGCTTCATTTGAGGCCATCGAAGCGCGGGCCGCACGGTCGGGTGAAAACATTGACGACGAGTACTTTGAACAAAGGGCACCAGAGGGGGTTGAAGGTGTGGTCGCCTACCGAGGCGAGGTGCGCAAGCTGGTCGGTCAGCTGATGGCAGGACTCAGGTCGGGTATGAGCTACAGCAATGCTCGGTCGGTTGCTGAATTGTGGGAGAAGGCAGAATTCATTCAGGTAACGGCGAACGGGGTCAACGAGAACCGGCCCCACGCCACCTTGCGATAGCCAGACAGGCTGAACATCGCAAGGTTAAAGACACCGGGTATGGCGCAAGGGGAACGAGCTGGCATGAACAGAATTTCTGAATCCGATATCCATCGTGTCCACAATGATTCGGGGATCGCGGTGGGCACCGGGCAATCGGTGTTGAGAGTGGAAGATCCAGACCTGCTCTGTGGGAAATCTACCTTTGTGGCCAACCTGGATCTGGATCAGTGCCTTTCGGCCCACTATGTCACCTCAATTGAGGCCCACGCCAACATAGAGGTAGACATACGTCGGGCCCTCGCCATGCCGGGCGTAGTGGGGGTGCTAAGCGCCAGTGACCTGTCAGCCGATTTCAACACCTATCCTCTGCTCGCTGGGGGCCAACGAAAGATCCTGGCTGATCGTCAGGTCCGGTTCGTTGGCGAGCCGATAGCTGTGGTGGTGGCCCAAACCCAAGCTCAGGCGGCCGATGCCGCTGAGATGGTGGATGTTGTCTATAAGCAGCTACCGGCTGTGATAGGGGGGTCGAAGGCGGCTCAGATCGAAGACAACATAGTGCTTCAAGCCACCGGGCCCGGCGAAAACCCGTCGAAGCCCACATTCGAGGACTGTGAGGTGGTGGTCGAGGCCACCATTGAAGTGCAACGCATAGCCCCTTGTCCCCTTGAAACACGAGTGGCAGCTTCACTTTGGACTGAGGACGGGAAGCTTGTTCACTATGCCGCGTGTCAAGGTGCCCATCCCATACGTGACGCGCTAGCTGCCCACTACCAAGCACAAGTGCAAGTCATCACGGCCGATGTTGGGGGTAGCTTCGGGGCGAAAGCTCGGCTGTATCCCGAAGAGATACTCCTGCCTGAGCTGGCACGGCGGGTCGGCAAGCCGGTGAGATGGGTGCCAACCCGAATGGCCGATATGGCAGCACTGGGGCATTCGCGAGCTCAAACCCAGACCGTCAAACTGGGCGGGGACAGCAACGGTACGCTTCGAGCGCTTGACGTTCACCTTGTGGCCGATCTGGGGGCGTATCCAATGACCGGGGGAGGCTTAGCCCGCAATACTGCGATGATACTGCCTGGCCCGTACACCACCATCAATCAGATCCATTGGGAAATCACAGCGGTGGTAACCAACACCACTCCTATTGCCGCGTATCGAGGAGCGGGCCGTCCTGAAGCAGCGTCCCTTTTGGATCGTGCTGTGAATATCTTTGCCGCCAAAATCGGGATGGACCAGGCGGAGATCCGGCGGCGGAATCTGATGCCGCCCCAAGATGTGGGTTACACAAATCCTGCTGGCCTGCAGTACGAGAGCGGCAACTATGGCGAAGCTCTAGAGGTGTTGCTTGAAGAGCTAGATTATTCGGCGCTAAAGGCTGAACAGGCTCAGCGACGCGCTCACGACAGCCAGACCCTACTTGGAGTTGGCATCGCAACCTTCATCGACCGAACCGCTGGCATACCCAATCCCGAATACGGGGCTGTTGAACTGCGCCGAGGCGGCGGATTCAAGGTTCTCACCGGGTCGTCTCCCTATGGGCAAGGCCATCATACGACGTGGATCCAGCTGGTCTCTGAGCGTACCGGTGCGCCACCATCAGCCATTGAGGTGATCCACGGAGATACGGATCTGGTGCCAAGAGGTGGAATCACCGGCGGATCCCGGTCTGCGCAGCGGGCTGGTACCGCCATAGTAGAGGCCACGAACGAACTCGTTGCCAAGGCCATGGCGGCTGCCGCTCAGCGACTTGAAGCCTCAGTTGGCGATGTTGAGCTTGACACCGAGCGCGGCCTGTTCCATGTCGCCGGTGTGCCAGCCGCCCCCACCATTACATGGGCTGAGTTAGCCAACGATCTGGCCGACCTTGGGTCATCGCTCAAATGTGAATCTGATTTCCTTGGCAATGCCACGGTGCCGTACGGAGCCTACGGGGCGGTAGTTGAGGTTGATGTCGAGACGGGGGCAGTTCGCTTGGATCGGCTGGTAACCGTCGACGACGCAGGCACAGTCATCAACCCCATGATTGTGTTCGGTCAGGTTCATGGCGCTGTAGCCCAAGGAATCGGACAAGCACTCCACGAAGAGTTCGTTTACGACGACGCAGGAACGCCGCTCAGCTCTTCGTTCATGGATTACAGCTTTGCCTCTGCAGCCGAGCTCTGTTCGTTCGAAACCCACCTGACCCAGAATCCGACGTCAAATAATCCAATCGGAGCGAAAGGTGTGGCAGAGTCGGGGGCAATCGGCGCTGTGCCAGCGGTGCAGAACGCCGTGGTCGATGCCGTAGCTCACCTCGGAATTGTACATATCGACACCCCTCTCACTCCTCAACGGGTGTGGACCACTGTTTGTGGTCTAGCATCCAAGGGTGCATGATCCTGAGCCCGTAATACCTGGCATCTCCGAGCCAGACCGTCAAGCATTCCAGCGTCGAACTCTGTCTGTGCTGTTCGCCAGTTCGGTGTTCGGACGGGGCGCCATGACCACTGTGTTTGTAGTGGCGGCGCTGCTGGTGGAGGAAATACTCGGCAGCGGAACATGGGCTGGACTTTCGGTGGTGGCAATCACTGTTGGCACGGCATTTAGTTCGTCGTATTTGGCGAAAATGATGCTGCAACGTGGTCGGCGGCCCGCCCTGGTTATCGGGTATTCGATCGCAGTGGCCGGGTCGCTAATCGCCCTGTTAAGCGGGCAGATGGCACTCAGTCGCAATAGCGCCGCCCTGCTTCCTGTTCTGCTCATCGGCATGGTCCTTTTCGGTGTCGGTCAAGGAGCAAGCAACCTGTCGCGGTACGCAGCATCGGATCTCGCTCATCCCGACAAACGGTCTCAGGCCATCGGGCTTGTAGTGTTTGCCTCAACTGCTGGCGCCGTGGGAGGCCCGGCACTTGCGGGGCTAGCCGGGAAGGTCGCCCAAAGGGTGGACTTCTACCCCCTGGTGGGGCCGTTCATGTTCTCTTTGGCGTTCTTCAGCATTGCTGGATTCATCTTGTGGACGAGTTTGCGACCCGACCCCTTGGTGCTGTCCGGTGGGGTTGACAAAGACAAGACCGTAGCTCGCCCTTCGTTTCGAGATGGGGTCGGATATATCCGCCAGAGCCGGATGGCCATGCTCGCCGTAGTGGGATTGGTGATTTCACAAGCGGTGATGGTGATGGTCATGACCATGACACCACGGCATATGACGGGTCATGAGCATGATCTTGGATGGGTTGGGCATGTGATATCGGCCCATACGGCCGGAATGTTTGCCTTTGCCCCGCTGGCTGGATGGGTGGCCGACAAGGTTGGAAAGATGAAGACCCTGATGATTTCGGCCGTGGTGCTAATGATCGCAACCGGCATCACTGCAGCGGCCACCAATGCCGAGTTGTGGATGATGCTGCTAGGCCTCTATTTGCTGGGACTGGGATGGAGTTTTGGAGTCGTGGCTGGCAGTTCGTTGCTTACAGAGTCAGTTGAACCAACCCATCGGGTTCCGGCCCAAGGGGCTGCTGACGTTATAGCCAGCCTAACAAGCGGCATCGGCGCTCTGGCCTCTGGTGTGGTTGTGACCTATGCCGGTTTCGACTTGTTGTCAGTTGCTGGGGTGGTTGGTGCCGCGATACTGCTCGCGGTGACATTACACCGATACTGGTTGAGCCCAGTGCGGGTCTAACGCCAGTTCACATCTAGGTGGCGGTCCGCGGTGGGACCGCGACCGTCATCAGGTCCTTGGCCACAACCACATCGTCGAACACCGTCCGAGCCTCGTCGCCTAGGCGTTCAGGGTCGCTGTAGCGGGCAGAGAAATGGGTCAGTACCAATCGTCGGACTCCGGCGCGGCGGGCTAGCTTACCTGCATCCAAGGCCGTCATGTGTGCGTATTTCGCCGCTAACTCCCCATGTTCACTGTGGAATGTTGCTTCACAAACCAGCATGTCAACACCATCAGCTAGCAAGTAGGCGTTTTCACACGGTCGAGTATCCATCACCACCGCCATCGATTGACCTCGACGCAAAGACGATACATCCTCAACCCGCACTAGCCCTCCGTCGGTTTGCAGCCATCCTTGGTCAACTAACCGGCCCACATCGGGGCCATCGATGCCGTGCTTGGCTAACAGGGAACGGTCAAGGCGTCGATGATCTGGTTCATCGATTCGGTATCCATAGGTGGCAACCCGATGGTCAAGTTTATGAGCCGACAAGACAGTCGTCGACCCCAAGCTAGCCAAACGACCACCACTAGTGATCGGACAGCCAACCGCCTCGCTTCTGTCGTGAAACAACGACGCGGATCTCAGCCGGTCAAAGTATTGGGAATCGTCGCCAGGAAAGAACACCGGTAGGGGAGGGGGGTCGCTCCTATCTCGGTTGTCTAGGGCACGACGTTGGATTACCCCAGGCAAGCCTAGGCAGTGGTCTCCGTGGAAATGGGTGATACAAACCGCACTGAGTCGGGGGATGGAAACGCCAGCCAGTATCGCTTGGCGCTGGGTTCCTTCACCCGGATCGAACATGATCAGAGCATCGTCCCACCGCACCACAAGGCTGTTGTGATGTCGGTAACGGGTAGGGGCCTGTGAAGCAGTTCCTAGCACGATCAACTGGCGAGCGCTCATGGACGCTAGCGTATGGGTGTGACAGACCGGATTGGTGCGGTAGATCTGGGGGGAACCCATCTAAGGGTTGCTGTTGTGTCGGCAACGGGTCAGGTGATAAAGCGAAAGCGGGTGGACACGCCCCTGGATGCCGACCGTCCCGACATGATCCCGGCACTACTACACGAAGTGGTGGGGGAGCCGCCGCGCCTTGGCGTTGATCGGGTGGTTGTTGGTCTGCCCGGACTCGTTGACTACGACGCCCAAAAACTCTGCCATGCCCCTAACATCCCTGATCAGTGGCACCAATGGCTAACCGCCGAATGGCTGAGCAGCCAGATCGGGGTTCGTGTTAGCTTGGCTAACGACGCCGATCTGGCGGCAGTAGGCGAGGCGTGGTTCGGAGCCGCACGCCACCAACAAGATATGTTCTATGTGACCGTATCAACCGGGGTTGGTGGCGGGGCCGTGCTCGGTCGCAGACTGGTGCGAGGCCGCTACTCAGCGGGCGAGATTGGCCACACAATGGTGAGCCGCAAACCACTGTTGACTGGCCATCCAGCCACGGTGGAACGACTGGGATCAGGGACATCGATCGCTGAATCGGCACAAACCCACGGCTTGGAACAGAGAAACTCGGCCCTGGCCAATCTTGCACGGGCTGGTCACGATGTGGCAGCAAAGATCTGGGACGAGGCTATCGAGGTGGTATCAATTGGTGTGGTCAATATGGCGTGGATCTTGTCGCCACAGATGGTTGTGATCGGGGGTGGTGTTGGGTCCAACACCGATCTGTTCCTGGGACCGATCCAACTAGCACTGGCTCGATACGGGCCCACCTTTGAACGGCCAATAGAGGTTGTAGGCGCGGCCTTGGGCGACGACGCGGCGTTGGCCGGGGCGGCCGGATGGCTCCAAGCCGGTGGGAGCCCCAATGAGTGAGGATCTGCACACCCTGCGAATCGAATCGGTCAGCGACTGGGCCTCCGCGTCGGCTGACCTGTTCGCCACGGCAATCTCATCGGCTATCGAACAACGGGACCAATGCCTGCTTGCATTATCGGGAGGCATGACTCCACGTCCGGTATTGGCCGAACTGGCCAAACGCTCCCTGGATTGGGACAGGGTTGTGATCTTTCAGGTCGACGAGCTGATAGTGCCCCTTGATGCCCCTGAACGTAACCTGACGGCCCAACGGGCGGCGTTTGAGGGCCTGCCGATCACCTGGGTGCCAATGCCAGTCGATCAACTCTTGGTTCCCAGTATCACCGAGCAAGCAGACTCCAGCGCCAACCGTCCGCTGTCGTGCCACGCAGAACTAGACGCCTTCGAGTCGGCCCGTTGCCAATCAGGTAACCACACGTCACATCTGGTGACATCCACAATTAGGGATTTCTCATGTCGCCTTGTTGAACTGGCGGATGACCCTCCTGTCGTTGACATTGTCCAACTTGGATTCGGAGTTGGCGGACACACTGCATCATTATTGCCTGGCGACTCGTCGGTCAATGAACTAAGGCGGTACGTGGCATTGACGGGGAGATACAAAGGTCATCGCAGGCTTACGTTCACACGCCCGGTCCTAGATCGGGCGAGGCTTGCCATCTGGCTGGTTAGAGGAGCCGACAAACGGGTCTCACTGAACCGGGTATTAGCTGGTGACCTGTCTATTCCTGCTGGCCTGATCCGACCGCGCCAGTCGGTGGTGGTAGCCGACGAGGAAGCAGCTGTACAGGTCTGACCGTTGGCCAGGTCTGACCCTTGGTCAGGTCTGACCCTTGGCCGGGTTAGTTGGCTCGGCGTTCGAGCACCGAAATCACCGGTCGGTGGTCACTGCCCGCAGGGTTTCCGATCCGAAGCTCACGGACTTGGAAATGGTCGGTAACTAGTACATGGTCGAGCCTCAACACTGGAGGCAGAAGCGGTTTGGACGCTGGCCATGTATTGTCGGGGCCACAGCCTTTGACGCTGTGGGCATCGGTAAACGCAGCGTCTAAGACCCTACGGAACTGGGTGTGATCTTCAGTGGCATTGAAATCACCAGCCAATATTAGGGGGCCCGACGAGTGTGTTTTTGCTTCGACGGCCAATCGTTCGAGTTGCCGCTGCCAGACACCAATCGATGGGGCACTAAGGGGTGCATTAAGGTGGATGTTGCGCAACGCAAACGGCCCTTGGGGGGACTGAACAGTTGTGGTTAGGGCGTTGCGTGACACATCAGAGGCAACCAGCGGTCCTACCGAGGTTTCGGCCAGGGGCCATCGGCTCCAGATCAACATGTTAATGGTGTCTGATGGCTCTGTGGCCCGGAACCGGTACTCGGCCAGTTCATCGACTAAAGCCAACTCTTGGGCGAATGGGGTCAGTACTTCTTGCAGCACAATAATATCGGCGCCGTTGGCCACAATTTCTGCCGCCACCTGGCGTGCTGTTTCGGTGCTATCGGTCTCAGAGGTGAGTCCACCAACATTGTGGGTGTAGATCACAATCGCGTCTTGGCCCACCTTGTCTGGGCCACATCCGATGATTGAGCCGAAGGAGGAAAAGCTGGCCAGGTAGACCAGGGCAGTCCCTAGCGCTGCTAAGCGCATGATTGGGAGGCCACTGCGCCAAGCAACGACCCAAAGTCCCACCAAAGCGGGGAGCGAAAACGCAGACAATCCGGCTAGCCCCAATAGCAGGGTGGAGTTATGTTCACCCCAATGAAGGTAGAACGCGGCGGCTAATCCCAAGGTTAGAACGGAACCGATGACGAGCCAGGTGGTTGTTCTCATACAGTCGGTCCCACTGTAGATCCCAATCTTGGAGATTTGACCAGAAACTAGCAAGCCGAACTTTGGGCCAATCGTGATGGTTCGACACCCAAGGTAACCTAGCCTGGGAGTTAATGAGTAGTAACCCACCTCGCCGCTACCTGTTGCGCACCTTCGGCTGCCAGATGAACGAACACGATTCAGAACGGATCGCTGGGCGTTTAGAGGCCGACGGCTATGAGCCAACCACCTCTGCCGAGCACGCCGATGTGGTGGTGTTCAATACCTGCTGCATACGTGAAAACGCTGACAACAAGCTCTATGGAGCATTGGGCAATCTCAAAGCGGTTAAGGCCGAGCGCCCCGACATGCAGATTGTGGTTGGTGGGTGTCTGGCCCAAAAAGACCGAGATTTGCTCCAAAGACGTGCAGGTCATGTCGATGTTGTACTCGGTACCCACAATGTCCACCGGATCGGTGAGTTGTTGGTAGATTCGGCCCAAAACGGCCCAATAACCGAGATTTGGGATCAACCCGACATCGACGATCCGTTCGCAGTAGTGGACGGACCAGCCGTCCGCAACCAGAACACGGGATGGTCGGCGTGGGTCACCATCCAGATTGGTTGTGACAATTCGTGTGCATTTTGCATCGTGCCTTCAGTGCGCGGTTCTGAGATCTCGCGACCCATGGACGAAGTGGTAGCCGAGGTGGAACGGCTAGCAAGCCAAGGAGTTACCGAAATAACCTTGCTTGGTCAAAACGTCAACTCTTATGGACGTGACCTATCTCTGGCTGCTCGCAAAGCTGGTGGCCAAGGTCGGGTCCGGCCCCTGTTTGCAGACCTGCTGAGCCGGGTAGGTCTAGTCGATGGGATAAGGCGGGTTCGATTCACCAGTCCGCATCCCAAAGACATGACTTCCGATGTGTTCGACGCAATGGCGAATACTGACACTGTGGTGCCCCATCTGCATTTCCCTCTCCAATCAGGGTCAGATCGAATCTTGGCAGCCATGCATCGCGGCTATCGGGCCGAGCGTTATCTTGAGCGGCTGCAACAGGCCAGAAACCGTATAGAGGACCTAGCAGTGTCGACCGACATCATCGTTGGATTCCCCGGGGAAACCGAAGACGATTTCGTCAAAACCTTGGAGGTTGCGGCCGAGGCCCGGTTCGATAGTGCATACACATTTGTGTTTTCGCCTCGTCCCGGGACTGAAGCCGCCGAGATGCAGGACCAGTACTGCGATCCTGAGGAGGTAAAAGATCGGTACGCTCGGCTAAGGACGGTTATCGAACGCTCCGCTCTAGCCCGCTACCGGGACCGCATAGGGCTTGTTGAACAGGTCATTGTTGAGGGTCCAGATAAGAAGCACGGTCGTACCACCGGCCGAACGATTCACAACAAACTGGTCCACTTTGAGTCAGGCCCGATCAAGCCCGGTTCGTATGCCACGGTGAAGGTCACCGATGCGTCGCACCAGTATCTACTAGGTGAGCTGGTTGAAGTGACTGAGGTGGCACGACATCGCACCAAGATCGTTTTGGCCGAAATGTGACGGGGTCCATGCTTTTGGCGTATCTTACTGATTCGCAGGCATTATAGGAGACCGGTTGGAACCCAAAACACGTCGGTGGTACTTGATACCCTCCCCCTTGCTGGGGCCTTCGTGTTGGAGCGGCGTGGCGGAAGTGCTCGTCAATACCGGTCAGAGAGTTCTGGTAGCACAGTCGGGGTTGACCACCACTGCCCATAGTGATCATGTCACGCCTTGGATCGAAGAGATCGCCTCAATTCCGCGACCCGACGACGACTTGCCAGTGGTTGTGGTTGGGCACTCGGCTGCCTGCCCCCGAATCCCACTTCTCGGACACGAACTGCTGAACCGGGGATGGAATGTGGAATCTATAATCTGCACCGATGGTCGGCTCCCAGACGGCGAGGCGTTCACCGCCCATCCTGAATTCGGCAAGATGCTTGATTCCATGGTGCGGCCCGATGACTATTTGCCCCCATGGCCTTTGTGGTGGGGGTCGTTGGTTATTGGACTGGTCGTTGATCCAGAGGTGCGCGAAAGGGTATTGACCCAAGCTAAGCCCATACCCCGATCATGGTTTGATCAGGGCTGTCCAGTCCCAGCTCTGCCTGCGGGCGTTGGCCGTGGCTATCTTGCATTCGGGGAGGGCTACAGCGAAGCCGCTCAGCAGGCTGAGACCGATGGATGGCTAGTAGCCAAACTTGAAGGTGACCATCTGCATCAGGTGGTTGCACCGGAGGAAGTAACCGATGTGCTGGTGGAAATGGCAGCTCGGTTAGGTGCTGAGTCGGGGCGTTGCTGAGCCGACTGGTTCAATTCCGGCTATCTTGGTGACAGTAGAGCCCGCCGTCTAGACCGACTTAGCCACCTTGCCCCCTTCCCTTCATGAGCTGGAGCCTTTGGTGATTGTTGGTCCTACCGCGTCCGGGAAGTCGAAGCTTGCGGTAGAACTCGCAAAGCGAGTCCCCGGCGCAGAGGTGGTTTCGGCCGACGCAATGGCGGTCTATCGAGGCATGGATATTGGTACAGCCAAGCCGTCGGTAGAGGAACGCTGCGGGATCACTCACCACCTGATTGATGTGGTTGACCCAACAGAGGAATACACCGTGGCCCGGTTCCAAGCTGACGTTGCCGAAGCCGTGGCCGCTATCGGGGCAAGAGGGGCAGTGCCCATTGTTGTGGGGGGAACCGGGTTATACGTGCGAGCGGTGGTAGACAACTTCACCGTTCCGGGTCAATTCCCCAAACTTCGCGAACTGATCGAGTCAGAAGAGTCAAACGAAAGGCTTTGGGAGCATCTACAGAAACTGGATCCGCCGGCAGCCAGCAAGATCCTGCCTAACAATCGGCGTCGAATAGTACGTGCTCTAGAAGTAACCTTGGGCTCAGATCAACCTTTTTC
>Ga0316192_10002030_pt1 | contig 14885 bp, 15 predicted proteins | sample MerIslwburrow_MG_FD_204931 | JGI IMG/M metagenome (GOLD analysis project Ga0316192, IMG submission 204931) | Coastal sediment microbial communities from Maine, United States - Merrow Island worm burrow | ecosystem: Environmental > Aquatic > Marine > Coastal > Sediment | place: USA: Maine...
CGGCATCTCGAAGAGCCTGAACACCATCAAAAACGACTGGTGGCGCATCCAGGAACACATGGGCATCGAGAACATGCTGATGCTCAACGACATGACCATGGACGATATTGAGCTCGTCGAGTTCCCCTACGCGGATGACTGGTACGACAAACCCGAGATGCTGGTCCCGCCGATGAATAACCCGTCCGAGCTGTGGATGCGCCGTAATCACAAGCAGGACCTGGCGTTCCGTCCGCTCGAAAATGCGCTCTTGAACGGCACCGTTGATGCCATCTACACCCAGAGCAAGGTCTTCCAACACCTTCAAGAGGCGACAGGAAAAATCAAGATGATCGAGGATCTGTCCAAGAATTCAGACTGGACCCTGCAGGTCGCCAACACTCCCGCCGTCATCACCTGCACCGAAGTTATGGCCAAAAAGCACCCCGAGCTGGTTGTCGCCTACATGAAGGCGATGGTCAAGGTGGGGCGCTGGGCGAATCGGAACAAGCGCGCTGCCGGTGAGATTCTCAACCGTCAGACCTTCTATCTGGATGCCGAGGATACCTACGAGGGCATCAAGCACGTCGACATGGTGCCGAGCCTGAGTGCACAGAACCTGGAGTGCATCAACATCGGCAAAGATTTCATGGTCAGCCACGGCTACATCAAGAACGACTTCGATGTGAACGAGTGGGCGGCCCCGGAGTTCCTTGAGCAGGCGGCGACGGAAGTGCTCAAGGAGGAATGGGAAAGAAAGAGCTGGAGCAAGCTCCCCAAGGGCGGCGGGCTCAATGTGGAAGGCACGCGGCTCGGCTAACTCGAGAAGATGCGATCACCCCTCTTGCCCCCCCACAGGGGGGGCCGGAAGGGTGACAGCAGCGAAAAATGGAGGAACGCCGTCATGACAGCGGATGCACGCGACAATGGGAAACCGACGTGTTGTGGCCCCGGTGATATCTCAGCGTGCCAGCTTGAGACTGCCGAAGAGCAGGAAAAGACTGATTCAAAAGCAAAATCGCCGAAGAATAAGGCGGTGACCGATGAAACGAAGAAGGACCAACAGGCGTAGCGAAGGCCCGGCGGTGTGCGACCGAACGAATGGAGAGGAATAGTGATGAGTCGACTTTTCCGTTGCAGTGCGGTTGTCGCGATGCTCTTCGGAGCCGCCGCGAGTTCTTTTGCAGCGGAGACCGGAAAGCCCGCTTCTGCGGCCGAGGACATGCAGCTTCCCGAACGCAAACAAACCACCCTCGGTCTCTATGTGACCGCCGCCCAGGCCTACGAGATGTGGAAAGCCGCACCGGACCAGGTGAAGGTCATCGACGTCCGCACCCCTGAGGAGTACGCATTTGTCGGTCACCCGGAAATGGCATGGAACATACCGCTGGCCTTTGTGACCTATCAGAGAAAGGACGGCAAAACCGCATACGACGTGAAGTGGAATGCGGACTTCGTCACCGAAGTCAAAGGGATTGCCGGACCGACCGACATCCTGCTGGTCACGTGCCGGTCGGGTGACCGCAGTGCCATGGCAGTCGACAAGCTCGCGGCAGCCGGCTTCACAAACACTTACACCATCGTCGATGGAGTGGAAGGGGACAAGGTGGAGGACCCGGGGAGCGTCTTTGTCGGCAAAAGGATGAGGAACGGCTGGAAGAACTCAGCACCCTGGGTTTACGGCTTTGATCCCGAGAAGATCATCCTTGAAGAAGGCGCTTCACAGTCAGCACAGAAGTCCGATTGATCATTCGTTCGGGATGCGCGATCGATCGGCCACATTGGAAGAGGAGGATGAGATGAAAAGGCATGTTGTTATTGGGATGACTCTCGTGGTCGCAGTGTTGATGGCGTCGGTACTTTTTGCCGGGGATCAGGACCCGAAACAGGGTGGGGCGCCGGCGCCGGCTGCATCACCTTGTGGTTCCTCCGACCAGGTGCCCGCATCGAACAATACGAGCCTGGGGCTCTATGTATCGCCGCAGGAGGCCTACGCCATGTTGCAGGCCGACCCCGATGGGGTACACCTCCTCGATGTTCGCACCTTCGAGGAGTACATGTTCGTAGGCCATGTCGAGGCTGCGAAGAACGTGCCTCTGGTCTTCCCCAAGTACGATCCTGACGGTCCTTCGATGCCGGGCAGACCGCCCGGTTGCACGGGGGATCCCAACCCCGATTTCATCGCCCAGGTGAAGGAGGCAATCGGCCCTGACGCCACGGTACTGGTGATGTGCTCGACCGGTGGCCGTGCCGCGATGGCGGTCAATACGCTTGCGAAGGCAGGATTCGAGAACGTCTACAACATCATCAACGGCCTGGAAGGTGAGATTGTCGATAACCCGGGAAGCGCGTACTTCGGCAAACACATGAGGAACGGCTGGAAGAACTGCGGGCTCCCTTGGACCTACAGCTTCAATCCGGATCTGATGTGGGTCGCCCCAAAAGAATAGACAGACACGAGTTCAAAGCCCGGAGGGAGTGAAACATGAAAGTCATCATCGTAGGTGGAGTGGCAGGAGGGGCGTCGTGTGCGGCGCGTCTGCGCAGGCTGGACGAAAAAGCGGAAATCCTCATGGTGGAGCGCGGACCGTACGTCAGTTACGCCAATTGCGGGCTTCCGTACCACATCTCGGGGGTGATCCCGCAGGAGTCGAGTCTCCTGGTCGCCAACGAGCAGGTGTTCCGCGCCCTCTACGGCATCGATGTGCGGACAAGCTGCGAGGCAATCGCCATCGACCCGAAGAAAAAGACCGTCGACCTGAAGGACGTCGAGACAGGCGAGGTGACGACCGAAAGCTACGACAAGCTGGTGCTGTCACCCGGGGCCGCCTCGGTTCATCCGCCCCTGCCGGGCATCGACCTGCCCGGGATCTTCCACGTGCGGACCGTGCCGGACGCGCGCACCATCAAAGAGTGGGTCGCGGGAGGCACCGACTTCCTGGCGGGGATGTCAAAGTACGCGGGGATCCAGTACGTCAAGCCGACGACGCGTGCCGTCGTCATCGGCGGCGGTTTCATCGGCCTCGAGACGGCGGAGAATTTAGTTCACCTGGGCTTCGACGTGACCCTCCTCCAGAAACTGCCTCAGCTCCTGGGCCCGCTGGACCACGAAGTCGCGCGTCTCGTTGAGGAACATGTGAAGAGGAATGGCGTCAACGTCGTCCTCAACGACGGCGCGGCGGCCTTCGCCGAGCTGGAGGGCGGCGCTATCGAAGTGCAGACGGCTTCCGGTAAGACCTACCCTGCCGACATCGTGATCCTCGCGATCGGCGTGCGGCCGGACACAACGCTGGCCAAGGCGGCCGGGCTCGAGATCGGCGAGCGCGGCGGGATCCGTGTCGACGACCAGATGCAAACTTCCGACCCGGACATCTTCGCGGTCGGCGACGTCATCGAGGTCAAGGACATCGTCACCGACGAGTGGAGCCTGATGGCGCTGGCCGGGCCGGCGAATAGACAGGGCCGGATTGCAGCCGACGTCATCGCCGGGAGGGACTCCCACTTCCGGGGCGTCCAGGGCACCGCGATCATCGGGCTCTTTGGCGGCGCCGCCGCCTGGACGGGGGTCAACGAAAGGACGCTCGAGCGGCTCGGCGATGACGACTACGAGAAGGTCTACATCTTCCCGAACTCGCACGCCGGCTACTACCCGGGCGCCATGATGATCGGGATGAAGATCATCTTCCGCAAGTCCGACGGCCGTCTCCTCGGGGCGCAGGCGCTCGGCCATGATGGACCGGCGGTGGACAAGCGAATCAGCGCCCTGGCTGTGGCCCTTCAGATGGGCGCGACGATCTACGACCTCGAGGAGGCCGAGCTCTGCTACGCGCCCCAATTCGGCAGCGCCAAGGATCCGGTCAACTACGCCGGAATGGTCGCCGCCGACGTCCTCTGCGGAGATATGCCGATCGCCCATTGGGACGACCTCGGCGACGCCCTCCTGCTCGATGTGCGCCAGCCGGTGGAGCTGGTCGTCGAATCGGTGCCGGGCGCGGTCAATATCCCGCTGCCGGAGCTCCGCGCACGCCTCGGCGAGCTGCCGAAGGACCGCGAGATCCTGATCATCTGCCGCTCCGCCCAGCGCGCCTACTACGCAACTCGGATCCTCCTACAGAACGGCTTCAAGGCCAAGAACCTCTCCGGGGGCACGCTGACGCGGGCGATGTACGCAACGGTCTGAAATCGTGGAACGCGAAGAACGCCAATTGGGACAGCCGCAAACCGGACGTAGGCGGGGGTAAAAAATGGACGCCATCTTCGACACGCTCTCTCGCACCGTCGAACAGCTCATCGCCCGGGCTGACGGGCCGCTGCACTTCCGGCTGGTGGTCATGCCGACCGTGGTCACCATCCTCGCGATCCGGGCCCATGTGAGGGACGTCAAAGAAGGAAATCCGATTTTCTTTGGGGCCTTCGTCACGAGCCCGACCGAGAGGCGGCGGCTTTTCCGCTCCGGGCTCAAGGATTTCGGCAGGGTCTTCATCATCGCGTGCGTGCTTGACACCACGTACCAGATCCTGGCGTTGAAGGCCTTCCACCCCGTACAGATGCTGATCGTGGCCGTGGTGTGCGCCATTGTCCCGTACTTCCTGGTTCGAGGCCCAATCCTGCGTCTCGCGCATTGGTTCCGCCTGCGCGTGAGCGGGTCGGCCGGCACGTCAACGGCCGCCGCGAATCCCGATTCCGAAAGCCCTGTGAAAGAGGAGTCGGCCGATGAGTAAAGAGAATCCCTCGGTGTTCGCCAAGATCAGCTGGCCCCGCCCGTTCGTTGGACTGCGAGGCATCACAAAGGCCGACGTCCCGCGCGAGGTCTCCGCGGGCATCACCCTGGCCGCCCTGATGATCCCCCTCAATATCGGCTACGCCCAGGTGGCCGGGCTGCCCCCCGTGGCCGGCCTCTATGCGGCCATCATTCCGTTGGCGGTCTTCGCCCTGCTGACGAGTTCGCGCCACCTGGTGACGAGCCCCGACGCCTCCATGGCCGGGCTGGTCGGCGCCGCCCTCGTCGCCTTTGCCGCGCCCGGGGACCCGCTGCGTTTGCAGTACGCCCTCGCGCTGGCCGTGATCATCGGAGTGTTGTTCTTCGTCTTCTGGCTCTTCCGGTTGGCGTTCCTCGCCAACTTCCTATCGCGCGCCGTGATGGCGGGCTTCATCACCGGCCTTGGGATCGAGGTGTTCACCAATCAGGTGCGAAAGATCCTCGCCGCCCCCCACGTGGCAGAGGCGGGCGGGGCGTTGGCGGCGGCTGAACGGATCAAGGATGCCATGGCGAGCTCCGTCGAGACCGAGGGCTACTTCGTGGAGCTGGTAGCCCTGTTCGACTCGATTCCCCGGGCCAATCTGTGGTCGGTGGCGATCGGGGTCAGCGCTTTCCTGATTGTCCGGCTGATGAAACGGTATACACCAAAAATCCCCGGGGCCTTGGTGGCCCTGGTGTTGCTGACGGTCATCGTTGCGGTCTTCGACCTCGCCGCCAAGGGAGTGGGCGTTCTCGGTGCGATGCCCTCGGGCCCCCCGGCGTTGACCGTGCCCGCCATTCCCATGGCCGACTACCTGCGGCTGCTGCCCAGCGCCCTGGCGATTGTGGCCATTCTTCTCTGTGAAGGTCTGCTCGTGGTCCGCAGCTACAGCACCAAGTACGGATACAAGGTGGACGGCGATCAGATGTTGTTCGCTTACGGCGCGGCCAACATCGCGGCCGGTTTCACCGGCTCGTTCGTCACCGGCAACAGCCCCTCCCGTTCGGCGGCGATGGATGCCTCGGGTGCGAAGAGCCAGCTGCCCAGCCTTGTGGCGGCCGGGACGATCGCGATCGTGATGCTCTTCTTCACCGACATGCTGGCCTACCTACCGAATGCGGCCCTGGCCGGGATCGTCGCCAACGCGGTGCTGTCGCTGATCGAGGTCCACGAGCTCCGCGAGCTGTGGCGGATGCGCCGATCGGACTTTTGGATCGCCGCCATCTGTCTTCTCAGCGTGCTGGCCCTGGGTCCGCTGCGCGCCGTCCTCATCGCCTTCCTCCTATCCACCATCGACGTCATCCGGCGGGCGTCTCGTCCGGAGACGGCGGCGCTACTTGAAGCCCCTGACGGCAGCCATTTCGCTCCCGCGGGCGTCGACGGTGCCGTCAATCCGTCTGGCCTGGTCATCTATCGATTCGGCGCACCGCTCTACTTTGCCAACGCGACCCTGTTCCTCGACGACGTCGAGCAGCTCCTCGACCGAACGCCCACCCCTGTCCGCTGGTTCGTACTGGATGCGGAAGCGATGATCGACGTCGACACCACCGGCGCGGGGGTCCTGCGTCAGGCGATCACCCTGCTGGCCGAACGCGACATCACCTTCGCTGTCAGCCGCGCCGATCAGGCCTTCCGCTCCTGGCTCGAGAAATACGATCTCATGGAGCTGATCGGCGAGAGCCATTTCTACCCGACAAACCGCCACGCGGCGGCTGCGTTTCGCCAGGGCTCGGAGTGAGTGGTTGCACCAGTTGACCTGATTGCCAAGTGCCATAGGAAACTGAAGGCTTTCCTGCCGTGATGCGCGGGATATTGGATGCAGAATATGCGGGTTCAACGGCCGCAGGTCCGCATAGAGAATATTTCGAGATTTCTTATGATCGGGCCATGATTCTCGTTGATACAGCGAAGTTTGAACGATCTGTTGTCATGGTTGCTGCGCTTCACGACCAATCGAATGCTCCCGCCTATTGGCCGACGCGAACACCCTCCGTTCAGACTCCTCTCGGCAAGCGGACCCGGAAGGTCGTGCCGCTTTCTTCCGTGCTTTCGAAGTCGACCGAACCGCCCAGATACCTCGTGACGAGGAGCCGGATGCTGTAGGTGCCGATGCCGCGACCGGACCCCTTGGTGGAGAACGACCGCTTGAAGACCTGCAGTTGGACCTCGCGCGGCATGACCGCCGAGTTGTTCACCCAGAACTCCACCTCGTCGCTGTGGACCGTCGATCCCAGGCTGACGGTCTCGCCCTCCGATGACGCCTCAAGGGCGTTCTTCACCATGTTGCCCAACACCCGGAGGAGCAGTGTGTGGTCCGATTGGAGGGTCAGGTCGTCGGAATCCGCGGCGACCGTGATGATCTTGCCTTCGGCCACCTCATGATGCCGGTAGGCTACCGCCAGCTCTTCGAGGAGCTCCTTCGTCCGAATGGAGATCAAAGCCGGCAACAGCTCGCCGGCTTCCGCAGCCATCAGCGACCGCTGGTTTTGGATCTCCTCGATGAGGCGCTGCGAAATCTCGTTGACCGTCGCGGCGACCTCGGGAAGTTCGTCGGGCTCCGACTCCAGGAGCAGCTCGGTATAACCTCGAAGCCCGCCGGCGGTGTTGAGGACATCGTGGAAGAAGGTGCGCTCCAGCGCCAGCCGCCTCTTTTCGTGGCTGATGTCCTGCAACGCACAGATGGTAAAGAGCTCACCGTCATACTTGAACGGCACCGTCGAGACCTTGAGATCGATGGCATCGAAGGAGTCGCCGATCGCCATCCGGCACTCCCTCGAATCCGACCCGCCCTGTTGGGCGGCGAGAATAGCTTGCACCGCACCGCAGGTTTGACAGGACTCGGTCGTGCCACAACCTCCCGCCGTCTCCGTTGCATGGAGGCAACCCAGGGCCTCACCGGGTCGACTCCCGAGCACGTCGGTCGTCGGCTCGATGCCCAGGAAGCAGAAGGTCGCGCGATTGGCGAAGACGATCTGCCGGTGTTCGTTGAGGAACAGCAGGACGTCCGGAACCGAACCCAGGATCTCATCCAGCAGCGGGACACCCGAAAGCAGCTCGAACAGGTTGACGACTTCCAGTTCAGGCGCCCGTTCGGCGGGTGCAAACTTTGTCTCCATGATCTTCTATCCTCCTACGACCCCGACCTCAACCAGCATTTCTTACCACGTCGCGTAGCAAGACCGGAGAGATATGCAGGGTAGCCGGGATTCGAAGAGATGCAAACTCGGAAAACTACGAGGCCTGATCTCAGGGACTACGGAGAGGAAAATATAGGCGTGAGTCCATCTTCCCCGTATTTTTCCGAGTTCCCAGGATGCTGCGTACCAGCTACCCTGTATCCGATGACCGGAGACATCGAGAGGAAGTGGCGCGAAAGGGGGCATGCAGTCATGGCAGCAACCACCATTACGTCCCGACCGGGAAGAAGGACTGTTGCGGTGATCGCGATTACAGCCGTGATCGTGCAATTGAGCGGCGTGGCTCTGGTGCAGGCGCAGGAGCCTGCGGCGGCGCCCGCTGCCGCGACCGAGGAGGCCCCAGCCGGTATCCCGGCGGAGCAGCTCGAGTCGTTGGTCGCGCCGATCGCGCTGTACCCCGACGCGCTGTTGGCCCAAGTCCTTGTCGCTTCGACCTACCCGCTGGAGATCATGCAGCTCCAGCAGTGGCTCACCAAGAACCCGGACCTCGAGGGTGATGCGTTGGCCGATGCGGTCGCCGAGCAGCCCTGGGACCCGAGCATCCAATCCATGGCGGCGGTCCCCGATGCGCTCGAACGGCTTGCCAACGACATCCAATGGACCACCGAGCTGGGCAACGCATTTCTCGCCCAGCAGAGCGACGTCATGGATGCCGTCCAGAGCATGCGGCAGAAGGCGCAGGAAAAAGGCGCGCTGGAGTCCAATGAGCAGCAGAAGGTCGAGACCCAGGTCGTCGAAGAAAAGACGGTCATCATCGTCGAATCCGCCGATCCCGAGGTGATCTACGTGCCGTCCTACAACCCGACCTATGTCTACCCCCCGCCCGTCTATCCCTATCCACCCGTGTATTACCCTCCCTATTACGGCGGCGCGTTTGTCGCGTTCAGCGTCGGGGTCGCGTGGGGCGCTGCGATTTGGGGTGGTTCGTGTTGCCACTGCGGATGGGGGCACAACGATATCAACATCGACATCGACAATAACTTCAACCGAAACACGAATATTGACAGAGGCGACCGCGGAGGCGGCAGCTGGCAGCACGACCCGCAGCATCGCGGGGGTGCGCCCTATGCGGACCGGGCAACGGCCGACAAGTTCGGGGGCACGGCCCGCGGCGATTCGATGTCCAGCCGGCAGGCAAGCGCCCGTCAGCAAGGCGGGTCCCGCAGCTCGTCGCCCAGTGCCGGCACGGCGAACCGGTCTGCGGGCGGGGGGACCGCAAGCAGATCGGGTGCTCCGAGCGCGGGCGGAATGGATCGCTCGACGGGCGGAGGGGCCGGCGGACGTTCGAGTGCGCCGAGCGCCTCCAGCCTCGGCGGGAGCGGCGGCGGAGACAAGATCGGAAGCCGCAGCATTCCGTCGAGCAGCGGGATGGGCGCTAGTGGCTTCGGGGGCAGCTCGAGCGGCTTCAGCGGTTCGAGCGCCCGGTCGGCAAGCTCGCGGGGCGCCTCCAGCATGGGTTCGCGAGGTGGTGGCTCCCGGGGAGGAGGAGGACGAAGGAGATGAGCACGATGAATACCCGATTTGATGTAAGGATCTCCTGGATGCCCGGCGCACGGGCCGTACCTCTCATGATCTGTCTCGCCTTTGGATGCGCGTCGGCGCCTCCCACACCTGAAGCGACTCAGACCACGACCGTGACCCCAACGGTGCAGCAGAAAATGTTCACCTCGCCCGAGGAAGCCGTCGAGGTGCTCATCGAGGCCGCTGAAAACGGTGATGCCGCAGCATTGGCTGAGATATTCGGACCCGACGGAATGGATCTGGTCGCCACCGACGATCCGGTGCTCGACAAGAACCAGGCCGCAGAATTTGCCGCGGAAGCACGGATCAAGACCGAGATCGTTCGGGATCCCGAGAATCCCGACGTGGCCACCCTCGTGGTGGGGCCCGATGATTGGCCGTCGCCGATACCGATTGTCAACGACGGCGGTTCATGGCGCTTCGACACCGAAGCCGGGCGCCAGGAGATTCTCTTCCGCCGCATCGGCGAGAATGAGCTCGACGCCATCGAGATCTGTTATGGATACGTCGAGGCCCAGTACGAGTACGCGCGGTACAAGTACGGTGACGCCAGAATCAACCAGTACGCCCGACGAATCATCAGCACCCCTGGAACCAGGGACGGGCTGACATGGCAGGCCGAAGATGGAACCTGGGAGGGACCTGTCGGAGAGGCCATCGCTCGCGTCATCGCCGAGGGTTACACGGAGAGGTTCACGCCCTATCACGGCTACTACTACAAGGTCCTGACGGGCCAGGGTCCGGATGCGCCTCTGGGCGAGATGAACTTCGTCGTGGGCGGAGTCATGATTGGCGGTTTTGCGTTGGTGGCCGCGCCGGCGGACTATGAGGTGACCGGTGTGAAGACCTTCATCGTCAGCCATAACGGCGTCGTCTACGAGCAGGACCTCGGACCGACCACGCTCGACCATTTCCGCGCCATGGAGCGCTACAACCCCGACTCTTCGTGGGACCCGGTCGCGGAGGAGTGACCGCCGCGAGTGGGGGACGCCCGCAGCGCCGTGCGGCCGGTCGATTCCTGCCGCCGCCCCCGTATTTTTGCGAGTTTCCAAGATCGGGTATGACAGGTATCGTGCTGCAGTGGAGGTCAGAACATGATTTCAAAGTCGCTGTTCGCGTTGTTCGGAGCAGCCGTCGTGACCCTGGCCACGCCGCAGGCGGTGGCCCAGTCGGGTTCGAATGGCTGGGAGTTCGCCATCGCGCCGTACCTGGTCGCTGCGGGGATGGACGGCTCGCTCACGGTCAAGGGCATCGAGGCCGATGTTGACGTCCCTTTCAGCGACATCATTGACAACCTGGACTTTGCCGCCATGGCCCACTTCGACATGCGGAACGAGCGCTGGGTCGTGACTTCGGACCTGTTCTACGTCGACCTCGAGGGGAGCAACGACGTTGCTCTGGGGACCGCCACGGTGGCCGTTCAGCAGACCCTTTTCGAGGTCGCGGGCGGCTACCGCGTCTCGCCAATCGTCGCTCTGCTCGCCGGTGCGCGTTGGGTAGACCTCGAAAACCAGATCCGGTACACGGGCCAGATCCTCGACGAAGAAGTCAGCGCGGGCAAGAGCTGGATCGACCCCTTTGTCGGCGTCCATCTCATGAAGCCGCTGTCTGAGCGCTGGTGGTTCGGTGCCCGCGGCGATATTGGTGGCTTCGGCGTCGGCTCGGATTTGGCCTGGCAGGCGTACGCCGACATAGGTTTCCGCGCCTCGAAGGTGGTTTCAATCATTCTGGGATATCGCGCCATCGATATGGACTATGAGGACGGCAGCGGGCGCGATCTCTTCCGCTACGACATGCTGATCGCCGGGCCGCAGATCGCTGTGGCCTTCAGCTTCTGAGGCACGTCAGCGGATAACTGGGCAAGGGAGAAAGAATATGAAGAAAATTTGTGGATTTGCTCTGACGGTGATCTTGGCCTTCGGGGGCCAGGCGCTGTGGGCGGATGACATTACCGAATCGAATAAGTTCCTGTGCGCACCCGTCCAGGCCACCGTGTGCTTCGACGACGGCGAGTGCGTCGTCGACCTGCCGTGGAACGTCAACATCCCGGATTTCGTCGAGGTCGATCTCGAAGCCAAGCGGATCAGCACGACCGAGGCGAGCGGCCTCAACCGGATGACGCCGATCGAGCACCTGAGCCGCCGGGACGGGATCATCGTTTTCCATGGCTTCGAGATGGGGCGGGCCTTCAGCTGGGTCATCACCGAGGAGACGGGCCAGGTCACGGCCGCCATCGCAGCGGAGGGCGTTTCGGTGGCAGTCTTCGGCACGTGCACGCCCATCGAAGGTACCGCGAAAGCTGACGGCAAATGAAAGGACACGGAACAATGAACTACAGAATCATCATCGCGATCGGCCTGATCACCGCCGTCGCCGGAGCGGCCATGGCACAGACCCAGCCCGCGCCGCAGAAGTCCCTCTCGGCAACCCTTGAAACCTACGTGTTTCCGACCGAGGGACAGACCCCCGAACAGCAGTCGACAGACGAGGCCGTTTGTTACAACTGGGCAGTTGAAAATACCGGCACCGATCCCTTCGATCTGCAAAAACAGGCCCAACAGGTGGAGCAGCAGTCCCAGCAGGCGCAACAGGAGATCGCCTCCGCCGGCCAGGGGGCCGGGGTGAAAGGCGCTGTGGGCGGGGCCGCCATGGGCGCACTGATCGGCGAAATCGCGAGTGACGACGCCGGCAAGGGCGCCGCCTACGGCGCGGCTGCGGGCGCGGTCGTTGCCCGTCGCAAAACGAGGCGGGCCAAAGCGGATGCCAGCCAGCAAGTGGAGCAGCAGAGTCAGCAGGCCCAACAGGCCACGGCGGAGCAGATCGAGAATTTCAAGAAGGCCTTCAGCGTCTGCCTCGAGGCCAAGAAATATATGGTCAAGTTCTGATTGTTTTCTTCTCTTGGGCGAAATGCTCAATTGCGACGTATCGAAAAAATCCAATGACTTTCAACAGGACACTAACAAAGGAGAGCTGTATGACCGACACAAAAACGACACGGATTCTGAAGACGATTTCCCTCGCCGCCCTGACGCTGGCGCTGCTTGCCGGCGCCTCGGCGGCTGACGCCCAGGACCGGGAGGGACGGTGGGAGTTCACCCTGGGAACGTTCTACCAACTCGGCACCTCGATTGAAAGCGGAGAGGGCTCGACCGACACCGACAACGATTTCGGCTTTGAACTGGGGAGCGGCTACAACTTCAGCGACAACCTCGCCGTCAACTTCGGCCTGCAGTGGGCGGGGGTCGGGTACGACGCCATCGGGATGGACGAGGATGGCGATGAGTTCGGAATCTCAGGCAAGTACGACGCGTTCACCCTGTCCGCCGATGTGGTCTACAACTTCACGGACAATCAGCTCACACCCTACGTCGGCGCCGGCATCGGCTGGACATGGATCGACACCAATATCCCCGACGGCGCACCGTCAACCGGGTGCTGGTGGGACCCGTGGTGGGGCTACGTCTGCTACACGACCTACCCGACCAAGACCAAGAGCGCCTTCTCCTATCAGGCGACGCTCGGCCTCCGCTACACCTTCGACAACGACATGACATTCCTGCGACTGGGCTACACCAGCCAGTGGATGGACTTCGAAAACGCCAGCGGCACGCCGCGCTTCGACGTGATCGTGCTCGACTTCGGCTGGATGTTCTAGCGCCCAAAACTTCACTGAGCCCCGATTGCCACCCACCCGCCCAGATACAAGATGCAAGATGCAAGATGAGGAAGAGGGACTTGTATCTTGTACCTTGTATCCGAGTGGTTGGGCGGATCCCTTGACAAAAACGAACGGTCGTACTATATTGACATCATGACAAAGGGACAAGACACCAAGGAACGGATTCTCGGTGAAGCATTGGACCTCGTGAGCACGGTCGGCATCGAGGGCCTCTCGATCGGCGAGCTTGCCAAAGCCACCGAGATGTCGAAGAGCGGTCTCTTCGCCCACTTCGAGTCCAAAGAGGATCTTCAACTCGAGGTCCTCAGAACGGGCTCGGCCAACTTCCAGGAAACGGTCGTTACCCCTGCGCTGCGGGAACCGCGTGGCGAACCCAGGGTTCGAGCCCTCTTCGATCGATGGCTTGCGTGGGAAACGCTTCGAACCGGCGGTTGTCCTTTCATGGCAGCCACCTTCGAGCTCGACGACCGGCCCGGAAGGCTGCGCGACGCGTTGGAGACTACCCAGCGCGAGTGGATCGATACTCTCACCAAGGCAATCCTCATCGCGATGGATGAAGGCCACTTCCACACCGACATCGACGCCGACCAACTCGCGTATGAGATCTATGGCGTTTTCATGGCGTTTCACCTCTATCATCGTCTGCTCCGCGATCCGAACGCCCACCGTCGCGCGACGGATGCCCTCGATTACCTTCTGAGATCCGCGAAATAGAACCCAACGGAGAGATAGGATGTTTGAGCACCAGGTTTCGAATGATAAAAGCACGAACGTTCGTGTTTGGATACTTCAAAAATTCAATTCTCTTCTGAGTCGGTTGGCACCGCGGCTCGCCGCCAAGCTGGCCGAACGGATTTTCGTGACGCCGATCCCGCTGCGACGTCCACAGCGTGAAGCTTCATGGGCTGAGGGTGCCGAAAGGATCACGATTCCCTCCCCCCTTGGCGGGTTCCCGGTATGGGTGTGGGGCGATGGGCCTCAGACCGTCCTCCTGGTCCACGGCTGGTCGGGCCGTGGGCTCCAGCTCGCAGCCTTCGTCGAGCCACTGGTCGCGCGTGGATTTCGCGTCGTCGCCCACGACGCTCCGGGGCACGGCGACGCCCGCGGCCGGACCTCTTCGATGCCGGCTTTCGCCGCGACCCTCGGCGCCGTCGGCCGTCGATTCGGGCCGGTGTCGGCGGTCATCGCGCACTCGCTCGGCAGCACGGCGGCAATTTACGCCCTTGGCCAGGGCGAGTTGGATACAGCTCGTTTCGTGGCGGTCTCTCCTGCAGCTCGGTTGCACGCTATCCGCGAACGATTCGGCGAGATGACAGGGTTCGCGCCATCGGTCATTGACCGTATGCGGGCATCCTTCGAGGAACGCCTGGGTTTCGACTGGAATGCTTCCGAACCACTGCGCCTCGCGCCGGAGATGGCGATGCCGTCACTCGTTGTCCACGACGCTGAGGATCGTTTCATACCCCATAGCGAGGGAGTCGAGCTCGCCGACGCATGGCCGGATGGACGGCTGATCACAACGGAGGGTCTCGGCCACCATCGGATCCTCCGTGACCCAACGGTGATTGACTCGGTTCTCTCGTTCATTTCGGAGCCGAGAAACGAGAAATATATGGAAAGGAGAGCGTCATGATCTTCCCCAGTACCACCCTTCAGCGTCTCATCGATTGGATCGCGGACCGCCTCGGGTTCGACCTCGATCTCCGAGAGGACCGCTTCTTGGATCCTCTCGACGAGGACAAGGTGTTTGAGCAGCTCCAGCACGGTAGA
>Ga0316192_10002031_pt1 | contig 14884 bp, 13 predicted proteins | sample MerIslwburrow_MG_FD_204931 | JGI IMG/M metagenome (GOLD analysis project Ga0316192, IMG submission 204931) | Coastal sediment microbial communities from Maine, United States - Merrow Island worm burrow | ecosystem: Environmental > Aquatic > Marine > Coastal > Sediment | place: USA: Maine...
CATCACATCCACTAGCTCTTTGGCATAAGTCAGGTTCGGATCTGGATGGCCGCCACCAAAATCTTCCTTGGCAACACCATTGATCACCGTGCCCTCAGGAGCCCCAAGCATCTCTTCGATAATCACTTTGGCATATGGTCCTGTCACAGCATGCATGGCATCAAAGGCGATTTTAAAGTCACCAGACAACAACTCTCGAATCGCATTGAAATCGAACAGTGACTGCATCAACTCAGCGTAATCGGCTACTGAATCAATAACCTCGACTTGCATAGCACCAAGTGAAAAAGAGCTGATTTTATCGAGTGCAACATCCTCAACTTCGGACGTTTTGTATTCACCGATCTTTGCAGTACGTTCAAAAATGGCTTCTGTCACACCTTCAGGGGCAGGGCCACCATTACCGATATTATACTTGATGCCAAAATCTTCATCGGGGCCGGCAGGATTATGACTTGCGGAAAGGATGAGTCCTCCATAAGCCTTGTGTTTACGAATGACACATGAAGCAGCAGGTGTAGAGAGGATGCCTCCCTGCCCTACAATCACTTTACCAAAACCATTTGCAGAAGCCATTTTAATAATGGTCTGAATTGCTTCGCGATTGTAGTACCGGCCATCGCCGCCAACAACTAGCGTCTTACCGGAAAAGTCGCCAATCACATCGAAAACCGATTGAACAAAATTCTCTAGATAGTGAGGCTGCTGAAAAACCTTCACTTTCTTCCGAAGCCCGGAAGTACCTGGGCGCTGTCCCTCAAAAGGTGTGGTGGATTGCACGCTGACTGTCATTCTCCCTCCATGCAGAACAAAAACTAAAAGTTGTCGCTAGTATAAAGTAAATCCGTTCTCTGCGCAGCTTTCAATATCCACACGCTGCATGCGTAGCATCAAGCCTATTAAAATGATAGTATCTCCGTCGCTTATATCTTTGATCGCTTCTGGGAGGAACCGATGTCCGAAAAGAAAATCGAACGTAATATTAGTCACCTGACCGCCAATACTGTTGCTATTGTTCTGGCTGGTGGCAAAGGCTCACGTCTAAAAGGTCTAACCGAGTGGCGGGCCAAACCCGGCGTACCATTTGGCGGCAAGTTTAGGATTATCGATTTCCCTCTCTCCAACTGTATCAATTCGGGCATCCGTCGCATCTCTGTGATGACCCAATATAAATCACACTCCCTGCAACGCCATCTTCAACGCGGCTGGAGCTTTCTTTCCGGTCAGTTCGGTGAGTTTCTTGAAGTGCTACCAGCTCAACAACGTATGGGTGAAGGTTGGTACGAAGGCACAGCTGACGCGGTCTATCAGAATCTCGATATCATTCGGCATTATGACCCTGAGTACATCGTTGTTCTCGCAGGCGACCATATCTACAAGATGGACTATGGTAAGATGATCGCGGCCCACGTAGCCAAAGGCGCGGACATCACCGTCGGCTGTATTCCTGTAACTTTGAAAGAAGCATCTGATTTCGGCGTCATGGCCATCGACAATGATGAGCGTATCGTTCAATTTGCTGAAAAACCAGCCAATCCAAAATCGATGCCCGGTGATACGACCAAAGCGCTCGCCTCTATGGGCATCTATGTTTTCACTGCTGAATATCTTCGTAACCGCCTGATTGAAGATGCAAAAAGTGAAGGCTCTACCCACGACTTTGGTCATGATCTGATTCCTCATGCTATTGAACACGCCAATGCATTCGCCTTTCCGTTCATGAACGCCAATACCGGTGCTCCAGGCTACTGGCGGGATGTCGGTACCGTTGATGCGTATTGGGAGGCTAACATCAATCTGGCCACGCTTGATCCTGAACTGAATATGTACGATGCAGACTGGCCGATCTGGACTAACCAGGAGCAACTGGCACCAGCCAAGTTTGTTTTTGATGATGAAGATCGTCGTGGCACGGCAGTTGACTCGCTTGTCTCGGGGGGATGCCTGATCACCGGTTCTACCATTCGTAGATCGGTACTCTTCTCCAATGTGCGCGTTCACTCCTACTCAACAGTGGAAGACAGCGTGATCCTTCCTGATGTCATCGTCGAAAGAAATTGCAGACTGAAAAAGTGTGTGGTTGATAAAGGCACCATCATTCCTGAGGGTACCGTTATCGGCGAAAACCCCGAAGAGGATGCTAAACGATTCTATGTCAGTGAAGGCGGCACCGTACTTGTCACCCCTGACATGCTGAATCAAGATCTCCATATTGTTTGATCTGCTAGCACTATTAATAAAATAAAGGACGTGACATGAGTAAACCTTTATCCATTGTCTTCTACTGGCATATGCATCAACCATTCTACCGCGAAGCGGAGAGCGGTCGTTACCACCTACCTTGGGTCTATCTACATGCCATCAAAGACTATACTGACATGGCAGTGATCCTTGAGCAGGTTCCCGGCGCGCGAGCAGTCGTCAATTATGTGCCTTCGCTGACAGCACAGATTGAAGATTACGCAGACCAACTCCGGCACTGGCTCAATCGCGATCAGAAAGAGTTGCCTGACCCTCTGTTGGCGGCACTTGCTCATGAGACAGGCAACTATTCTCAAGATGAGTGTGAATACCTTCTTGATACCTGCTTCCGATTGAATCATGAGCGCAACATGCATCGCTACCCGGCATACAGCCGTCTTTGGAACTTAGCCGAACATGCTAAAACCCATGATGCTACCCGCTATCTTGGCGGACACTTTTATACTGATCTTGTCACTTGGTATCATCTGGGCTGGCTTGGTGAAACGGTTCGCAAGAATAACTTTGTAGCACGCCGTTTGATCGAAAAGGGTCGCAATTTTAAATATCAGGATCGCCGTGATCTTCTTACGTTGATTGCTTCTCTGCTCGATGAAATCCCTGAGAAGCACCGCAAGCTTCAGGCCGAGGGGAAAATTGAAATCTCAACCACCCCATACGCACACCCAATCATTCCTCTGATGCTTGATTTCAACACCGCCCTTGAGACGGTTCCGGATGCCCTGATCCCATCTGAGCCCTACCCGAATGGAAAACAGCGCGCCATTGAACATATTGAGATGGCCAAAACCTCTCATGAAAAACTATTTGGGCAGCCCGCGTCCGGTTGCTGGCCAGCTGAAGGCGCAGTCTCTGAAGAGACGCTTGCACTACTTGGAAATGCAGGTTTTCAATGGTGTGCCACCGGCGAAGGTGTGCTCCACCACTCTCTCGGCTACAACGTCCGCGAAGGACAACCTGAAGAGGTCTACCATCCGTGGCTTGTAGGCGAAAAAGAAGATCAGATCACCTGCTTCTTCAGGGATGATCACCTCTCTGATCTGCTTGGTTTTGAGTACTCACGCTGGAATACAAGTGATGCGGTTAGTAATTTCATGCAGGAACTGGCCGGTATTCGCCATCGCACCCGAGGCATGAATAACCCGGTCGTTTCCATCATCATGGATGGCGAAAACGCTTGGGAGCATTACCATGAGAATGGGCTTCCCTTCCTGGTCGATCTCTATCAATCGATTGCTGAGCATGACGATTATGAGCTCACCACTTTCAGCGATTATCTTGCTGATGCCCCTGCTACTGAACAACTTAAAAAGATGGTGCCGGGATCATGGGTCTACGGAAACCTCTCCACCTGGATCGGCGACAAAGCTAAAACCCGTGGCTGGGAGCTTCTTATCGAAGCCAAACAGGCATATGACAGAGTGTTCAGCGCATTAACAGAGCCACAGCAAGAGGCGGCCAGTGAACAACTCCGCATCTGTGAAGGCTCAGACTGGTGCTGGTGGTTTGGTGACTACAATCCCGGCGCAGCAGTCCGTGATTTCGATCAACTGTATCGCCAACATCTGAAGAAGTTGTACCTACTCCTAGGACTCCCTACTCCACCATCACTGGATGAAGATATATCGAAGGGTGGTGGTGAAGCAGAGGGTGGTGGAACCATGCGTAGAGGTAACGCCGACAAGTGAGCGAATGGATTGACCGCCGGCGTTCCGGCGTATTACTACATATAAGTTCTCTTCCCGGCCCTTTCCCACGAGGGGTACTCGGCCAGGAGGCACGTGACTTCATCGACACCATTGCCGATGCTGGTTTTTCGATCTGGCAATTCCTACCGCTAGGCCCGACTCACGGACATGGCTCACCCTACGAATCACTCTCATCTGCAGCAGGCAATCCCGAATTCCTTGATCTTCGTGACTGTGTAACTCGGGGTTGGCTACGTGAAACAACATGTGACGCCATCATAGCAGGTGATGCTACGGTGGAAGATGCACGTGCAGAGGCAGCAGATGGCTTTTGGGCACATGTTTCTGAAGATGAAGATCTTGCCGAAGTTGTTGATGCCTTTCTCATCAAGAATGCCGATTGGCTCGATGACTATGCACTTTTCAGTGCATTAAAGCTCGACTATCAGGACCTCCCTTGGTGGGAGTGGAAGCAACCATTACGTAACAGATCGGCTCATGCTCTTGATGAGGCCGCGGCAACGCATAGCGATTACATTCGTCAGATCCAGTTCGAGCAGTTTCTTTTCGCCTATCAGTGGCAACAGCTAAAACAGCACGCTGAAGAGCGTGGTGTCCTGCTCTTCGGTGACATCCCCATCTATGTCGCACACGACTCTGTCGATGTCTGGGCCAATCCGGAGTTCTTCACCATCAATGAGAACGGTCTCTGTGATGAGGTGGCTGGTGTGCCTCCTGACTACTTCTCTGAAACCGGTCAACGCTGGGGCAATCCCCTTTATCATTGGGATACCATGAAAGCAGACCAATTCAGCTGGTGGGTCAAACGTATTCGCAGGCAGCTTGTACGCATGCATCTGATGCGTATAGATCACTTCCGAGGTCTGGAATCCTTCTGGGCTATTGATGGTAGCATGGAGGATGGACGAGTTGGTGAATGGCACCCCGCACCCGGAGATGAACTCCTCGCAACACTGAGGCATGAACTCGGAAAGCTACCCCTGATCGCAGAAGATCTTGGTCTTATCACACCGGAAGTGACAGAACTACGTGAAGCATTCGGCCTTCCAGGTATGAAGATTCTCCAATTTGCTTTCGGTGATGATGCAGGTAACCCCTACCTGCCCCATCACCATGAACCCAATAGTGTTGCCTATACCGGCACACACGATAATGACACCACTGCTGGCTGGATCAGTTCAGCGACTGAACATGAACTGGCCCATCTCAAGCGTTATTTCCGTGCATCCGAGACCGATGAACTGACAGCCGCCATGGTACGTGCCGTCTTAGGATCTGTAGCCAAAATGGCCATTCTTCCTGCACAGGACCTTCTCTCGCTGACATCCGAAGCGCGCTTTAACACACCGGGCACGCTCGACAACAACTGGTGCTGGCGCCTTGATAGCCTTGATGATCTCAGCGACAAGGTAGAGAGCTACCGCGAATTAAACACACTTTACGGACGATAAGAGACTTCTTACCTCTCGATTTATGAAACAGATCAATCTGCCGATATACCTTTTTATGGTGGCAGATGGAAAATAATAAACCAACTTGGCCGGGTGAACTCAAATCACTTTTTGAGCGTGTAAAATCGATTCCTGCCAATGATGAACTAGAGCTGCGCGTTGCTGTTCATGACCTACAAACCTTTGCGACACAGCCCTCTGACAACTACGAACAGCTTGATGTCGCGATTCTAGAATCATGCTGTAATCTTGTTCGACGCGCTTCTCAATATTTACCCCTCTCACAATCACCACACCATCTTAAGGATTTTCACAACAAACCGTACATTCGAAGTATTAATGCATTGATCCGTGCCCTCCTCCAGAAACTGGAATATCCGCAACACGGCGTTTGCCTCGATGGGCTACAGCTGCAGCGATGCAAACTGGATCATATCGACCTGAGCCACTCCAGCATGCGTTTGACCGACCTAAGCCACTGCGGGCTCTCCCATGCCTCTCTATCACATACTGATCTTCGCTTCGCTAACCTGATGAGCAGCTCCATGGCACATAGCAACCTCTCTCAATCCCTGTTGGAGTTTTGTGAAATGGACTGGTGCGACCTTTCTCATGCGGACCTTCACCGTTGTCAGCTTATCAGAGCAGATCTTGGAGGTTCGATCCTTGATCACGCAGATCTTTCATCGGCAATTCTTTCCAGTGCAAACCTGGCCAACGCTACATTAACAGCCGCCAACCTGAGTCAGGCCAACTTCTTCGGTAGCAGGCTCCACTCTACAAAACTACATGGCGCTGATTTAAGCGGAACGGGTATCACACCGGAACGACTGGAAAATGTTGAGATGGCCTTTCAAGCTGATCGAGGAACTATTTGGGGAAGTATAAAGGATTGTGGCGGTCGGAATCCACTTGATCCTCTCTACTACTCAGAGCAACAGTCCCTTCTATAACACGCCTGTCTTAAGTGCGTTTAATCCTCACCATAGAAAAGTGTCGGATTGATATACCAGCATAGCGACCACCCACTCTCGCTTTTCTCCAAACAAGTCACTCCACCATTTCTGAATCGAACGGGTTCACGCTCAGTATCACCAGTTAGAAGAATAGCTGCCAAACGCTGAAGGTGAGGAAGGTGTCCGACCAGCATCACGTCGGAGTTCATTGAGGCTAGATGAGCAGACCAGACAGATGGATCGGCATTAGGATCGAGATCGAGTGCAACTTCCACTGTGAGATTGCCCCACCCTTCAGAAAACATCGTAGCGGTCTGCTCTGCACGAAGTTTGCCGCTGTGAAGAATTCGGGATGGTTGAGGTTTTTCAAACAGACTTAAAAAACCAGCTACATGCGCTACATCTTCTCGCCCCTGAGTCGATAATGGTCTTGCAGAGTCAACCGACTCATCTTCTGCCAAACCGTGCTGAGCTAGATAGACGCGCATCCAAACCTCCGATATCACCGCACTTGATGAAGGGGTGACCTTGGCAAAAGATTAAGCCAGAGTTGGCAGATAACTCAAGGAGAAGCACAGGAAACCGTATGATCCGTATCAAAACATCGGAAGAGATCGAAGCCATGAAGCCTGCCTGTCAGTTGGCGGCAAATACACTGGTGATGATCGAAACACATATCCGATCCGGCATCACAACCGATGAGATCAATGAGATCGTTCATGATTACACACTCAAGCATGGCGCTATTCCTGCACCGCTAAACTATCGCGGTTTTCCCAAATCGGTCTGCACATCAGTCAACCATGTCGTCTGCCACGGCATTCCCGGTTCAAAAAAACTCAACAGTGGTGATATCATTAATGTTGATGTCACATCGATTCTAAATGGATGGCATGGGGACACCAGCCGGACATTTTATGTCGGCGAGCCGAAGCCGAGAGCCCGCAAGGTGACTGAGGTGGCCAGACAGGCGCTGGAGGTCGGCATCGCAGCCGTTAAACCCGGGGCCACTCTCGGTGACATCGGCCATGCTATTCAGGGCTATGTCGAGGGCGAGAAGTGTTCAGTGGTTCGTGAGTATTGTGGTCACGGCATCGGCCGTGAGTTCCACGAAGACCCTCAGGTACTTCACTACGGTAAACCCGGTGAAGGCGTAGAGTTGAAACCAGGCATGGTATTTACCATTGAGCCGATGGTGAATATTGGCAAGCCACACGTAAAACTTCTTGGAGATGGATGGACTGTCGTGACTCGAGACAAGTCACTCTCTGCGCAATTTGAGCATACTATCGCACTTCATGATCACGGACTGGAGATTCTTACAACCCCGACGATCTAGCGAGGATCTGTCAAACTATTCAATACTTCTGATAACTTTATAGGCAAGAACCGGGCTTCTTCGGTTTCTTAATACGGTCGATCCAAACTCTTCCATCTCAAATCGTGTTTCGCACACCTCATAAGTTTGTGGACCAACAATAATCTCTCCACCCTCAGCCATCTTTTCAAATCTTGCAGCCACATTCACGGCGTCGCCAATTGCTGTATAATCTTTTCTAACTTCTGAACCCACATTGCCAATAACAACATTGCCTGTATTGATACCTATTCCGACCTGAACACCAGATGAATCATCTTTGTTCGAATCCGTTAATGCATCAATCTGCTCAATCATTTTTATACTCGCTTGAATAGCTCTTACTGGTGCGCGTTCTCCATAGGGATGATCACGAAATATCGCCATCAATTCATCACCAACGAACTTGTCCAGGGTTCCCCCGAACTCAAAAACCACCGGGACCATCACCTCAAAATGTCTATTTAAAAGTGCGATAACCTGCTGAGGCTCCTTATGTTCAGAGAGGGCTGTAAAGCCTCGAATATCTGCAAAAAGAATGGTGGCTGGACACTCCACGTTCTCAAACTCTGTTTTATTTGACCGTATCATCTCTTCAACCATATCGGCACCGACATATCGGCTTAAATTAGATCGAATGAGGAGCTCATCCCGCATCTTTTTCTCATAGTGATCAAGTTTATTGACATAGGAGAGCATGCGGGCGGTCAACTCTTTCGAGTTTTTCTCATGATGGTCCAGTTTTTCAATAATTTGATTAAAATTGGATGAGAGTAGAAACACCTCTTCAACATCCATATCATTCACATCAAACTTCTCAGCCTCTTCCCCTCGAACAGACTTAGCTACTCTGGCTGCTAGGAATCGTAGTCGTCGTGAAAACGCCTCAATCACCAATGCTCCCAACAGAATGAGCACGAATGTTAAGGCAAGAATGTTGATAAGGGTGTAGCTCAGTGCAATCTTTAAATCGAGGATCAGATATATACCGATCAGGTAGGGAAACAGGCTTGCAAGCCCATAGAATAGCCATGCGGCCCTTTTAAAGCTCTTGTGCTTAGAAATGGTTTTCATGGCAGACCTTCAAATAAGCCCATTCAAATCTACTCTAAAGTCCCAAGCAGATGTTCAAATGCCAGCAGATCATCAAGACAGAGGCCAATGGAGGCACAGGTAGATTGATCTTCCGGATTTGTCTCCTCGCCAACCCAGACCACCATCCCATGGCCTTTCATCTTGGCCCCCAACTCATCTTCGTGTGGCAGGTGAATATTCAAATCCACCTTCTGCCCGATGTAGAACTTTCCCGGTTCACCGGCAAGGAGACTGGCGCCTCCCCCCGATATGTTCTGTAGCAGTCCGCTCTCAGTGAAGTGCTCTCCCGCCGAATCCATCGCAAAGACATGAACCTTTAATGACGCTGGATATCGTTCGTATTCCCGATTTTCTCTACCTTCATCCGCCATGACTTTCTCCTTCTATATAAGAGAGTAGCACCTCTATATCAACTCCGCCTGAACTGATTATCCAATCATAGCAAGAAGCACGCCTAATACACCTACAAACAGAATTGGGTTAGTACTTTATACATCCGATATAGGCATATTCAATTTACAAATAGAGAGCACTATGCAATCGTTATTGCAGTATGGGACAGCACTATCAGCACAAGGATGCCTCGGACTCTTCACTTAAAGCGTGGCTCAACACCTCGCTGTTTGATCTACGTAGTACCCTGGGTAGGACAACCAATCTTCTGATCATGTTGATCATTGCCGGAAGCGTGTTCATTTCGATGTTCGGCACGCTAGAATCCATCTCCAAAGAAGTACGAGATAGCATTTTGCTATTTGAGAAGATCACCACCCTCTTTTTCGCCGCCGAGTACTTTTTAAGAGTCTATGCTGCTCATGACCGGCGTGGATATGCACTGAGTAGCTATGGTCTAATTGATCTTCTCACTTGGCTTCCGTTACTTCTCTTTGGTCAGGTCACCATTGCCGTCCGCCTGTTGCGCGTTTTACGATTATTAAAATTGATCCGCTATCTGAAAGCCATGCGCCTCTTCTTCGCCTCGATGACAGACATCATAGATATCGTCTTCGTTATTCTGGCAACCATATGCATCATCGTTCTCGTTTCAGGAAACCTGATCCACCACATCGAACCGGAAACATTTCCGGATGCCTTTATCGGCTGCTGGTGGAGCCTGGTCACCATGACAACCGTCGGTTACGGCGACCTCATACCTCAAACAGTCGGGGGGAAAATCGAAGCCGGTATCCTGATGTTGACCGGCATCACGATGTTCGCAATCCTAACCGGTACGGTTTCCATCAAACTCTCCGAACACCTGCAGAACAAGAGCATCTGTCACCATTGCCATGGACACACCCCTGCCGGGGCAAAGTTCTGTCATCTATGCGGCACCAAACAAAAAATACGTAAATCACCTGAACGTGATTCACAGGATGAACTCCTGTAAAGATTCTTACCGGCATGTACACTGCATCTGAATAGAGTTTGTACGAATAGATCATGGGAGAGAGATATGAAAAATGACAAAATCATCGGCATTGGATTAATTATCATCGGCGCTGGCTTGGCCTTTTGGGGTTATGACATCTACGAATCAGCCGGTTCCAAAATTGGTCGTGCCCTGACTGGCGAAGCGCCAATGAAAGCCTATGCCCTGATGGCAGGTGGCGTTATTGCGATTATTTTGGGTGCTCTGAAAGTTAAATAAGTTAACTACTAATAGCTAAAAGAAAGACTTCTCGGCTGATCTCTTTGGCTCCGAGCGACTCAAGGTGACCTGTATGGAACTGGCAATCAATCAGCTTCCAACCCCCCTCCTTCGCTCGTTCAACAAGTTTGGCTAGTGCCATCTTTGAACCATCAGTTTTACAGCTGAACATCGACTCGGCGAAGAAGACACCGTTCAGAAGTACGCCGTAAAGGCCACCAATCAATTCATCCCCTTCCCACACCTCGACAGAGTGAGCATGACCAAGCTCATGCAATTTCAAATAGGCATCCAGCATCTCCGGCAGAATCCAGGTGCCGTTCTCCCCTCCTCGAGGAATCGCCGCACAGGTTCGAATCACCTCTCCAAAGGCCTCATCCCACGTGAATCGGTATTGCGGCTGTCTGAGGCGTCTGCCGAGCCTTGTTGAGCAATAAAACTGATCAGGGAACAGCACCATGCGCGGATCAGGCGACCACCAGAGAATCGGACTGTCTTCACTGAACCACGGAAAAACGCCCTTGGCATAAGCAGCCAGCAGTGTCGCAGGCTCAAGGTTTCCACCGACGGCGAGCAGGCCATCCTCATTGGCCAGAGAAGGATCGGGAAATTCAATCATGGCGTGATATAGTGCCCTGCGTGATGGATATGAACAAACTTGAAACACTCGGCTGGAGCCCATGGTTTGAGGAGCGCCTTGAACCCTATGGCGATGAGAGCTTCATCGCCCGGGTAGTTGCCATGGATCGCGGCCTGCTGACCCTGATCTCCGATTCCGGATATCTGCAGGCACGCCTGACCGGGAAACTGGCGCATGCGCCGGGCAGCACAACCCTTGATCGCCCCTGCATCGGTGACTGGGTCATCGTTGAGAGAGCCGAACGCGACGAGATCGGCACCATTCACACCCTCCTTCCCAGACGCAGCTTCCTGCGTCGCAAAATGATCGGTGAATCGGTCGAGTTTCAGATGATTGCCGCCAATATTGATGAGGTGCTGGTTGTTCAATCATGCCATTTCGATTTCAACGTCAGACGTCTGGAGCGTTATCTGGTCATGGTCCGAGATGGCGGCGCCAGCGCCATCATCCTGCTCTCCAAAACCGACCTTGTATCGGAAACCACCCTGCAAGAGCAGATCGATGAGATTCGCGGTGCCGGTATTGAAGAACCAGTAATGACGCTCAGCAACGTCACCCGTAAAGGCATCGATACGGTCAAAGCGCTGTTGAAACCGGGGCATACCTACTGCCTTGTCGGCTCCTCCGGCATCGGCAAAAGCACATTGATCAACCAGCTGGTCGGTAAGGATCTACAGAAGACTCTGCAGGTCAGCGGCAGCGGCGAAGGGCGGCACACCACCGTACGCAGAGAGTTGATCGTGCTCGATAACGGTGCGCTGGTTATTGATAACCCCGGCATGCGGGAGTTCGGTGTTCACGTTACCGAATCGGATGTGGGTGACAGCTTCCCCGAGATCGAGGCGCTGGCGAGCAACTGCCGATTCAGAGACTGCACCCATACCAAAGAACCGGGCTGCGCCATTGTCGATGCCATTGAGAGCGGTGAGCTGGATTCAGCCCACTATGACAGCTACCTCAAGCTGACGCAGGAGTCAGACTTCAATCAACTCAGCTATGCCGATAAACGGAACAAGGATCGCAGTTTCGGCAAGATGATCAAAACAGCAAAGAAGAGTTCGCACAAAAAGTCCTGACTGCTTTTATCAGAAGTGATTCTGCCTGAGCCACCGCCTGCTCAACGTCCATACCATCAGGTTTTGCACTGATCACCAGATCAAACACCTTCTCCAGCTCCGGCCTGACCTTCAGATCGATCGTACCGGAGATGAGCGCCGCCTTCGCACCTGATTCTCTTGCTGCTTGAGCCACTTTCAAAGGCAACTTACCCTGCAGGGTCTGGGCATCGGAGCACCCCTCTCCTGTAATCACCCAGTCGGCGCCCATCAAATCATTATGAAACCCGGTTTTATTCATCACATATTCGGCACCTGAAACCATCTCTCCACCAAGAATCATCAGTGCAAAACCAAGTCCACCAGCTGCACCGGCACCGGGCATGTTTGTCATGTCTGAGCCAAAGATATCTCTACATTTAAGAGCAAAGAGCTCCATCGCTTGGTCTATGCGCTCAACATCCTCCGCTTGAACCCCCTTCTGGGGCCCGTATACAGCCGTAGCGCCATTTTTGCCGCATAGAGGCGATACAACATCGCTTAAAATCGTTAAACGACTCTCGTTCAATCTTGGATTGAGTGCTGAAGTGTCGACAGAAGCAAGATCAAGAAGTCCGGCAAGGATTGGTTGAACAAGATCGCCGGCATGATTAACAGCATGCATACCCAATGCCATCAGCATGCCGAGACCGCAATCGTTGGTGGCAGAACCGCCGAGACCGATCACGAAGTCGCGTTCACCCATATCAAGTCCTGCAAGCATGGTATCTCCAAGGGGAGTCGAACTCCGGTTCATCACATCAAGCGATGCCATCTCAGGTAGATTCAGACCAACGAACTGTGCCGACTCGATCAGACAGACACCATCCGTCATGTATGGTTCAAGAATCACTTTGGTGCCTTCGCCTCCATCGGCCAGCGGGCATTGAATGATCTCCGCACTTGAAAGTTCATCAGCCAACACATCGGCAATAATCGATGCTGCTTTTTTCGCCGTCAGGGATCCTTTAAACGAATCCGCTGCGACAACAACTCTCGTCCCTTTGTAATCTTCACTCATGCGTAACGTCTAAAGTAGAAAGGATCAGGAGGGAAGATGATTCAACATTCAAGGCTGCCCCCTCTGATGTAGACAACACCAGTCGGAAGGTCATCTTGATGTATATATTTAATCAATCATGGATATATAAACGATCAATTTTACAAATTAATCGCTTCGGTAAATACTATCCATATGGCCCAACAAGGTCGAAAACGAACAGCAATAAGATGAGCAGGAGATAGCCATGTCTGAAAACGGATGCCCGGTAATGCATAACAGCAATACAACGAACGATCTAACGAACATAGATTGGTGGCCCAAGACGCTAAACCTCGACATTTTACATCAGCACGACAGTAAGACCAATCCAATGGGTTCGGGCTTCAACTACCGTGAAGAGGTTAAGAAACTTGACGTGGCCGCTCTCAAGAAAGACCTACATGCCCTCATGAGTGACAGTCAGACGTGGTGGCCAGCGGACTGGGGTCACTACGGTGGCCTTATGATTCGCCTGACATGGCATGCGGCCGGCACCTATCGTATGGCTGATGGTCGAGGAGGCGCAGGTACCGGCAGTCAGCGATTTGCACCAACCAACTCCTGGCCGGACAACGCGAACCTGGATAAGGCACGCCGCCTGCTTTGGCCCATCAAGAAAAAGTACGGTAACAGAGTCAGTTGGGCTGATTTGATTGCTTACGCAGGTACCATGGCTTATGAGTCCATGGGATTGAAAACCTTCGGCTTCGGCTTTGGTCGTGAGGATATATGGCATCCGGAAAAAGATACCTATTGGGGCTCTGAAAAAGAGTGGCTCGGTAAGGACCGCTACAAAGATTCCGGTGATGAGGCCTCTCTTGAAAACCCACTGGCTGCAGTACAGATGGGCCTGATCTACGTCAACCCGGAAGGTGTGGATGGTAAGCCTGATCCGCTGAAAACAGCCGAAGCCGTTCGCGTAACCTTTGCTCGCATGGCGATGAACGACGAGGAGACCGTGGCCTTAACTGCTGGCGGACATACCGTTGGCAAAGCGCATGGCCATGGTGATGCAAGCCTACTCGGTGCGGAGCCTGAAGGTGCAGAGATTGAAGAACAGGGGCTGGGCTGGAATAATAAAACCAAGCGCGGCATTGGTCGCGATACCGTAACCAGCGGTCTGGAAGGCGCATGGACAACCCACCCTACCCAGTGGGACAACGGTTATTTCCACCTACTTCTCAACTACGACTGGGAGCTGAAGAAGAGTCCGGCCGGCGCATCGCAGTGGGAACCTGTCAACATCAAGGAAGAGGATATGCCAGTGGATGTCGAGGACTCCTCGATCCGTCATAACCCGATCATGACTGATGCTGATATGGCTATGAAGATGGATCCGGAGTACCGGAAGATTTCCGAACGATTCTATCAGGATCCGGAATACTTCTCCGATGTCTTTGCGCGGGCATGGTTCAAGCTGACACACCGGGACATGGGGCCAAAGGCGCGTTATATCGGCCCTGATGTGCCTCAGGAAGAGCTTATCTGGCAAGATCCGGTTCCCTCCGGGTCTGACGATTACGATGTGGCCGCGGTAAAAGCTCAAATTGCCGACTCTGGCCTGACGATTAGTGAGATGGTCGCTACCGCCTGGGATAGTGCCAGAACCTTCCGTAGTTCAGATATG
>Ga0316192_10002032_pt1 | contig 14878 bp, 10 predicted proteins | sample MerIslwburrow_MG_FD_204931 | JGI IMG/M metagenome (GOLD analysis project Ga0316192, IMG submission 204931) | Coastal sediment microbial communities from Maine, United States - Merrow Island worm burrow | ecosystem: Environmental > Aquatic > Marine > Coastal > Sediment | place: USA: Maine...
ACCTAAATTACTCAGATCCAATGCCGCTTCCAGACCCAGGTCGTGACCGACACTGAAAACTGCATTTTCACCGGGCAGCAACCCATAGGTTCGTGCCAGGCGGTGAGCGGTGTTAATCTGCATGACACCGGGACGATCGTTGTTTTCAAACAGCAACGGGCGCTCGCTACATCCGGTGGCCACCACAACGCTCTGGGCCCGGATTTCGATGTAACGCTCATCAAAGTGGTCGGATTCACCACCAACTTGAAAGGCGGTCACAAGATTGTTGTTATATACCCCCACCACCGCCGCATGCGTAAACAACCGGATGCCGGGCGCTTCCGCGACGGTCTTCGCCAGTTCCCGGGCCCTTTCGAATAAGGGGGCCCCATTACTGCCGTTTGCCGCACGGTAGTCAAAAAATCCACCCAGCCAGGGACGGGACTCCAAAAGGATGACGCGCAGTCCCTGCCCGGCGGCCGCCAGGGCCGCCGACATGCCGGCCGGCCCCCCGCCGATGACACAGACATCCGCACTGGGATAAACCTCATCAAATTTTCCCCTCATTTTAAATTCAGGCGAAATTTTTCCAAGCCCGGCAGCCTTGCGCACCTGCTTTAGTGCCAGGGGCCAGATTTTCGCCGGTTTATGCATGGTCCGGTAATAGAACCCGGCCGGCATGGCCCAATCAAGGGTGTCCATGAAACCCATCAGGTCATTTTCGGCCGATCCTTTGACGTTTTGCGTTTTCAGGGTCATACCGTTTTTAAGAAGCGTTTTTTCAGCACAAACGTTGGGAATGCCGTTGACTTCCAGGCAGGTATTGCTGCACTCGCCATCCAGGCTGTATAACCCCCGGGGCCGATGATACTTAAGGCTCCTGGAAAAAATACGCACGCCGTTGGCATACAGGGCGGAGGCAATCGTATCACCGGCAAACCCTTCATAGCGACTGCGATGGTGTTGAAATGTCAGTTTTTGATCGGGGTTGATCCGCAATGTCGGCAGTTGGCTGAGCCGGTCCATCAGTTGACCTCCGGTTTTTCTACTTCAAGGTTGGTTGTCGTATCACGGTAGGTAGTAAACCAGGCACCGCAGCCGTCGCGGTGAAACCACCACTCTTTCTGAATGCCGGCCACGCATTTGTTCATGTAAACATAATCACACCAGGTTGCAGGGCTGAGCACTTCTTCCTCAGGCCTGGGCCCCTTATCGACACCGCCATAGCGAAATTCATAACCGTTGCGTTTACCGCAAATCGGACACGTAAGTGTAGCTGCCACGATACATCTCCTTTTTTATAAAATAATGACGCGTGGTTTTAGTAATGACGATTGTCGATTGACGAATGTCGAATTAAGGAATTTAATCATTTTAAAAAATTATCAATAGACAGCGCGAAGCGACATCCACAATTCTTCATTCGACAATCGTCATTCTTCATTTTTTTTAGTTGTCCGGTGTGTAATTCATCACCGCCGCCGTCTCCCCCATTAATCTATTCTGCTCAAAGCGGCGCAGGTTAAACGGTCGCAGCATATCGGGACAATTGCCGCTGGCCATATACTGGGCCATGTATTTCCCGGTGGCGGCACATGATTTGAAACCAAAGTATCCCCAGCCGCAGTTCATATAGTAGCCTTCAATGGTATCGTTGCCGTCCATAATCGGCGCCATGTCCGGTGTCATGTCGGCCAGACCGGCCCAGTGGCGCATAAACTTAACTCCCCTGAGACACGGCAGCATTTCCGCAAGGGCTTGGGCCTGATGGTTGATGTAATAGGCCGTGGTCTGGGTGGTGTAATTCGGCCAGGGGTCCATGTGAGCGCCGGTGGCGATCTCGCCCTTCAGGGTCTGGTTGGCATAGGCATGATAGGCACCGGATGAGATCACGTGGTCCAGGATCGGTTTAAGCGGTTGCGTCACCATGGCCTGGATGGTCAAAACACTGATGGGCAGCTCGATTCCCAGCATTTCATAGGAAATGGCGGCTGAATACCCGCCGGCCGACAACAAAACCCGCGGCGTGTTGATCTTGCCGTGTTCGGTCTCAACGGAAACGACTTTGCCGTTTTCGACACCGATGCCGGTTACGGCCGTCTGCTGATGAATGTGCACCCCATGCTTGGCAGCACCTTTGGCCAGGCCCCAGACCACGGCATCATGGCGCAGGATGCCTCCCGGTGGATGGAACATGGCACCGAAAATGGGAAAGGTGATGTCCTCGGAAATATTCAGGGCCGGCATCAGTTCCTTGCATTGTTTGGCATCAATCAGATGGCTTTCAACCCCGTGGAACTGAGCCGTAGCGATATTCATGCGTGCTGAATTCATTGCGGCTTCACTGTGCATCAGGTTCAGATTGCCGCAATTAAAAAACATCAGGTTGTAATCCAGTTCTTTGGTCAGGATGGGCCAGAGCTCTAGGCCCTCTTTGTAGAGAGGCACATTTTGCTGGGTTCTTTGATTGGCACGCACAATGGCCGTGTTGCGACCGGCGCCTCCGAAACCGATAAAGCGCTTTTCGAGAATCGCCACATCGGTTATCCCATGATCCCGCGCCAAAAAATATGCCGTGGCCAAACCATGCAGCCCCCCGCCGATAATGACCGCATCATAGCTGGACTTGAGCTGAGGCTTTTTGCCCCACAGGGGTTTGTATTTCCCTAACATAGACTCTTCCTTTTCACTGCCCTTTAAAATTTGTCCCAACTTATTCGAATGAAACAAATCATGTCAAGGGAAAAATATTATAAATGATACAATTCCTTTCAAAATGGGTTGACAACCGAAAAAATATGGTTGATATTGCTAAAAATTCAATAGGCCGGTATGCTTTTGATCGCGTGAGAAGCTTTGGAATAAAGATTTATAAGCGAATCCTATTTGCAATCCAATGGCAGTTTCTAAACTCGGTCACTTTTAAACATCCTGATTTTCACCTGCTTGTTGGTGATATGACCGGGTTCAGGACGACCTATTCGAGGCTTAATTTTGGCCAAATTCAGGCCGATACCAGGGCGATTTAGCAAGAAATCAATTCATTTGACTGATTTTCTTTCATAACCGCCTCCAAACCTAAAAAGAATCTTTCCATGACCGAACAACAATCCCATCCAACCATCAAAGGTATCCTCGAACAGCACCCATCGCTGACGCCCAAAGCCCGAATCCTCAGCAACTATATTCTCAAAAACCCCCGCAAAGCGGTCTTCATGACCACCAAGGAGCTGGCCGAAACCTGCCGGGTCAGCGAAGCGACGGTGGTTCGTTTTGTCAGCCAGCTGGGCTATAAAGGCTATGGTGCCTTCCAACAGGCCTTAAGGGATTTTGTGGACACGGAGCTGACATTGCTGGATCGAGCAGATATGTCGGGCATGAAGGGGCCCGGTACGAATCGACTCAGCCGCGTGGTGTTTGAAGAGATGGATAACCTGAAACAGTTCTATGAAACCGCCGACATGGATGTGCTCAATAGCGTCGTGGATTACCTGGCGACAGATACACCCGTCTATGTTATTGGATCCCGGCTTTCCTACACATTTGCCTATTATCTGGGCTGGTCCCTGACAAAGATCCGCCAGGATGTGCGCATCGTAAAAGGCAGCGACAGCACTGCCATCGACTGGTTGACCATTGCGGCACCGCAAAGCCTGGTGATCATCATTGCCACCACACGCTACCCTAACGAACTTATCCGGCTGGGCAAAATGGTGCGTCGCCTCGGGCATACCCTCCTCGTTATAGCGGACAGCGCGCTTTGTCCCTTAAACCACTTTGCCCATCTGTCCCTTATCGCGCCATCAAAAAACATTCCGTTTATAGGAGACCCGACAACAATTTCCTGTATCATTAACTATCTTGTTTTGGAACTGGCAAGCCGGGACGGTGCCCCGCTGAAAGCGCACCAGGAGAAACTGGAACAGGCCTATCTGGAAAATGATATTTTATTCAATCTGGACAGGGAGGAAACCGGCTTGCCCTAGCTACCTAACCCGAATCTGCCTCAGGCGGAGAACGGATTGCCACGAAGGCACCAAGACACAAAGCGAAAGATACAGTTAATTTTAATCTTTGCGCCGTGGTGTCTTGGTGGCGTAAATGATTAGCCCTAAAACGCACACTCCCGCTTTCAGCGGGACCAAGTACTTAAGGTGTTAACTTCTCTAGGATAATAAGAAGGAGAATACTCTTATGAAAACACATGCGAGAGTCGTCGTGATCGGTGGCGGCGCCATCGGCACCAGTATCCTGTATCATCTGGCCAAATATGGATGGAATGATGTCGTCTTGGTGGAAAAGCATGAACTTACCTCCGGCTCTACCTGGATGGCGGCCGGCAACTGTTCTTTTTTTCACAGCAATTACTATTGCACCCGGGTCAATATGAAAAGCATCGAAATCTATCAGGGGCTCGAGGAAGAAACCGGCCAGTCTCCCGGATGGCACACCACCGGGTCCATCCGGACCGCCGACAATCCGGACCGCATGGACGAGCTGGGCTATATGTACAGTATGAATCGCTGTCTGGGCTTAAACGTAAATTGGGTCACCCCGGCGGAAATCGCCGAACTGCATCCGCTGATGAATGTCGAAGGACTTACGGGGGGACTTTACTGGCCGGACGATGGTGATGTCGACCCCAGCGGTATCACCCAGGCCATGGCGTTGGGCGCCAAAAAACTCGATGTGGAAATCAACCAGCACACCCAGGTTACCGGCCTGACCCAGAAACCGAACAGCGAGTGGATCGTCCATACCGATAAGGGGGACATTACCTGCGAATGGGTGGTAAACGCTGCCGGATTGTGGGCCCCGCAGGTAGCCGCCATGGCGGGTCTGGAAATACCGTCAATCGCCGGAGAGCACACCCATATTTTGTTTGAAACAATCGATGATGTCGTCAACCGTGACAGCATGCTGCCGCTGGTGCGCGACCCCGATCGGTCCATCTATATTCGTCAGGAAATGGACAGCTTGATTCTGGGTCTTTACGAAAGCAAGGTAAAGCAGTGGTATCCCGAAGGGGTGCCCTGGGAATATGCCCAGAGCGAACTGCAGCCAGACATCGATCACGTGGTTGACTACATCGAACATGGTCTTCATCGCTTTCCGATTATGGGGGAGCATGGCTTTAAGCATGTCACCGTCGGACCCATCACCTACACGCCCAACGGTGATCCACTGGTCGGCCCCGCCTATCCGTTGAAAAACTATTTTCTGGCCTGCGGTTACAGCTTTGGTATCACCCAGGCCGGTGGTATCGGGCACTACATTGCCGGCTGGCTGATGAACGGTGAACCGGAAATCGACCTGTGGAGCGTGGACAGCCGCCGTTATGGCTCTTATGCCAACTGGGCCTACAACCATGAGAAAATCGAAGATACCTATCCGCGCCTGTACAGCGTGATTTTCCCCAACGAATGGCGCGATGCAGCGCGGCCCAATCGCACCAGCCCCATCTATGAATATCAAAAGGCGGCCGGCGCAGCCTTCGGCGACTACTACGGCTGGGAATGCCCCAATTATTTTAGCGATGCGCCCTCCGATCGCAAGGAAACCCCGAGCTGGCGCCGCAACAATGCCTTCCAGTATGTGGACCGGGAATGCAAGCATGTGATGAGCCACGTCGGGCTGCTTGACCTGACGCGATTCGCCAAAACCAGGATCAGCGGACCGGGTGCCGAACAATGGCTTAACAAAATGACCTGCCAGAAAGTTCCGGTAACCGAAGGCCGCATCGCCCTGTGCCCCATGTTGGATAATAACGGCACTTTTAAAACGGATATGACTGTCACCAGGGATGGGGATGGTGAATATTTTTGTGTGACCGCCAGCGTCGGCAAACGCCACGACCAGCACTGGATGATGCTCAACCTGCCCGATGACGGCTCGGTGCTGATGGAAGACCTTACCTACAAACAGGGTTGCTTTATCGTTGCCGGCCCCCGGGCGCGGGATCTGCTGGCCAAGGCGGCTTACGGCGACGTGTCCAATGAAGCCCTGCCTCTCAGTACCAGCAAAGCGCTCTACATCGGCCGCGTCAAGTGCCGGGTCAACCGCATGAATTATGTCGGTGAGCTCGGTTATGAGATCTTTCACCCTATCGAAAGCCAGATCTCGGTTTTTAAAACTCTCATGGAGGCCGGCGCGAAATTCGAGATCAAGATGTTCGGCATGTATGCCATGGATTCCATGCGGCTGGAAAAAGGCTATCTGGCATGGAAATCCGAGATGAACCTTCACCATAGCCCCCTGGAGACCAATGTGGCCTGGACGGTAAAGTGGGACAAAGACTTTATCGGCAAGCCGGCGCTTGAAAAAGTAAAAGCCGAAGGTGTCAAATTGAAGCTGGTATGCCTGGATGTGGCCGCCGGGGACTCAGATCCCTGGGGCTATAATCCAATTTTTAACGGCAGCGAACGAGTGGGCATGACGTCTTCCGGCGGTTACGGTCACCGGGTGGATAAAAGCATTGCCCTGGGTTATGTCCCGCCGAAGTTTGCTGCACCGGGAACGAAACTCGACGTGGAGGTGCTGGGCAAAAAGCTTCCTGCCGAGGTCGTCAGCATGCCCATGTATGATCCGGAGAACCAGCGTATGAAGTCCTGATCAGGATAAATATCAAAAAACAAATTACAAATTTGGTGCTTGTGATTTGAGATTTCGCCAAAAAAGGCATGAACTATCTTTTCTACCATAATTTAAGGAGTATATATGCTTATCGTAGGAGAACTCATCAACGCCAGTCGCAAGAAAATTGGCGCGGCAATCGAAAACCAGGATAAGGATACAATTCAACAGATCGCCAAAGAGCAGTCTGCAAACGGCGCCGATTACATTGATGTCAACGCGGGCATATTTGTGGGCAAAGAAGCCGAGTATTTGAAATGGCTCGTAACAACCGTCCAGCAGGCTGTAGACACGCCCTGCTGTATCGACAGCCCTGACCCCAAGGCCATTGAAACCGCACTGTCGGTTCACAAAGGCACACCCATGATAAATTCCATCTCCATGGAAAAAGAGCGCTACGATGCCTTGATGCCGATCGTCGCCGGAACGGACTACAAAGTCGTGGCCCTTTGCATGAGTGACGCCGGTATGCCGGAAACGGCTGATGCCCGCATATCCATTGCCGAGGAATTGATCAACAACCTGGTAAAAAATAATGTATCGCTGGAAAACATCTACGTGGATCCGCTGGTTCAACCCCTTTCAACCAATGACAACTATGGGAAAGAGTTCCTGGAGTCCATTGAAATGATCATGGGCAGGTTTCCGGGAATCCACACGGTCTGCGGGCTTTCAAACATCTCCTACGGTCTGCCCGAGCGCATGCTTTTGAACCAGACCTTTATGGTGATGGCAATAACCAAAGGTCTCGACGGCGCCATTGTCAACCCGCTTGACAAGAAAATGATGGCGGCCATCGTCACGGCCGAGACCCTGACAGGCAAAGATGAGTGGTGTGCTGCCTACCTGCAGGCCTATCGTCAAAAAAGATTTGAATTTTAACAAAGGAGACAACGATCATGAGTGAACTGTTCGGGAAGATGGCGGAGTCTTTAATCGCCGGTCAAGTAAGCGAGGTTGTGAATCTGACAAAGGAAGCTCTGGACGGCGGTTCATCACCACAGGACATTCTGGAGCAGGGACTTTTGGCCGGAATGGATGTTGTGGGCAAGCGGTTTAAAGCCAACGAAATGTTTATTCCGGAAGTGCTGCGCTGTGCCAAATGCATGCATGGCTCGATGGATATTTTACGTCCGCTGCTGGTGGCATCCGGTGTGAAGACGGCCGGCACATTGGTACTGGGAACCGTCAAAGGCGATCTGCATGACATCGGGAAAAACCTGGTAGGCATGATGTTTGAGGGCGCCGGCTTTGAGGTGGTAGATCTGGGCATCGATCTGGAACCCCAGGCGTTTGTTGATGCTATAAAGAAGCACAAGGCTAGCCTCTTTGGTATGTCGGCCCTTTTGACCACCACCATGCCAAAAATGGGCGAGACCATCAACGCCATAAAAGAGGCCGGCATAAGGGATCAGGTCAAAATTATGGTGGGCGGCGCGCCGGTGACGGAAGATTTTGCCAGAGAAATCGGTGCTGACGCCTATGCGTCGAATGCCGCCAGCGCGGTTGATAAAGGCAAAGAACTGATGGGTCTTTAGCTTACCTCGCGGTTCATGCTCAATGAGGAATATCAGGGTAGTTTAGTGAGATCTGCATTATGATCTCGACTCTGGAATAATGGAATTTATCTATTGTAGATTTTAGATTGCGGATTTCGGATCTAAAAACTAAATACTAAATATTAAATTATGGCTACAGTGCGTGAGTATGTCGTCGGGATCGACACCGGAGGGACTTATACCGATGCAGTCCTTCTCGACTATTGTTCGCGTAAGGTCATTGCTTTCAGCAAGACCCTGACGACCCGGGGGAACCTCACCCGGGGCATCACAACAGCGCTCAAAGACCTTCACATCGGGGAGGCCGGCAGCGTCAGGCTCGTGGGCGTTTCCAGCACCCTGGCGACAAATTCCATCGCCGAGGGCAAAGAGCGCCAGGCAGGTCTTCTTCTAATCGGCTACGATCGCGATCTTATCGCCGCTTATGGCCTCAGCGCCAAATTCCCGACCACCCATTGGGCGCATTTTAGAGGCGGCCACACCACCCAGGGATTGGAAAAAGAACCCCTCGATCTGGAAAGCATACGCGAGTGGGTCCGCCTTAATAGTGAAAAGGTCGACGCCCTGGCGATTTCCGGTTACTTCAGCCCTTTGAATCCGATCCATGAAGAGCGCGCACTGGCGGTGGTTCGCCAAACCTGTTCGTTGCCGGTGGTGTTAGGCCACCATCTTTCAACCAAACTCGATTCAATCAAACGCGCCACCACCGCCTGCCTGAATGCCTCCCTGGTGGCGGTCATGCAGGAGTTTATCGAAGCTGTTCGCCAATCGCTGGACAACCGTGGAATTCATTCACCGTTGATGATCGTTAAAGGAGACGGCTCCTTGATTCCCGCTACCGAGGCCATTCACAAACCGGTTGAAACCGTACTATCCGGACCGGCGGCCAGCGCCATTGGCGGTCGCTTCCTATCGGGACAGGGCAGTGCCCTGGTCATCGATGTGGGCGGTACAACCACCGACATGGCCCTGGTGGAAGATTTCAAGATGACCATCTCAGAAGACGGTGCCCGGGTGGGGATGTTTGAGACAGCCGTGAAGGCTGCTCGCATCCGAACTGCCGGCATGGGCGGCGACAGCCGGATCTCTGTTGATAGCGGAGGCACGGTTCGGGTGGGACCAGAGCGGGTCGTCCCTCTGTCGCGATTGGCGGCCCTTTACCCGCAGGTTCAACAAGAGATTTGCGGTTTGAAAAAAAAGCGGGAGCTGAACCGACGATCTTCCGACTTCGAATACTGGTTTTTACACCAAGAAAATAATGCCCCGCTGCCGGCTGCCATAAATGCCCGTCAGCAAGAACTGGTTACACTGCTAAAGGACGGCCCGCTGAGTTTGAGCTATATTCTCAAAAAGCTCAATGTCTATCACCCGCTACAGCTGCATGCGGACACCCTGATTCGACAGGGCCTTATCGAACAGGCAACGTTGACGCCTACCGATCTTCTGCACGTCACCGGCCAGATGGATGCCTGGTGTGTCGATGCCGCCCGACAGATGGTGGAGTATGCCTGCGACTTGTTCTCTCTGGCTCCGGATGCCTTTGCAGAAGAAACCCTTGATCTGGTGGTCGCCAGGATGGCTCAGGAAGCAATTGTTTTTTTGGGACGCCAGACAGATAAAAACCAACTGCCCGGGAAAATTGACGACCCATGGGGAAAATGGCTTGCCGGCGAGGCCATCGCCGGGAAAAACCCCCATCTGGCGGTCACCATCGCCAGTCGCTTCCCGGTCATCGGCATCGGAGCACCGGCCGGTATCTTTGTCAGGCGTGTCGCCCAATTACTGCATGCACCTTTCATTTTGCCGGAATATGCCCCGGTTGCCAATGCCGTCGGTGCGGTGGCCGGTTCCGTAATCGTGGAGAAAGAAGCCATTGTCTATGCCCGGGAAACTAAGGCAGCACACGCCTATGTTGTACAGATCGAAGAAGACAATACTGGCTTTTTAGAAGAGGAAGATGCGGTAGATTATGCCGAGCAAACAGTGGTAACGCTTGCACGCGAGGGGGCCGTTACAGCCGGGGCTGTCGACCCGCAGGTGATGGTTGAAAAAATAAAGGAGGGGCATTTGCAACGCATTGTCGCCCGGGGCATCGGTAACCCAAAGCTATAACCCAATTACTTTATCAGGCGTTATGGGTTACATGAAAGGATTTAAAATGACCGCTTTGGCAAAAGTTCTTCTAGTTGACGATGAACGCGCGTTTGTTGCTATCCTGACCCAACGTTTGACCGAACGAAACTGTTCCGTAAACTTCGCCCATAACGGAAAGGATGCGTTAGCGAAACTCGAAGAAGACAAAGATATCGAGGTCGTCATCCTGGATGTTAAAATGCCGGACCTAGACGGGATCGAAACCTTGAAGTTGATCAAAGAGAAATGGCCCCTTGTTGAGGTGCTAATGCTCACAGCACATTCCACCATCGATTCAGCGATCAATAGCATTAAGCTTGGCGCCTATGACTATATTTTAAAACCCATCCAAATGGAAGAACTGGTTTCAAAAATAGAGAAGGCCGCCAGCAAAAAGCGAAACCGCGATAAGTTAATCCTTGAAGTGTATATGACACCCTATCTTACCCAACGAGAACGCGAAGAGCAGATAGAAAAAATCTTGGATTCTGAGGCAAAAAGCAGTGGTGTGTAAATCAGGGATAGTACACTGCCAACCGCCGAGAGTCCGGAACCCATGCCCTGAAAATTCTCAGTTATGCAAGGTAGGCCATGCCTTCATTCTGTTTGGATACTATTTGCATATATGAAATTTCACGATTTTATGGATTATCTCAATAAATCACTTTCGGCTGATATTTGGTTTTCAGAGAACATACCCCAAATCATCGGCATTGAATTTGATGATTCCTTGACCCCTTCTGTTAAATCATATAACTAATTTGCAACTCGCTCGAATCACAACCTTTCTATAATTTATCATCTTCAAACCCTTACCAGAAGGTGATCCAATGCCCAATGAACAAAAATTCACACGGAAGCTCACAGCCATCATGAGTGCTGATGTCAAGGGGTATAGCCTTCTGATGTCGGACGATGAGATTCACACAATCCAAACTCTGAAAACCTACCGTCAGATCATGTCTGAATACATCCAACAGCATACCGGGCGTGTGGTGGATTCACCCGGGGATAACCTACTGGCTGAATTTGGAAGTGTAGTGGATGCAGTACAGTGTGCGGTTGGGATTCAAAAACGGTTGAAAAAAGAGAATGACCGGTTTGTTGAGGACAAGAGGCTTGAGTTCCGTATTGGTGTGAACGTCGGAGATGTGGTGCAGGATGAGAATAGTATATATGGAAGTGGTGTTAATGTTGCCGCAAGGATTGAGGGATTAGCTGATCCGGGCGGAGTCTGTATATCTCGTAATGCATATGACCATGTCAAGGATAAGCTCGAATTAGGATTTGAGTTCCTCGGAGAGCATAATGTTAAGAACATCAAAGACCCGGTTCGGGTATACAAGGTTTTACTGGATTCCGATTCACCAGCGCCATTAGTTAAAGAACCTCTTGAACTAACGGACATGCCATCTATTGCGGTCTTGCCCTTTGATAACATGAGCGGTGACCCCAGTCAGGAATATTTCAGTGATGGGCTAACCGATCAGATAATCAACGGATTGTGCAAGGTAGCCAATTTGTTTGTAATTGCAAGGAATTCCAGCTTTGCATATAAGGGGAGATCGATTAGCATTAAGCAAATTGCCAATGAACTTGACGTACAGTATATCCTTGAGGGTAGTGTCCAGAAAGCGGGAGATCGAGTACGGATCACAGCACAGCTGATAGATGCCACAACGGATTTGCACAAGTGGTCAGAAAGCTATGATAGGGAACTAACGGATATTTTCGCTTTGCAGGATGATATTACGATGAAAATTCTCTGGGCCATGAATGCGAACGTGACCCACGGGGTACAGGCTCTAATATGGACCGAAGGAATGAAGGTTGGCATTAAAGCCTACGATGCCTTTATGAAAGGGCTTGAGCATTTTTATTGTTTCAATAGAGAAGATAATGCCCAAGCAAGAACTAACTATCAACAGTCTTTAGATATAGAGCCATCTCCCATAGTTTATGCTATGTTAGGATTCGCACACTTGATCGACCTTATGTATGGATGGAGCGACTCTCAGATGGAGTCATTTGATAAGGCTAATAAATGTGCTGAATCAGCATACGAAATGAGTGAAGATGTCGATATATTACATATGCTGTTAGGTTGGATTTATCTTTTTAAAGGAATGCATGACAAAGCAGTTTTAGAAGGTAAACGAGCAGTTCAGCTTAGTCCTAATGGGGCTGAAGCCCATGTCCATTTAGCAGCAATATTAGTTTTTGCTGGTAATCCGGATGAGGCTATTCGCCTAATCAACAAAGCGTTGCGACTTAACCCAACCCCTACTTCCTATTATTATAACATGCTCGGGACTGCATATCGAAGTGCTCAGCAGTATGAGGATGCAATAGTAGCGTGTGAGTCTATGATTCATATGAATCCAAATTCTTTGCCTCCGTACATAACTTTAGCATCTTGTCATAGCTTATTAAATCAGATGGATAAGGCTCGCCAAGATGTAACAGAGATTTTACGAATAGATCCACAATACTCAATTGGTCAATTCGCATTGACAATGCCATATAAAAATAAGGAAGAATTAGATTTGTATTTGGAAGCGCTCCGCAAGGCAGATCTGCCCGAATAGATACCATAGTGAACACCTAATATATCACAAGCCTTTTGAGGCATCAAAACAGTGAGATATCTCCAACGAATCTGCAAAAATGAAGGGCCCAAAAAACATGCGATATCATCAATTGCAGTTCTCGGGGCAGAGCTGCATGTTCATTGTATGTAACAAATTTGACTTAATTTATTGATATGATATCGATATTTATTTCAGTTTCTCTATGAATTGCAGCAAATCTCTATCCACATCCGCCGGCAGTTCCGGTGCTTCATAGGTTTCCAGAATTTCTTTGTACTTTTTATTGGCCGTTTGCATGCTCTGGGGAGAACCCTTCGCCTGCCAGGAGACAAAATCATCCCGGTTGGATAACTGCGGCTTATAAAACTCGGTTCTAAAATGATCGAAGGTATGATCCTTGTCCAGGAAGTGACCACCGGGTCCCACCTCCTTGATAATATCAATCGCCAGAGTTTCCGGATTGACTTCATAGCCCCGTTTGATTCTTTTCACCATCCCGCACATTTCATCATCGATGATAAATTTCTCATAGGACATGCAATTATAGGACTCCAGGATGCCGGCACTGTGCAGCACAAAATTGATGCCGCAATACCGGGCCGTTAAAAGGCTCATCATGGATTCATAAGAAGCCTGGGCATCGGGCGATTTAGCATCGCAGACGGCCCCCCCGCTTCGAACCGGCAAGCCATAGAAACGTGCCATCTGGGCAGTAGCAGCTGTGTTTAAGGTCATTTCCGGGGAACCAATGCTCAGGACCCCGGTATGCATATCGACGCTGGACGAAGCTCCGGCAAAAACCACCGGAGTCCCTTCACGAATCAATTGGGTAAAGACAATGCCGCCAAGCACTTCGGCATTTTGGACGGCCAATGTTCCCGCCAGAGTTACCGGCGATGTGGCGCCGGCGATGCCCAGCGAAGATATCAGCTGGGGTTGCCCGGCCCTGGCATATTCCATTATCGCCCCTAGCATGCGCTCATCATATACCAGGGGCGTCAGTGAACACAGGATGCTGATCATCCGTGGTTTCCGGGACAGCTCGTCCTGACTGCCAAACAGAATCGAAGCCATCTGGATACTATCCCTGGCGCCTTGCAAACCCATGGCACTGCCCATGAAGGGCTTGGCGGAATATTTCATTGCTGTGTAAATCTTCTGGGCATGACGGATTTCAGGGGGTACATCGGTGGATTCGATGACCACACCGCTGCATATATCTTGATAAGGGCTGGCGTCTGTTAATTTGACAAAGTTTTCAAAATCTTTAAGGGATCCTTCCCGCCGCCCAATATCCAGGTCGGTTACAAAAGCTGCGCCATAACCCGGAACAAATACCATCTGGTTGCCTCCGATCACCACATCGAAGTCGGAATTGCGTGCATAAAGGGTGAACTCGGCAGGTGCCTTTCTTATTTGCTCCTCGACCAAACGCGCAGGAAAAAACACCCGTTCACCATCAACCTTGGCCCCTCCTTTTTTCAAGACTTCCAGCGCCGGCTCATAGCGGAACTCAATTCCAACTTTTCCCAGGATGTGCATTGAGGCTTCATGAACTTGCGCAACCTGGTGTTTTGTCAGAAATTCATACCATTGCATTCTGGATAGATCCTTTCAGATGCATGTTTTTCTCTCTAACCCAGGTTCTCTATGAATTTCAGTAGATCTTTATCCACATCCGCCGGAAGCTCCGGTGCTTCATAGGTTTCCAGAATATCTTTGTACTTCTTATTGGCACTTTCCAGGCTCTGGGAAGATCCGCCGGCCTGCCAGGAAACAAAATCATCCCGGTTGGATAACTGCGGCTGATAAAATTCGGTCCTAAAATGATCAAACGTGTGATCCTTGTCCAGGAAGTGACCACCGGGTCCGACTTCCTTAATAACATCAAATGCCAGGGTATCCGGATTGACTTCATAGCCCCGTTTGATTCTTTTCACCATCCCGCACATTTCATCATCGATAATAAATTTTTCATAG
>Ga0316192_10002033_pt1 | contig 14872 bp, 11 predicted proteins | sample MerIslwburrow_MG_FD_204931 | JGI IMG/M metagenome (GOLD analysis project Ga0316192, IMG submission 204931) | Coastal sediment microbial communities from Maine, United States - Merrow Island worm burrow | ecosystem: Environmental > Aquatic > Marine > Coastal > Sediment | place: USA: Maine...
CCTCTGTCTTCCAGCTGGTGATACTCTATGCGTTGTGGAATAAAAGGAGCCGTAACCACGGCAGCCGAGAGGTGTACTCTTTTTATCTTTTCATGCTTCTTTTAAGCGGCTTGCTGGGGATCGGGCTGGAATGGTTCAAGGATTTTCTGCAGGGTTGGTTCGACGGCGCGACCTTTACGGGCAACCTGGCGATCGCATTGATTGTCGGCTCCGTTTTTACAGCTGTTCTGTTCGGAATCGGACGCATGGTACACATAAGAGAAATCGATGACCTCTTTAAGAAAATCCGGCTATCTTTAATACGGTGAGCGGTCCTGACGTCTATCGCCCGGGGTCGGTAGAACGATTTAGCAGAACGTCAACAACAAAAGACAATCGGTTGCCCAGCACGGTCAATGGACCGATGCACTTGCTCCGAAGGGTTTTGCCAACGGGGGCATTCTCTCGGCCGGTGATTTTCTCGCTCTTCAGGTTTTTATGAAGCCAGCGATCGGCTTCTTCATTGATGCGGCCCGGCAAACCACCGCCGGCTCGATGCAGCTTTCTTGCCATTCGACCGTCGAAGAGGGTGTTGTCGGTGAACCCGGCGGCAGACAGCCGCTGGCGCAAGTAAGCAGCCGTTTCATCCGGCGTCATGGCCGGTAGATAGACACTGCTCACGGCCGTTGCATCCGGCAGGTCTTGGATGAATACCGACAAATTGGTGTTTAGCGAGGGCTCTCCGAAGAGGACCATGCGGTTGGCTATCCGGACGCCACATGGCGGTGAAATTATCCGTAACAGGTATGCCAGTTCTTCAGGCCCCAGTGCATGCGCATCGTCGAGTATGGTGGTCGACTGCGCCATATTTTTGAGGATGAAAACGGGATGAGTGCGGAGCAGCGTTGGTACCGGCAGGCGCGAGTGCTCCCCGGTTGGCTCTCTAAATCGGCCCTGGGTACACGGTATCGTCATGGTATCGATGAGGCGTTTCAGTAAGGTGGTCTTGCCGCTGCCCCATTCGCCGATTACCAGAATCAAGGCATCTTGGCCGGCCATCAGTCTCTTCAGAAGACGCAACCGCTGTTCGACGGTCTCGATTAGAAAATAAAAGGGCCGTTTCGCACCTGGTGCGAAAGGCCCTGAAGGTTGCTCCGGGATGTTGCCGGTCGTCGGTCTGTTTCCGACCATTGCACTCCAACCGGCGGCCCCGGTTGGTCTTTGAAGCGGTGAAGAAAAAATCCCTTTACCCCTTTCTGTCGTATTTATCGGATCGACTTGGGCTGGCAGAGGTGATTTTCCTCCATGGCCACACGACCGCATCCCTCACAAACATATTTCATAGCCGCCAGCTTGTCTTTGCAGACATGTTTGGCATCCGCCTGCGTTGCCCCGCAGAAGCTGCACTTGGACTTGTCGTCACAGGGGTTGCAAAGATGGCCGGGCGCATCGGCAACTGCGCCGCAATTTTTACATGTGTACGCCATTAGTCGCTCCTTTCAAGCACTATAGAAAATTCAGTGTTGCTAACGACGTAAAGATGTGTTTGCGGCAATAGAATGTCAAGCGCCGTTCGGCCTTTGAGGGTTGTGCCAACACCCCGATTAGGTATATAAGTATACACTTAAATACCCGTTGAGATCAATATGACCGTTGAGTTTTATACGAGAAATACCTCGGGAGCCTCCATGAAAAAGGCTTCCGCTGCATGCAGCGGAAGCCTTTAATCTCTTGGAGCCACCTTGCGGAATCGAACCGCAGACCTACGCATTACGAGTGCGTTGCTCTACCAGCTGAGCTAAGGTGGCGTTTTGCCGGCACCGCGTAAGCGTTCACAGGGCACCGCATCTGCTTTGTTGTCGGGCACTTGAAGTACAAAAGTACGTCTGCGCGCCCGACGCCTTGCATCTGCGGCACCCTGTAAACGCTTACAATTAGATGGGTTGAAGCGCATCGGACTTTGCAACCCTGTGAACGGTTACGGTACCTCTGCCAGCAACCGGTGTGGTGCCGAAGGTCGGCCCTCTCTGCCGGCGGGCCGTAAAAATAAGGGATTAGATACGTTTTTTATGACACAAAATCAAGATAAAATGTCTGTGCAGGAATTGATCGAGCGACTTCCGGGCCGCAGTACCGGCATCGACTGCACCGGGCTGACCGGTGCGAGTACCGCATATCTGGTATCCCGGCTGCGGGCAAAGTTGGAAATGCCTATTTTTCTTGTAACGAGTTCACAGAAGGCGATCGACAGCCTGGCAGAAGACCTGCACTTTTTCTTGCCGCCGTCTGCGGTGCCGGCGTCGATATTTCCGGCTTACAACCTTTCACCGTTCAAGTTCATTGCCTACCACAACGAGACGGCTGCCAGGCGTATCGAGACTCTGTACCGACTGGTGGCCGTCGATGCTCCGCCGTTGGTCATTACGTCCATCGAAGCCCTTCTGCAAAAAGTCATTCCCCGCCGAGAACTCGTCAATTTTGCCGAACTGATTATGGCGGGAGAAGGTTGCGAACGCGATTGGCTGGTCGAAAAGCTCGTTGCCGGAGGGTATAACCGGACCGCCATCGTCGAAGAACCGGGCGATTTTTGCGTGCGCGGTATGATTCTGGATGTCTTTAGCCCTGGCTACCCGGAGCCGGTGAGAATCGAATTCTTCGGCGACACGGTCGAAACCATCCGGGTTTTTTCGGCCGCGACCCAGAGAAAAATAAGAGAGCTGCCGGAAGCGGTCATTTTGCCCGCCAGAGAGGCGATCCTGCAGGCCGAGAACCGCGTGGCGGTGATAGCCCGCGTCCGTCAGGAAGCGGCCAAACTCGAAATGCCGGTCACACGCGTGCGAAAAATAGTCGACCGCATCAAACACGAAGGGGTCTTTCCCGGGGCCGAGGGACTGCTGCCGTTGATCTTTCCTGAATTGAGCTCGCTGTTCGATTATGCCCCGCCGGGCGCGCTCTTCGTTCTTGCGGATACCGAAGACCTGGAACGTCAGGCCATTGGAACCCTGGAACGGGCGCGCAACAACACCCTCGAAGCCAAAAACAGCGGGCGTCTGTGCGTGGACTCCGAGCAGATGTTCCTTTCATGGGAGCAGACGCAGCAGATGCTGGACCTGAGAAAGCCGCTGCGTCTCAGGATTTTTCCCGTTCTGGGAAAGGGCCCGCCAGGTCCGGAAGCCCTTCCGATCGGCCGGTTTACGGTCACGGAAAACTCCGCACTGCAGGCCGAACTCAAGCATCAGGAGGTGAAAGAAGACTTGTTTGCCCCCCTGGTCGACTGGATCGAGGACAAGCGGCAGACTGGCAGCCGGACGCTGATCGTCTGCCGTTCCAAGTCGCGCGGCGAACGGTTGCAATCAATCCTCATCCCCTACGGCGTCAAAGCCAAATTTGCCGAATCACCGGCCGAGACCGCAGGGGGCAAGGAGACACTCTTTACGGTCCTCGGCCGAATTTCCGGCGGGTTTGCCTGGCCGGATGAGCAGTTGGCCGTCATCACCGAGGAGGAGATTTTCGGATCGCGCCGCCGACGCCGGGTGCAGATCCACCGGCCGCCGCCCGCGGAGCTGATCAACGTCGAGGATCTGAAGCAAGGCGACTTCATCGTGCACACCGACCACGGGATCGGCCGCTACGGGGGTCTTGTCAAATTGAAATTGAACGGGACGACCAATGACTTTCTGCTGATTGCCTACCGGGGCGACGACAAGCTCTACCTGCCGGTGGATCGCATGAACATGGTTCAGAAGTATCTGGGCGTGGACGGTGTGGTACCGGTGCTCGACAAAATGGGCGGAAAGTCCTGGGCACGGGTTAAGGCCCGGGTTAAAAAATCGGCCGAAAAGATGGCCGGAGAACTGCTGAAATTGTACGCGGCCCGCAAGGTGAGCAAAGGTGTGGCGTTCAACCTTTTCGAAGACGAACTGCGGGAATTCGAAACCGGATTCACCTTCGAGGAAACCGCCGACCAGCAAAAGGCGATCAATGACGTCCTCAACGACATGTCCCATCCGGTTCCCATGGACCGACTGGTTTGCGGCGACGTCGGCTACGGCAAAACCGAAGTGGCCTTGCGGGCGTCATTCATGGCCGTTTACAATGGTAAACAGGTAGCGGTTCTGGTGCCCACAACGGTCCTTGCCGAACAGCACTTCGCTACTTTTTCAGAGCGTTTCGGACCGTTTCCGGTGCGCATCGCCTGCCTGAGCCGCTTCCGCAGTGCGCGGGAGCAGCGTGACATCGTGCAGGACCTGAAAGCCGGAAAAATGGACATCGTGATCGGCACCCATCGGCTGTTCTCGAAAGACGTCGCTTTCAAGGACCTCGGCCTGCTGGTCCTGGATGAAGAGCAGCGTTTCGGGGTCAAGCACAAAGAAAAACTGAAAGCCTTGCGTCGCAACGTCGACGTGCTGACCCTGACCGCCACTCCCATACCGCGTACGCTGCATATGTCGCTGATGGGAACCCGCGACATCAGCCTCATTTCGACCCCACCGGAATATCGTCAGGCGATCATCACTTATATTTCCGAGTTCGACGATGCCGTGGTGACCGAGGCCATCCGCAAGGAACTGCAAAGAAAAGGGCAGATCTTTTTTATCCATAACAATATCGCCAGTATTGACAAAATTGCGAAGAAAATCAAAGTACTGGTGCCTGAAATCCGGCTCGACGTCGCTCACGGCCGTCTGAGCGAAGACGAACTGGAGCGGATCATGCTACGGTTTTTCTCGCGCGAGATCGATATGCTCGTCTGCACCACCATTGTCGAGTCCGGCCTCGACATCCCGGCCGCCAATACCATCCTGGTGAACCGGGCCGACAAATTCGGCCTGGCACAAATGTACCAGCTGCGGGGACGGGTCGGCCGTTCCGAAGATCAGGCCTATGCCTACCTCTTTATTCCCCACGAATCATTGCTCGGCAAAGATGCCCAGAAGCGTTTGAAGGTTTTGATGGAGCACAGCGACCTGGGCGCGGGTTTCCAGATCGCCATGAGCGATCTGCAGATTCGCGGCGGCGGGACGATTCTGGGAGCGTCTCAATCCGGTCACATCGCGGCGGTGGGTTATGAAATGTTCCTGGAGCTCATGGAACATGCGGTTGCTGAAATGAAAGGCGAGCCGGTGCAGGAGCAGCTGTCGCCCGAGATCAATCTCCAGCTGTCGGCCTTTATTCCGGAATCCTATATCCCCGACATCGACCAGCGGCTTTCCGCCTACCGGCGCTTGTCGCGGGTAACGGAAGTCGCCGAAATCTCCGATTTCAAGGCCGAGCTGATCGATCGCTACGGTCCCATACCCGAGGAGGCGCTGAACCTCCTGCTGAAAATCATGCTGCGGGTTTTCGCCATCAAGGCCGGCGTGAAACGTCTGGATGTTGTCGGCGCCGGTCTCACGATGGTGTTTTCCGAAGCGCATCAGAAAAATCCAGGTGGTCTGGCAGACCTGGTCATGTCGGCTCCCGACAGGTACAGCCTGACACCGGATTGTGTATTAAAGACACGGCTGCGGGGTCGGGAATCAAAAGGCTTGCTGGGACAGACGAAAAACATCTTGAAAGAAATCGCGCGGCATGTTAAAAATGAGTTTTAGATTTATGATGTTATTTCAGTACGTTTTAAAACCAATAATTTCCGTGTGCCCATAGGCGTTGCGCAGCGTCGACGATTATCGGCTGCGTGACCGGCAGGCGGCATATCGACCTTTACAGGCCCGTGAACAACATGCTGAGAGGCTGTTTCTATTGGGGTGCCGCAGCCGTTGTCTTCGCTCTCATAGGATGTTCGGGACACGACACCGGTACCGGTGATGAATATCTGATCCGGATCGGCGAGCGTGTGGTGACCGTGGCTGATTTCAACCGCGCTTTTGAGATTGCCAAAACTGCTTACAGCCACAATAGTCTGCAGAACCCGGAGGACACCAAGGACGCCCAGCTCAGGCTCTTGAATCAGATGACCGAAGAACTGGTCCTACTTCAACGGGCCGGTGAATTGGGCATCGGCGTTTCGGACGAGGAGTTGGAAAAGGCTATTGAAAAAATCAGAGCGGATTTTCCGGACGACGCTTTCGAACAAACGCTTCTCGAATATGCGGTTTCCTACAAATCCTGGAAAAGCGGCCTGAAGACACGGCTGTTGATGGAAAAACTGGTTCAGCAAGAGTTGAAGGACGAGACCGTCATCCAACCCGATGAGGTTGCAAAATTTTACGAGGAGAACTACAATAACGACGCGACGCAATCGGGCGATACGCGAAACCCGGCGGCGGTCGAGGAAATCATCGTGAAGCAACTGCGCCGGGTTAAGATTGAAAACGCGTACCGTAACTGGATCGAAAACCTTCGGAAGCGTTACACGATCGACATCAACAAAGACCAGTGGAACAAGATCCTCGCCGCACCAAGCTGATGGTGCGCAATTGCGGCGGTCAATGAAGATCGAGTGTGTTTTCGCAGCGCCCGTTTGCTGCCGGGAGGTCCCGATCGCGATCCGCGCGGATGAATTGCCGTAAAGTGTCATGACCGAGCCGGGCGGGTTGGCGGCAGAAGACCGGGCGACGGAGCGCTCATCAGTGCTCGAGACCGCAACCCGCCAGTGTTGACTTATTATTCACCAGAGACAGATTCAGCAAACATGTGTTTTTATCGGCTCAAAGTTCGCCCGTTATTACCCGGCCTCGGCCGCCTTACAACGCTCGTGATCGGGCTCGCTCTGATCACCCTTTTGCTTCTGCCCACGGCTGTCGGATTCGCGGAGGTCGTTGATCGGATTGTCGCAATCGTCAATGACGAGGTTATATCGCTTTACGAATTAAACCAGGCGACGCAGCCGTATATCGAACAAGTTCGGAATTCCCAGTATCCTGAGGATGTCGAGCGGCAGTTGATGTTCGAGGTGCGGGGTAAAATCTTGAACGAGATGATCAACGAGAAGCTTGCCGATCAGGAGTTGAAGCGCCAGAACATTTCGGTCAGCGATAAGGAGGTCGACAACGCCATCGAGCGGATCAAAGAATCACGCACCATTACCGATGAAGAGCTGCGCAAGGCCCTGGTCACTGAGGGAATAACCTACGAGGAATATCGCCAGCAGACCAAGCAACAGATCTTGCGGGCCAAACTCGTCAACCGGGAGGTGCGGTCGAAGATCGTCATAACCGACCAAGATATCAAAGAATACTATGAGCAGCACGCAGAAGAATATGCCTACGAAAAGAAATATCACCTGCGCAATTTTTATATCCGTCTTTCTGCCTTTGCCACCGATGCCGACCGGCAGGAGGCATTGCGTAAAATGGAGACTGTTCGGGCGGAGTTGAAAGCGGGCAAGCCCATTGACGAGGTGACCAAGGGTGCGTTTCAGCCAGATGCTCTGGTCGAGAGCGACGATATGGGGCTATTCAAACTAGAGGATCTTTCCGCGCAACTAAGAGAAACCATCCGGGACATGAAACCCGGGGATATTACGCCTGTAATTGAAGCACCCTTCGGCTATCAAATACTGATGGTGGAGGAGGTCGTTGATACGGCTGGGAAGACACAGACCGATGCCGCAGCGGAAATCGAAGACAAACTTTTTAACCAGATTGTCGATCAAAAATACCAATCCTGGTTGCAGGACCTAAAGGACCGTGCCCACATTAAAATCATCAACTGATGTGCCCGCTGGGGATGTCGAACACCAAACGAGCCGGCACGAGGCAGGAAACGGACACGCAAAGATGACAGCTGAATCCGAGAAGACAGCACTTTCCTTCGGGCGCTACCTTCAATCGATCCGGGTCGAAAAAGGGATAAGTCTCAAGGCCGTTTCGCAGGAAACCCGAATCAGGCTGGAAACGCTGCATTACATCGAAGCGGAAGACCACCAGCACCTTCCGGACGAGGTATATGTCAAGGGCTTCTTGAGGGCCTACGCCAAGGCTATCGGGGCGGACGGCGATGAAGCCGTTCAGCATTACATCTCCCGCCTGGCGGTAAAGCGAAAGATCGCTCTATCCGAAGCCGCCCTGTATCGAACAGGCGGGGCCTTCTGGCGGCGTCTGTTATTGTCTATAGCTGCCGTGATTTGTCTTATTGCCGCGACGCTTTACGCCGTTTCGGCATGGCGCGAGCACCATATGCCGAAAGAGGCGGTTTCAACGGAAATGGCCGAACCGCCGACGACGGAACCGGCGATTGAAAAGCCGGATGCGCTTTCAACAACTCCGGCGGAAGAGAAGGCGGTCCCGGCTCCGGCGACTGAAGCGTCGACCGAACCGTCGATGGATTCGGCAGATGATAAAGAGGTTTCTACCTCTGAGGCTTCAACCGGATCTGCGCCGCCGCCGGTAATCGCCGAGAAATATCGACTGTCGATCGACACCATCGAAGAAACCTGGCTGAAGATTATCGTCGACGACCAGCAGTCCAAGCAATACCGACTTAATCCGGGCGACCACATCGAGCTGGAAGGCTCCAGGAATTTCAATCTCCTTATCGGAAATGCGGGCGGCATCAGACTCGAGCTGAACGGCAAGGCAGTGGCACTGTCGGGTAAGAGCGGTCAGGTCGTTAATCTTCAACTCCCATGAAAACGGCATGTCGAGCTTGTCTACTCCCGCCATCATTCTGCGACGGATCGAGTATGGTGATTTCGATCTTATCTTGTCTTTCCTGACATTGGAAAAAGGCAAGCTCTCCGCGATTGCCAAGTCCGCTAGAAAGAGCACCAAGCGCTTCGGGGGCATACTGGAACTCTTTGCGGCGCTCGACATCCTCTGCAGTTCGGGACGGCGCAGCGGTTTGCCGGTTTTGCAGGAAGCGGCTCTAAAGCAGCCGTTTGCCGCCATTCGGGCATCGATCATTTGCACGGCCTATGCGAGCTACTGGGCCGAGCTGATTGACGGGTGGTCGGAAGAAGGACAGAGACAACCCGATCTCTATGAATTGCTCCTGCATGTGCTCAACGAGCTCGATTTGGGGCGGACACCGGCTGATGTTCTGAGTATTCTCTTCCAGATTCGGTTTCTGGTGCTCTCCGGGCATGGTCCGATCCTGCGGGGGTGCAGCAGGTGCAAACGCGACATTGATCGGATCGAGGGCGGAACACTGTTTTTCGATCTGTCCCGTGGCGGGGTGGTATGCGGGCGCTGCGCGGCGGGGGGATCGGGAAGGCTGACCCTTTCCAGGGGTACGCTCAAACAGCTGCAGTGGCTTGAAAGCGGTGATTTGTCAAGGGTCGGACGTCTTCGATTTTCGCCGCCGGCGATCGTGGAAAGCCTCAAGGTCCTGGAAGCTTTCGTTCCATACCAGCTGGGCCGTGAGCCCCGCAGCCTGACGTTCCTGCGGCAGGTTAGAAATCCATAAACGGTTCATTGAAATCGAGGTCGATGCTCACTGATGAAGACCAACCTGCAAGAAACCCTTAAAATCGATCCGGTAATGACATCGGCGCCTTGTCGGGTAGACATGGGAGGCACCCTCGATCTGGCTGTTTTTTATAACCCGCTGCGGCACCTTTCGCCCTGCACGTTCAATCTCGCCATCGATTTGAGGACCACGGTTCGGCTTCTGCCGCACCGATCCGGGCGGGTGAAAATAACATCGCGGGGATTCGAAAGCGCCGACTATCCATCCGACCGCGCCCCGTTCAACCATCCCCTGGGCCTCATGTTCGCCACGGCGGCCTATTTCGGGGCCGATGGGGTTCACGTGGTCATCGAGTCTCAATCACCGCCGCGCAGCGCACTGGGGGGGTCCTCGGCGGCGGCCGTGGCCCTGACCGCCGCCTTTTTGGTTGCTGCCGAGAACATGGCGCTGACCCCCGGTGTTCGGCGGCGAATTGCCCTTGTGGCCCACCGAATCGAGGAGAGTGTGGCCGGGGTGCCGTGCGGACGGCAGGACCAGCTGGCCGCTGCTTTCGGCGGTGTCAACGCATGGTACTGGCAACCGGGGTGGCGGGGCTTTTCATTTAAAAAAAGCGCTCTTTTCAGGAAGAGATATTTTTCGACCTTCAGACGCCACCTGCTGCTGGCCTATTGCGGCGTGCCGCACGAGTCGAAAGACGTCAACGGACAGTGGGTGCACCAGTTTCTCGGCGGCGGGTACCGCCGGCACTGGATCGAAATCCTCCACTGGACCAAAAAGTTTATTGACGCTCTGACCGGTTACAACTATATAGGGGCAGCCGAGGCCATGAACCGGGAAACGGCTCTGCGCCGGGAAATGACACCGGAGGTGCTTGACGACATGGGCGCCAGGCTGGTAGAGACGTCGATGCGCTGCGACTGCGGGTCACGATTCACAGGCGCCGGCGGTGGGGGCTGCCTCTGGGCCCTCGGCCGTGCGGAAGATATCCAAAGACTCAGGCCTGCCTGGGAAGAAGTACTTTCAGAAAGACCGGAGGCGTGTCTGCTTCCGTTCGGCATCGATGCCGAGGGTCTGTCTACAGTCGGCCGGAGGCCCCCAGCGGTTTAGTTCGAAAATAGAATCAATCCCATCAAAATGGTGGGCACCGGCACCCGGATAAACGGTTGCAAACGGAGGCTGAAACTCGCCGCCAACGGTCTCTAAGACCGGACCAGGCCCGTTTTTAAATAGTGACGTCTGAATCAACTGAAGGTCGTTCCTTTCCGGAGCACCGGCATCGGGTCCGGTCCAAGATCCCGTGAGCGGCTTCAGACAGTCAGCCCCCGATCGAAACCGCCCATCCGGGTTCCGGTGCATTGTTTTCATGCACCGTGGCGGACCCAAGGGCCATGACCGTTTAAAACGAAAATAGATTAAATCGATTACATCCTTCAATCCCGCCGCGGCGGGACTGAACGGGCGCAACTGGCCAAACTTAACCAAGGCAGGCGCCTCCACCTGGATAAGCGGTTGCCAATGGCGGCTGATACACGCCGCCCCAATTTTTTCATGAGAGACAGCCGATGAATTTTCAAGACGTTATTAACGAGTTGAACAGATTCTGGGCCCGCAAAGGCTGCGTGATGGCCCAGCCTTACGACATGGAGGTCGGGGCCGGAACTTTTCACCCGACGACCCTGCTCAAGGCCTTGGGCCCCGAACCATGGAAGGTGGCCTACGTGCAGCCTTCCCGCAGGCCGACCGACGGTCGTTACGGGGACAACCCGAACCGTCTGCAGCATTACTATCAGTACCAGGTGATTCTCAAACCCTCGCCGCTCGACGTTCAGCAGCAGTATCTGGAAAGCCTGAAAGTATTGGGGGTGGATCCGCTCGATCACGACATCCGTTTCGTCGAAGATGATTGGGAATCGCCGACCCTCGGTGCTTCCGGTCTGGGGTGGGAGGTTTGGCTGGACGGTATGGAGATCACCCAGTTCACCTATTTTCAACTGGCCGGCAGCATCGAACTGAAACCGGTATCCGTGGAACTGACCTACGGCCTGGAGCGCATTGCCATGTATCTCCAGGGAGTCGACAACGTCTACGATCTAAAGTGGAACGACCGGATTTTCTATGGCGACGTGCATCATCAGCAGGAAGTCGAGCAGTCGACTTATAATTTCGAGAAAGCCGATGTCCCGGTCCTGTTCGACCTGTTCAATAAATATGAGGCTGAATCGCTGGCGCAGATTACGGCCGGTCTCGTTCTGCCGGCCTATGAATACTGCTTGAAATGTTCCCACACCTTCAATCTTCTCGATGCGCGGGGGGCGATCAGCGTCACCGAGCGTACCGGCTATATCGCCCGTATTCGCAACCTGGCGCGGGGTAGTGCCGAGGCTTACCTCAACCAACGCAAGGAAATGGGGTTTCCACTGTTGGCAAGGTAGCCAGTGGTCGTCAATCGAAGCGACATTGAGGAGCTTTAGATCATTCATTCGGACCAGAGGTAACCATGGATACGCTATTGCTTGAAATCGGTTCGGAAGAAATTCCGGCCGGCTACATTACCCCGGCCTTAGAGGCGCTGGCTTCCCAGCTGCACCAGCGGCTGACCGAGGCCCGCATCGAACACGGTGCAGTCAAAACTTACGGCACCCCCCGCCGGTTGACCGTTACGGTCGCGCAGGTTGCCGCCAAGCAGAAACCGATGAAAACAGAGCTCATCGGTCCGCCGGCCGCAATCGGTTTCGATCAGAATGGTCGGCCCACAATGGCCGCCCGCAAGTTTGCAGAGAAAGCCGGGGTTCCGGTCGAACGGTTGCGTACCGCAGAAACCGCCAAGGGAGCTTACCTGGTTGCCGAGAAAACCGAACGCGCCCTGGCCACCCGCACCCTGCTGAAGGAGATCCTGCCGGCGGTGATTCTATCGACACCCTTTCCGAAGAAAATGCGTTGGGCCGATTTCGACCTCGAATTTGCACGGCCGATACAGTCCACAGTGGCATTGCTGGGAAAAAACGTCATTCAGTTTCAACTCGGCAACTTGAAGAGCGGGCGCATCACCCGCGGACATTACTTCATGTCGCCGGGCCGGATAAAGATTCAACAGAGTGAAGAGTATACCGATGCCCTGAGGGCTGCCAGCGTGCTGGTCGACATAAACGAGCGCAAAAAGGTCCTGCAACGCGAAATCGCCAGTGTCGCCAAAAATCTCGGCGGACGTATCCTACCCGATGCCGAGCTGGAGGACATCAACACCAACCTGGTCGAGTATCCGGTGGCTGTGGCCGGAAAATTCGACGAGGAATTTCTCGAAGTGCCGGACGAGGTGTTGATCAATTCCATGCGGGAGCATCAAAAATACTTTGCCGTGGTCGATGAGAAGAATCGGCTGCTGCCCTGCTTCATTTCCGTCAATAACACCAAAGCCCGTGACATGGCGCTGGTTGCCAGAGGCCACGAACGCGTGATCCGAGCCCGCCTGGCGGATGCCCAGTTTTTCTACCGGGGTGATCTCGAAGTGACCAACGATCATCGGGTCGAACAGCTCGAGGGGGTTTTGTTTCAGGCCCAACTGGGTACGATGCACGCCAAGACCGAACGGGTGACCCACATTGCGGGCTTCCTGGCGGATGCCGTCGGTGACGACCCGAAAAAATCCACCGATCTGAAGCGCAACGTCCTTCGTGCGGCGCACTTATGCAAGGCCGATCTCGTGAGCCACGTCGTCGGTGAGTTTCCGAAACTTCAAGGCGTGATGGGCAGGGTTTACGCCACGATAGCCGGAGAACCGGCTGAAGTCGCCGCGGCGATCGAGGAGCACTACCGCCCGGTCTATTCGGGGGCGCCGTTACCGGAGACGACAACAGGGGCGATCCTTGGGATAGCCGATAAAATCGACTCCATTTGCGGCTGTTTCAGCGTGGGTTTGGTTCCGACCGGTGCATCGGATCCTTACGCCCTGCGGCGACAAGGTATCGGCATCGTTCAAATCATGCTGGAAAAAGGGTTTTCCTTTTCCCTGTCGGCGCTGATTGAAAAAACGCTGAGTCTTTTCGGGAAGAAAAGCCCATCCGAACTTGCCGAGCTCACCGCGATTGTTTTCGGTTTCATCAAAAATCGAATGTCACACCTGCTGGCCGAAGAAGGATTTTCGAAAGACGTGATCGCGGCCGTGGTCGACATCTCCGGCGACACCATCCCCGATGTCTGGAATCGGGTCAGGGCCCTTGAGTCGTTGAAGGCTCAGCCCGATTTCGAGCCCTTGGCGGTTGCGTTCAAGCGGGTCGGCAATATTATCAAAAAATCCGGTCCCGCCGCCCACGCCCGTGCGCCGCAAAAAGTCGATGCGGCGCTTTTCGAACACGAAAGCGAGGGGGTTTTGTATGCCGCATTCCAGGCAGCTGAAAGAAAGGCGACGGCGGCGATCGACCAGGGACGCTTCGATCAGGCCCTGCGGGAAATCGCCGCTCTGCGCGGCAGCGTCGACGCGTTATTCGATGGTGTGATGGTGATGACCGACAAGAAGCGGCTGCGCGAAAACCGCCTGGCTCTGTTGGGCTGCATTGCGGGATTGTTCGAAAAATTTGCCGATTTCTCTAAGATTTCCACATAGCAAACCATTTGTCGACAGCCTGTAACGGAGCCGCTGAAATTTGATCGCATTTTCGCTCCGTGACGCTGGACGCTGCATGCAAAAAACCCTTAGGTCTGTCCAGCGGATGTGGGGGATTTTCATTCTGTAAAGATATTTGGAGGAAAGCAATGGCCTACGATCCCGACAAAGATAAAATGCTCAAAAATTGGAAGTGCGAGGAAACCGGTCTGATGGTGTCGATCAACCGTTACGGGGACGGTGAACCAAAAGTCCAGATCGGCCCTCGGATTCTCATGAAAAAAGACGGCACCGAACGGGCGCCGGCGAAGGCGGGACGGCTGAGCGTCGAGGATGTCCTGTGGCTCTACGATATTATCGATGAAGTGAAAGAAAAGCTGTCCGCCATGGCCAAACCGGCATGAGGCCCGTTCCATCGATGAAAAGTGAAACCGGCGGCAGGCACGCTATCCGGTAAGACGGTGCACAAGGCCTCAAATATACTATCCTGCATGCCAACCTTCAAAGACCGGATCGATCAACCGATAAATCGGAACGCGCCTGCCGATCGTGGATCAGCCGACGATGCCGTCGTCAAACCCGTCAAAGGGAAAAGAGCGCCGGATACGGGTCGCCTTGCGGTTTTGGTCGGTACCTCTATCGATCTCGATCAGTTGGTGCGGTCGATGGGTCTGTCGACGTACCGTCCGCATCCGCTGTTCACGAGCCACCTCTACGTGCGGGCCCGAAACGACGCCGAGCCGGTATCTCTCGTCGGTCCGATCGTTGGCGCGCCCTATGCGGTAATGCTCCTGGAGACCTTGGTTGCCTGGGGCGTCCGGCAATTTTTCTTCTTCGGTTGGTGCGGTGCCGTATCCCCTGTGGTAAAAATCGGGGACATCCTGTTGCCGACCGCGGCCTTTATCGACGAGGGAACATCGGTTCACTACTGCGATTCACGAG
>Ga0316192_10002038_pt1 | contig 14852 bp, 15 predicted proteins | sample MerIslwburrow_MG_FD_204931 | JGI IMG/M metagenome (GOLD analysis project Ga0316192, IMG submission 204931) | Coastal sediment microbial communities from Maine, United States - Merrow Island worm burrow | ecosystem: Environmental > Aquatic > Marine > Coastal > Sediment | place: USA: Maine...
GCGGGATAATGGTGAGCAGCATGGCTACAGCAAAACTCAGCAGTATGATGATGCCACCGTGGTGCCGGGTCAGATTCATGGCTCGCTGGCTTCGGCCTGGTCGCCGGCCGCTTTGGGCACCGCTGGTGGTTCCTGCAGCTCCGGGGGCCATATCAGCAATACCTCACGGCTGCGATCCAGCAGCGCACGCGGACGCGCGGTAACCTGCGAAAAGGTGCGACCGGGGTCCTGTTGCACGTCAGTCACTTCGGCAACCGGGTAGCCAGGCGGGAAGCGGCCGCCCAGACCAGAGGTGACCAGCAAATCGCCGTTGCGGATATCGGCATTATTGGGGATATGCGGCAACTCCAGCCGGTCAATGGCACCGGTACCCAGCGCGATGGTGCGCAGGCCGGTGCGGTTGACCTGCACCGGGATGGCGTGGGCAGGATCGGTAATCAGCATTGCCGTCGAGGTAAAGGGGCCGACGTGAATCAACTGGCCCATTACGCCCTTGCTGTCCAGCAGCGGCTGGCCCCCGAACAGATGGTCCAGCGTACCCTTGTTGATTTCGATCTGGTGTCGGTAGGGGTCCATGTCCACAGACAGCAGCGCGGCTATCAGCACGGGGCGTTCCTCGACCTGGAATGAGGAATCCAGCAGTGCGCGCAGGCGCCGGTTTTCGGCTTCCAGGGCCTCCAGCTTCTGTAACTGGGTGTTCAGTACCAGTTGCTGGGTGCGCAGACTGGCATTTTCTTCCTGAAGTTCGCGCCGCGTGGACAGGGATTCGCGGAACCATTCGCTGCTGGTGTGGGGCAGGTCAACTATCCATTGCAGCGGGTAGACCAGTACCGACAGTGCGCCGCGCACACTGTCCAGATGGTGCTGGCGGTGATCAATGGTCATTAGCGCGATAGATAGTGCGACAAGACCCACGAGGCGGGCAAACAGCGGCGGGCCGGCTGTGAAGATCTGCTTGATAGGCTTACCTCGCGAAGATTATTCGAGGGCAAACAAATCACCGCCACGCTCGTCGAGCAATTCGAGCGCGCGGCCACCACCGCGTGCCACGCAGGTCAGCGGGTCATCGGCGACAACAACCGGTAAACCGGTTTCTTCCATTATCAGTCGGTCAAGGTCTCTTAACAGCGCGCCGCCACCGGTGAGTACAATGCCGCGTTCGGCGACGTCGGCGCCAAGTTCCGGCGGTGTCTGTTCCAGGGCGGTTTTGACTGCACCGACGATGCCGGCCAGCGGTTCCTGCAGGGCTTCCAGAATCTCGTTGCTATTGAGCGTAAAGCTGCGCGGCACGCCCTGGGCCAGGTTGCGGCCTTTGACTTCGAGTTCCTTCATTTCAGCGCCCGGATACGCGGATCCGATCGCCTGTTTGATACGTTCGGAGGTGGCTTCCCCGATCAGAGTGCCATAATTCCGGCGCACGTAGTTCACAATGGCCTCGTCGAAACGGTCTCCGCCGATACGTACCGAGGAGGAATAGACAATGCCGTTGAGTGAGATGACCGCGACTTCCGAGGTGCCGCCGCCGATATCCAGTACCATTGAACCGCGCGCTTCGTCCACCGGCATGCCGGCACCTATAGCGGCTGCCATGGGTTCTTCGATCAGGTACACCTCACGGGCACCGGCGCCGGCTGCTGATTCCTTGATTGCACGGCGCTCAACCTGGGTGGAACCACAGGGTACGCATATCAGCACGCGCGGGCTGGGACGGAAAAAACGCGCCTCGTGCACCTTGTGGATAAAGTGCTGCAGCATCTTCTCGGTGACGGTGAAATCCGCGATGACACCTTCTTTCAAAGGCCGGATTGCAGTGATATTGCCCGGCGTACGGCCCAGCATGGCCTTCGCTTCGGCGCCTACCGCGGCGATGCTTTTTGGCCCGCCGGGGCCGCGATCCTGGCGAATTGCGACCACCGAGGGTTCGTTGAGCACGACGCCCTGTCCGCGTACATAGATCAGGGTATTGGCGGTACCCAGATCGATGGATAAATCATTGGAGAACATCCCCATCAAACTTCTGAACATGGAGCGCTGAATCCCTTGCCCGGTTAAAGGGCTGTAATCTAGCAATGAGTGACAACTTCGGCAAGCAAATAACGCGCCTGTTTGCAGAATAGATTCCCCGCCGGTACTGATCCTGCCTGCAACACGGGGGGCAATTGTGCTACCTTTCGCGTTTTCCGGGGCCAGTAGTTGAGATTAGCAGCATGTCGTTGGATTCAGAAGCCGTAAGCAAGATCGCTCACCTTGCGCGCCTGGGTGTGGAGCAAAGCGAATATGAAACCTATGCGCGTAATTTGTCCGATATCCTGTCGTTCATCGAACAGCTGAATAGCGCCGATACCCGGGACATCGAACCCATGGCACACCCGCTGGATGCCAGCCAGCGCCTGCGTGCGGACGAGGTAGCCGAGACTAATCAGCGTGAGAAGTTCCAGCGGATTGCTCCCAGGACTGAGGCGGGCCTGTACCTGGTACCCAAAGTAATCGACTGAGACCCATTCACCATGTTGCAAAAATCGATCTCCGAACTGGCCGCCGGCCTGCGTAGCGGGGAATTTTCCAGCGCGGAACTGACACAGAGCTTTATTGATCGCATCCAGCGCTACGATTCACAGCTGAACAGCGTGATTACCCTGACCGACAGCGCTGCGCTGGATGCGGCAAAGGCTGCTGATGCCCGTTTGAAAAGCGGCGATGTGACGGCGCTGACCGGTATCCCGTTTCTGCACAAGGATATTTTCTGTACCGACGGGGTGCGCACCAGTTGTGGTTCGCGCATGCTGGACAGTTTTGTAGCGCCCTACGATGCGACTGTGACCGCGAAGCTGAAACAGGCCGGCGCTGTCATGCTGGGCAAGACCAATATGGATGAGTTCGCCATGGGCTCGTCCAATGAAACCAGTTTTTACGGGCCGGTTAAAAACCCCTGGGACCAGCAACGCGTTCCGGGCGGTTCCTCGGGCGGTTCTGCGGCGGCAGTGGCTGCGCGCCTGGCGCCGCTGGCGACCGGCACCGATACCGGAGGCTCGATTCGTCAGCCGGCGGCGCTGTGCGGTATCACCGGCATCAAACCCACCTACGGGCGCGTGTCGCGCTATGGCATGATCGCCTTTGCTTCCAGTCTTGACCAGGCCGGACCACTGGCCACCTCGGCGCAGGACGCCGCCATCATGCTGCAAGCCATGGCTGGATTCGATCCGCGGGATTCCACCAGTATCGATCAACCGGTCGATCAGTACGCGGAGTCACTGGACGATGACCTTGCCGGCCTGACTATCGGCCTGCCCAAAGAATATTTCGGCGCCGGGCTGGATACACAGGTGGGCGCGGCTGTGGAAGCGGCTGTAGAGGCATACAAAAAGCTTGGTGCACAGGTCAGGGACATCAGTCTGCCCAATACTTCCCTGGCGGTACCCGCCTATTATGTGGTGGCGCCGGCGGAATGTTCGTCCAACCTGTCACGTATGGACGGTGTGCGGTTCGGTTACCGTTGCGAGGATCCCAAAGACCTGGAAGACTTGTATGTACGCTCGCGTGGCGAAGGTTTCGGGGATGAGGTGAAGCGCCGTATCCTGGTGGGAACTTATGCCCTGTCGGCCGGATACTATGATGCCTATTACCTCAAGGCGCAGCAGGTGCGACGCCTGATCCGGGATGATTTTGTGCAGGCTTTCAAGGAGGTCGATATCATCATGGGACCGACCTCGCCGGGTACTGCGTTCAGGCTGGGTGAGCGCTGTGACGACCCGGTAACCATGTACCTGTCGGATATCTATACCATCGCTGTAAACCTCGCCGGTCTGCCGGGCATGTCGATCCCGGCCGGGATGGTGGATGGACTGCCGGTCGGTTTACAGCTGATAGGTAACTACTTTGAGGAAGCTCGCCTGCTGAACGCTGCACATCGCTATCAACAGGTCAGTGACTGGCATACGCGTATGCCGGCCGGGTTTGAGTAAAGAGAGTAAACAGGATGGAATGGGAAGTTGTCATCGGGCTGGAAATACACGCACAGCTGGCCACCCGCAGCAAGATATTTTCCGCTGCACCCACGGCCTATGGCGCCGAACCCAATACCCAGGCCTGTGCCGTGGACCTGGGCCTGCCGGGGGTGCTGCCGGTACTGAATGCCAGTGTAGTCAGTATGGCGGCGAAATTTGGCCTGGCGACACACTCCACCGTCGCCAGGCGCTCTGTGTTTGCGCGCAAAAACTATTTTTATCCGGATTTACCCAAGGGTTACCAGATCAGCCAGTTTGAGTTGCCGATCGTACACGGCGGCTATCTCGATATTGATATGCAGGACGGTGAAACCAGGCGTATCGGTATCACCCGCGCACACCTGGAAGAAGATGCCGGCAAGTCCCTGCATGAGGACTTTCAGGATGAAACCGGTATCGATCTGAACCGGGCCGGAACACCTTTGCTGGAGATTGTTTCCGAGCCGGATATGCGTTCCGCCGCAGAGGCGGTAGCCTATATGAAGAAGATTCATGCGCTGGTGCGTTACCTGGAGATCTGCGACGGCAACATGCAGGAAGGCTCCTTCCGTTGTGACGCCAACGTGTCGATCCGGCCCAAAGGGCAGCAAGCGTTCGGTACCCGGGCGGAGATCAAAAACATCAATTCATTCCGCTTTGTCGAGCGCGCTATCAATTACGAAGTGGAACGCCAGATCGAGGTAATCGAGGGTGGTGGTGAAGTGGTGCAGGAGACCCGCCTGTACGACGCGGACCGGGACGAAACCCGTTCCATGCGCAGTAAGGAGGAAGCAAACGACTATCGCTACTTCCCCGACCCGGACCTGTTACCCGTGGAACTGGACCAGGCGTTTATTGACGAGATCGAAAAAGCCCTGCCTGAACTTCCGGACGCAAAACGCGAGCGTTTCGTGCAGATCTACGACCTGCCCCGTGCGGATGCAACTGCTCTGACAGGCAGCCGGGAACTGGCCGACTATTTCGAGCGCACGGTTGCAGCGACAGGCGGCGAAGGCAAGCTGTGTGCCAACTGGGTCATGGGCGAACTGTCTGGCGTGCTCAACAAGGAAGGCAGGGACATCAGCGAGAGTCCGGTGAGTCCTGAGTTGCTGGGCGGTATGTTGCAGCGCATCAGTGACGGTACTATCTCCGGCAAGATAGCCAAGCAGGTGTTCGAGGCCATGTGGAGCGGCGAAGGTGATGCCGACACAATCATAGAGAAAAAAGGTCTTCGACAGATCACCGACAGCGGTGCCATTGAAAAGATTATTCGTGATGTACTGGAAGCCAATCCCAAACAGGTCGAACAGTACCGGGGCGGTCAGGAAAAACTGCTCGGTTTCTTTGTCGGACAGGTAATGAAAATCAGCCAGGGCAAGGCCAATCCCGGTGAAGTCAACAAGATACTCAAACAGATTCTTTCCGGCTGAGCGCCACCTCTGCTCGGTTAATAGCGAAGCACGACAGGTACGCTGACATGTCATCACGCGATACCGATTGTCTGTACCGTTTCGTGTTCGAACATAGCGACGTACGTGGTGAGCTGGTGCATCTGGATGCTACCTGGCAGGCACTTCTCGAGCGCAAGGAGTACCCGCCAGCGGTGCGCGACCTGCTCGGTCAGGCCATAGTTGCTGCTACCCTGCTATCCGCGACCATAAAAATAGACGGTTCACTGCATTTACAACTGCAGGGCGAAGGGCCGCTCAGCCTGCTGCTTGTTGAGGTGACTGCACAACGAACGTTACGCGGGCTGGCACACTGGGACGGTGAAGTGCCCGCCGGGACATTGCTTGACCAGGTCGGCAGTGCACGCCTGACGCTCACTATCGACCCGGGGTCGGGTGGTGAACGTTACCAGGGACTGGTTGCGATCGAGAAAGATAACCTGACGGCGGCACTGGAAGACTATTTTCAACAGTCCGAACAACTGGCCACACGCCTGTGGCTGGCCGCCAACGAAGAGCGCGCCTGCGGCATGTTATTACAACGTTTGCCGGGTAAAGGCGTCGATGACGAAGACTGGCAGCACGATGTCTGTCTGGGCGAGACAATATCAGCGAGCGAGTTGTTGCAGCTTTCCACGCGTGAACTGTTGCGCCGCCTGTATCACGAACAGGATGTGAGGTTGTTTGAAGCTGAACCGGTCAGCTTTCGTTGCTCCTGCTCAAGGGAGCGCATCGAAACCATGTTACGCGGGCTTGGCTATAGCGAAGTGCAGGATATTCTGGAAGAGCAGGGCAGTATCAGTGTGAACTGCGAGTTCTGTGCCCAGGGTTACGTATTTGACCGGGTCGACGTCGAGCGTTTGTTTGCAGCTGCGGATCAGCCGGAGGTCCCGCAAACGCGTCATTAGCAGGCTAGATTTCCAGCTGGACCTGAATCGCCTTGCCTTCACGTAAACGAAACCCCCGCATCTCCAGTACGCCCCGCGTATTCAGTGACACAATAATATACAGCGCATCGGGATAACCGGCCTGTTGCAGATCCCTGTCAGAGGGTTGTGCCGGACTGTGCGGGTGCGAGTGATAGATGCCAAACAGCCCTTCTCCCTGTTCGCGCATCATACGCAACGCATCAATCTGGCGTTTGGGATCCATGGCAAACAGCTGTTGCGGCTGGTCCGATATATTGGGTACCGGGATACAGCGCAGTGGCCGGCCCGCTTTGGCCGTAATCAGGCCACAGATTTCCGCGTCGGGAGATGACTGGGCCTGGTAGAGTATCCGGTTAACAAGCTGGCGTGGCAGGATGATACTTTCCATGAGCTACAGGTGATTCACTTCACTGGCCGCAGACCGGGCAGTGCGGGTCTCTATTGAGTTTAATGCTGCGCCACTCGTGGTACAGGCCGTCAAACACCAGCAAGCGTCCACACAGCGATTCGCCGATATCGAGTAGCACCTTGATGGACTCCAGCGCCTGCAGGCTGCCGATCACACCCGTTAGCGGCGCCAGCACGCCATTTTCACTACAGGTCTGGTCGGGTTCAGCGCCTTCGCTGTACAGGCAGCGATAGCAGGGGCTGTCGTCCCGCTGTGGCAGAAAAACCGATAGCTGGCCTTCCATGCGGATTGCAGCCCCCGATACCAGCGCCGTGCCGTTATCCACGCAGGCTGCATTGATGGCGAAGCGGGTGGCAAAATTATCGCTGGCATCGACTACCAGGTCTGCCTGTGCAACCAGATTACCAAGTGCTGCGCTGTCGATGAAGATATTTAGTGCAGTGACCTGAACATCCTGATTCAGGCCCGCCAGCGTATCCTTTGCAGAGTCGACCTTGGGACGCCCGAGATCCTCATTTCGGTGCAGGATCTGGCGCTGCAGATTGGACAGGTCCACTTCATCATTGTCCGCAATGGTGATCCGTCCGATACCGGCGCTGGCCAGGTACATGGCGGCCGGGGAGCCCAGTCCACCGGCACCGATAATCAGTACATGTGAATCCAGCAGTTTTTGCTGACCTTTAACATCGATCTGCGGCAGCATGATTTGCCGACTGTAGCGAAGCAGTTGCTGATCATCCATAAGCAGACGATACCGGCCGCAGCACTAAATAAACAGACAGGGGTTAAAGGTATTTCCGCCAGTGCTGCGGCCGCTCATCACGACAGCCGTGCGAATGGCACCGGTAACAGCGCATGAAGATATCGCGTGTACTCTGGTCCTGGCTGGTGTGCAGGCCCAGTGTCTGAAGTTCATTCTCTTCGGTGTAGTAGTGCAGGGCGCGTTTCAGTTTCGCCAGCAGGCTGTTGTCCAGGTGAAAACCCAGCTCGGATAGCAGGTCTTCAATAATATACAGGGAGATGTGGTTCAGGTCGTAATTGACATGGATCGCACTACGTGAGCGGTTCGGTACCGTTACACGAACAATGCCGCCGATATCGGCTAGCACCAGCATGGCGCTGAGTGCCTGCTGCGGATCCGGGTGTGGAGTGCAAAACCCTATTTCCCGGAATTTGACAGGGTTCGGGGGAGCCTGATCCATACGCAAATCCTATACGAATTGCAGGGGTGAAGCGAGCATAAGGTCAGGCCGGTTTTTGCGCATAACTGACGCGTTCCAGCCCGGTCAGGTCGCGCAAACAGCTGATATTGATAAAACCCTTTTTATTTAGCAGGTTGCGGACGGCTTCCGGCTGGTCAAACCCGTGTTCGAGGAATAGCCAGCCGCTGGCTTTCAAAATCCGCGGTGCGTCCGCAACCAGTTTCCGGATGTCGTCCAGGCCGTCTGCCCCGGAGGCGAGTGCCGAGACCGGTTCATAGCGCACGTCACCCTGTCGGAGGTGCGGGTCCCGGTCGGCGACGTAGGGGGGGTTGGACACGATAGCGTCCAAAGACGCGTCGGCCAGTGCATCGCACCAGTTGGCGTTGACGAAAGATATATTGCGTACGCCAAGACGTCTGGCATTACGCTGTGCGATACGGGTACAGGTGAAGGAGCGGTCCAGTGCACAGAGTGCCCACGGTTTCCTTTCCTGCGCCAATGCTATGGCAATAGCGCCGCTGCCGGTGCCGAGGTCAGCGACCTGCAGGTTTTCATGTGCGGGTAACAGCGCCAGTGCCTGTTCCACCAGCAGTTCGGTTTCGGGTCGCGGGATCAGGGTGTCTGCCGTGATTTCAAGATCCAGTGACCAGAATTCACGATGCCCGGTCAGGTGGGCAACCGGCCGGCCTGCTGCGCGTTGTGCAACAAAGTCAGCGTAGCGTAGCGTCTGCTGTTCACTGAGTTCAGCTTCCGGCCAGGCGTGCAGGTGGCTGCGTGGTTTTTCCAGAACGTGAGCCAGCAATACTTCGGCATCCAGGCGTGCATGGTCGCTGTTGCCCAGTTTGATCACTGCGAGTTCGAGTGCTTCTTTTATGCAGTGTTTCATCGACATTAAGCCAGCGCTTCACGCAGTGACACCCGGGGTCAATAACCTGCTAGTCTGCGGAGCTGAGTTCGGCCAGGCGGTCCGCATGGTCTTCGCTCAGCAGTGGGTCAATGACGGACTCCAGATTGCCCTGCATGATTTCTTCGAGTTTGTAGAGCGTCAGGTTGATGCGGTGATCGGTCATGCGTCCCTGTGGGAAGTTGTAGGTTCGAATTCGCTCCGAACGGTCGCCGCTGCCGACCAGGTTACGGCGTGTCGCCGTTTCCTCGCTCTGGCGTGTTTCGTCTTCCAGGGCCTGGATTCGCGCCGCCAGCAGCGACATGGCACGCGCCCGGTTTTTATGTTGCGAGCGCTCATCCTGGCACTCGACAACGATGCCGGTCGGCGCATGCGTGATGCGCACTGCAGAGTCGGTCTTGTTCACATGCTGCCCGCCCGCACCGGAGGCGCGGTAGGTGTCTATTTTCAAATCTGCGGGATTGATCTTGACTGCGTCCTGTTGCTCGGCTTCCGGCAATACTGCGACGGTTGCAGCGGAGGTGTGAATGCGTCCCTGCGATTCGGTTTCCGGAACCCGCTGTACACGGTGCGCCCCGGACTCGAATTTCAGCTTTGCATAGACGTTCTGGCCGCTGATACGCGCGATGATTTCCTTGTAGCCGCCGTGTTCACCGCTGCTTTCACTGAGGATTTCTACATTCCAGCGCTGGTTCTCCGCGTAGCGGGAATACATGCGGAACAAGTCACCGGCAAAAATGGCGGCTTCATCGCCGCCGGTACCGGCACGGATCTCCAGGTAGGCATTCTTGTTGTCGTTGGGATCCTTTGGCAGCAGGTGGGTCTGCAGCTCCAGCTCCAATCGCTCCCGGCGCGCGCGGGTTTCCGCCAGTTCCTCCCCGGCCATCGCTTGCAGTTCGGGATCGGGATCCTGCAGCATTTCCTGTGCAGCCCCTTCATCTTCACGTGTTTGCTGTAATGTTTCGAAACAGCTGACCACCGGGTTGATCTGCGCGTACTCCACTGACAACTCGCGGAAGCGCTGGTTATCAGCAATGACATCCGGGTCAGCCAGCAATGCGCTGACTTCCTGGGCGCGTTCCACGATGGTTTCAAGCTTTCTTTCCAGCGAAGGGTTCACGTTAGTCCTTGTCGAGGTCGAACAGTTTGAGAGCAGCCTGCATTAGTGCCGTATCCCCGCTTTCCGCGGCCTGCCTGATATGCACGCTGGGTCCGTGGGCCAGTTTGTTGGTTAGTGTCCGGGCGAGGAAATCCAGCGCCTGTTGCGGGTCCTTGCCGCTACCCAGCATCTGCCGGGCCTTATCCAGCACCTCGTCGCGTTGTTGTTCAGCCAGCAGGCGGTAATTACGGATCGAGGCAACGGCATCCTGGCCACGCAGCCAGGCCATGAAGCGGCCTACCTGCACATCAATAATATCTTCGGCCTGACGTGCCGCCTGTTGCCGGGATTTCAGGTTTTCCTGGATAACTTCCTGCAAGTCATCGACCGTATACAGGTAGATGTCTTCAAGCTCGGCGACGGCCGGATCGATATCACGTGGCACGGCGATATCAACCATGAACACCGGCCGGTGTTTACGCCCCTTGAGCGCGGCTTTTACCATTGCCTTGTCGAGTATTGCCTTGTTGCCTGAGGTGGCGGAAATAACAATATCCGCTTCGGCAAGATGCGCCGGGATTTCATCCAGGCCGATGCCATAGCCGTTGAAATTTGCTGCCAGATTGTGGGCATTTTCCGGTGTGCGGTTAGCAACTGTCAGCCGTCCGAGGCGCTGGTCATGCAGGTGGCGGGCGGTCAGCTCAATGGTTTCTCCGGCGCCGATCAGCAACGCCGTACGCTGGTCGAAATCGCTGAAAATCTGACGCGCCAGGCTGACTGCGGCAAAAGCAATCGATACCGGACTTTCGCCAATAGTCGTATCGGTACGGATTTGTTTAGCCACCGAGAAGGTATGCTGGAACAAACGTCCCAGTGTGATGTCCAGGGTGCCAGCGTCGGTTGCAGCCTGCCAGGCGTTTTTCATCTGGCCGAGAATCTGTGGTTCGCCAAGAATCATCGAATCCAGGCCACCAGCCACGCGCAGCAGATGACGCACCGCGTCATCATTCGGGTAGCTGTAGATGTGCGGACGGATAACGTCAGGCTTCAGTCGATGGAAGTGCGCCAGCCAGTCTGTCAATGCGTCGATACGGTTATCCTGCAGGCCGCAGTAAAGTTCGGTGCGGTTGCAGGTGGACAGAATGGCAGCTTCGTTGACCGCAGGCAGGGCGACCAGATCATGCAACGCGTCGGTGATGCGCTCACCGGTGATCGCAACCTGCTCTCGCAGTTCGACAGGTGCGGTGCGGTGGTTAATGCCGAGCGCGATCAGGGACATAAGTACACGTTTATAAATACAAACGAGAAATTTTGCGGGATGGCCCGGACGAATACAAGCCAGCGGAGATCGCTGTAGCTTCTGAATAGTTTGCCGTATAGTGACATGAAGACTGAAAGGTTAACCGAATACCAGAAAAGATGATTGTTTTTAGATGTAAAAGTATAAATCTCCGTCACGCGTGGGTGCTGTTTGCAGGTTTGCTGCTCAGCGCCTGTAGCCAGCCCCAGGTCAAACCAGAATCGCAGGAGCCGGTGGCTACCGTCAGCCCGGCCCGGCCGCTGCCGGACGAGAGCGGCCAACGACCGGCACCTGAAGCCAGGCAGGAGAAGCTGACAGCACCCCTGCTTTACGGTGTATTGCTGGGTGAAATTGCCGGTCAGCGTGGCCGTATGGATGTCTCCGGGGCCAGCTATCTGCAAGCTGCGAAGCTAAGCAGTGATCCCCGTATTGCCGAGCGTGCGCTGAAAATATCGATATATGCCAAGCAGCCGGGACTCGCTTACCAGGCCGCGAAGCGCTGGGTAGAACTTGCCCCTGACAATACTGAAGCGCGCCAGACGCTGGCGGTTCTGGCGCTGCGCTTAGACCAGCAGCAGGAAGCGCTGGAGCAGTTCGAGTACCTGTTACAGAACGATAAGCGCGGCAATGGTGCGCCGTACCAGTCCATGCTGGCGTTACTGGCCCGGGAGCCGGACAAGGAACGTGCGCTGCAGGTAATGGCACAACTGGTGGCGCTGCGCCCGCAGGACCCGCAGGCGCACTTTGCCTATGCCCGCCTGGCGGTGCATGCGGAAGACTGGCCTCTTGCCGAACAACAGGTCGAACGCTGTCTGGAGATGAAGCCTGGCTGGGCGGAAGCCTTGATATTACAGGCGCAGGTGAACCTGAAGCAGGACAGGGGCAGCACGGCGCGCGCGCAGCTGGAGGCCGCGCTACAGCGTGAGCCGGATAACATGGAGCTGCAACAGGCCTACGCACGCTTGCTGGTGGATCTGGAAGATTTCGAAGGTGCACGTGCCCAGTACCGCAGTTTACTCAAGCGACAGCCCGATGATGCACAGGTTGTGTATTCGCTGGCGCTGCTCGCACTGGAAGCCGGCGATCTGAAAGAAGCGCGCACCCACTTCAAAAAACTGGTGGCGCTGGATTTCCAGACCCAGCAAGCCTATTACTACCTTGGCGCCATCGCGGAAGAGCAGAATAAGCCCGAACGCGCCCTGCAGTGGTACAACAAAGTGGATTCGGAGAGTGATCACTGGATCGAAGTGCAGATTCGCATAGCGCGGCTGGAAGCACAGGCAGGGGATGTTAAAGCCGCGCGTGACCGGTTGCGCACACTGCGTCTGGCGCAACCTGGCCAGGCACAGCGCCTGTTCCTGGTGGAAGGCGAGATTCTCAGCGAAATCGAGTGGTATGAGGAAGCCTACAAGCTGTACAGCGACTACCTGGAAACACGGCCTGATGATCTCGAGATTCTGTACGCGCGCTCGCTGGTCGCAGAGAACCTGGACCGCCTGGACCAGGCTGAAAAAGACTTGCGTGCGGTGTTGAAGGTGGAGCCGGATAATACCCGTGCCCTGAATGCGTTGGGTTATACGCTTGCCGATCGCACCGATCGTTATGACGAGGCGCTGGTATACGTGCAGAAAGCCTTTGACCAGACGCCGGAGGACCCGGCTGTTATCGACAGTATGGGCTGGGTGTTGTATCGGCTTGGACGTTTGCAGGAGGCGCGTGATCATCTGCAAAAAGCCTATGATATAACCGGGGATAGTGAGATTGCGGCGCATCTTGGTGAAGTTATATGGGCCATGGGTGACAAGGACGCTGCGCGTGCACTATGGGACAAGGCCCGCAAGGAGACGCCTGGTGACCCGGTTCTGGAAGAAACGGTACGGCGTTTCTCTCCCTGAGTGTTGTATACAATCCGTGTACCATCCCCGACGTTTGCGGACACCACGTGCTGGCTGTGGCTGATTGTTCTGCTGCTGGCAGGTGGCTGTGCCACCCGTCCACCGGCAGTCGCGCCAGAGGCGGAGTCCGCCTGGCTGGAGCACCGTGCTGCGCTTGAAGCGCTGCGGGACTGGCAGGTTCAGGGGCGCGTGGCATTGCGCACAGAAACTGAGGGCTGGAGCGCCAGTTTTGACTGGCAGCAACGTGGTGCTAATTATCGCATCCGTCTGCGCGGTCCTTTCGGCCAGGGCGCAGTGGAACTGCACGGTGGCCGGCACGGTGTATGGTTGAAGCGCGCAGACCAGCCGGCCGTTTTTGCACAGAATCCTGAAGTCTTGCTGCACCAGCAAACCGGCTGGCAACTGCCGGTCAAAGGCCTGGCGGCCTGGCTGCGCGGTTTGCCGGTCGCCGACGGTGACCCTGCTGTCCAGTGGGACGAGCAGGGCCGCTTGCTGCATATCGGGCAGAATGGCTGGCTGATCGATTACCAGCGCTACCTGGAAAAGGGTGGTCTTGCACTGCCGAAAAAGTTGCGTCTCAAGCGCGATTCCATTCAGGTCCGGTTTGTCGTCGACGACTGGCAGATACCATGAGCAAGCCTGGCAGCGGTGAATTCTGGCCGGCGCCTGCCAAGCTCAATCTGTTTTTACAGATCACCGGCCGCCGTACTGACGGTTATCATGAGTTGCAGACCGTCTTTCAGTTTCTCGATGTCGGCGACCACTTGTGGTTTGATGTGGTGGACGACGGCGTTATTGGCCTTGAAGGGGGGGTACCTGATGTGCCTCATGAGCAGGATCTGATTGTGCGCGCCGCACACAGCCTGGCGTGTCACACCGGTTGTGGTAAGGGTGTGCGCGTGCGTGTTGACAAACGCCTGCCGGCAGGTGGCGGACTGGGTGGCGGCAGTTCAGACGCCGCGACTACCCTGGTGGCATTGAATGCGCTGTGGGATCTGGGTCTTGGTGTCGATGAGCTGGCCGGACTCGGGCTGCGACTGGGCGCCGATGTGCCGGTGTTCGTGCGCGGTTTTGCAGCCTGGGCTGAAGGTGTAGGTGAGCAGCTTACTCCTATGATGGATCTGCCTGAGCCCTGGTATCTGGTCCTGAATCCGGCAGTAAATGTTTCAACCGCAGGGGTATTTTCCGATCCCCGATTGACACGCAACGCGCCCCCGCTCAAAATACCGGCCTTTGTCTCGGGCGCGGGGGTCAACCACCTTCAGGAAGTGGTGGTGCGGCGCTATCCGGAAGTAGGCAACATATTGAAATGGCTGAATAAATTTCAGCCTGCACGTATGACCGGGAGTGGTTCTTGTGTGTTTGCAGCCTGCCGGGATCGTCAGCAGGCAGAGTCCATTCTGCAACAGGTGCCGGCGCCCTGGACCGGATTTGTGGCGCGTGGCTGTAATCGCTCCCCGCTGCTGGAGCGTTTGCAACAGATATAAGGCCGGAATTTCTTGGGGCGTCGCCAAGCGGTAAGGCACTGGGTTTTGATCTCAGTATGCGCAGGTTCGAATCCTGCCGCCCCAGCCATAGTTGGAAAAGGCCACGTTAACACTGAGCTGGATTGATCCAGTTGAAGTGGCCCGGGTGGCAGGATTTGAACCTAAAGGTTCGACAAATTCGCGTAGCGGATTTGAA
>Ga0316192_10002039_pt1 | contig 14851 bp, 12 predicted proteins | sample MerIslwburrow_MG_FD_204931 | JGI IMG/M metagenome (GOLD analysis project Ga0316192, IMG submission 204931) | Coastal sediment microbial communities from Maine, United States - Merrow Island worm burrow | ecosystem: Environmental > Aquatic > Marine > Coastal > Sediment | place: USA: Maine...
TCGGGTTTTTTCTGACAACATGTTGTAAGAAAATGAAGGTTTCAGGTGTCTGGTGTCTGGTGTCAGGGAAAGGAGATGTTAGATACTGACACCTGACACCCGACACCTGAAACCTATATAAATTATAGCGTGCTTGCTGCCCTTCAGGGCCCACTTTTGCTGAGCGCAGTCTAAGAAAAAGCTTAGACACTTATGTTTGATTTTAAAGTCATTTCAAAATCTGAAACCTCCCGGGCAAGGGCCGGCATTCTCCAAACAGCCCATGGTGTTATTGAAACACCCGTCTTTATGCCGGTGGGGACCAGGGGCTCGGTAAAATCCGTATCCCCTGAGGAACTGCTGGCAGCCGGTGCACGGATTATCCTGGGAAATACATACCATTTATATCTTAGACCGGGATGTGATGTCATCAGCCGCTTTGCGGGGCTTCATCAATTTATGCATTGGGATGGACCCATTTTGACGGATAGCGGTGGTTTCCAGGTGTTTTCCCTGGCGAAGCTGGCGACGATTTCTGAAGAAGGGGTCACTTTCCAGTCACATCTTGACGGCTCAAGTCATTTGTTGACGCCTGGGAAAGTCATCGATATACAGAATTGTCTGGGTGCAGACATTATTATGTGCCTGGACGATTGTATTCAATATCCGGCCACCAGAGAAGACAGCCTGGCTGCCCTTGAAATCACCACAAAATGGGCACAAAGGTGCAAGCAAGCCTGGCAGGAAACGAAAAACGGTCGCAATGCCCTGTTCGGCATTGTTCAAGGAGGTATGTTCAGGGACCTGCGGGAACGATCCGCAGAAGAGTTAATGAAAATCGATTTTCCCGGCTATGCCGTCGGCGGATTGAGTGTGGGTGAACCCGCAGAAGTCATGCTGGAAATGGCTGATGACACACTACCAAATTTGCCGGAAACCAAACCCAGATATATAATGGGGGTCGGGACACCTGAAAATCTTATTGAACTTGTGGCACTGGGTACCGATATGTTTGATTGTGTTTTGCCCACCCGCAATGCCAGAAACGGGCAGATGTTCACTCAACACGGCACCATCAACATCAGCAACGCGCAATATAAGGACGCTACCGAACCGCTGGAACCCGGCTGCGAATGCTACACCTGCCGCCATTATTCCAGAGCCTACCTGCGGCACCTATACATGGCCAGGGAACTGCTGGCATATCGTCTAAACACGATTCATAATATTCATTTTTTTATCAGTTTTATGAAACAGATACGGGAAGCGATTGTGGCGGATGAATTTGAGTCATTTAGAAAAGCTTTCTATCGGAAGTTGGAGCATTGACTGACGGTGTCAGGTTATTGAATTCGAAAGTGGGAATGTGGAATTATGCCATTGCGGATTTTGAGGCATACGGCTATAAACAGGAAACTTCAGTTATCGACTATCTTAACGAACTAAACCAACAAAACATAGGAGAAAATATCATGAAAGAAAAAGTTGAAAAAGCGTTGCAAAAAGTCAGACCCATGCTTCAGGCCGATGGGGGCGATGTGGAGCTTGTCGACGTGCAGGACGGTATTGTTACGGTACGGCTGCAGGGCGCATGCGGGGGATGCCCCATGTCTCAGATGACTCTTAAAAACGGTATCGAGAGAATTTTAAAAGAGGAAGTGCCCGAGGTCTTATCCGTAGAATCTGCTCCCTGATAGGGTATAGGGAATTCGGCCTCCGGCCCATAGGGGCCTACGCCCCGGCGGGAAGTCGGAAAGACATATGAGCTCAATACTGAAAGCTGAAAGTGTAAAGGGGAGCCTTCGGCAGTTGGAGGCAACGTATTTCTTTGCCTCTAACCTCATACCTAAAGCGAAGCGCTGCTCCAACAGCTGAAAGCTATTATTAACCCGCATAAAAAACTCGTCATTCCGGCCGCAGCGGAGCGGAGAGCCGGAATCCAGAAAAGGCCATGCGATTAGTGGATTCCCGCCTTCGCGGGAATGACGGAATGATGAATATCAGATGGTCTATTTAATTGCCAGGTTAATAACCATCACAACGCTCTAAATTTATCCAATGAAATTTGCGCAGTAACAGGGAAGCGTATTTCATCGGGACCATCTAAAAGGAGGCGAAATGAAGGTCTTGAAAATTGACCATCTCGGGGTTGCCGTAAATAGTATCGATCAGGGCAAGAATTTTTGGACGGATGTATTGGGTCTGGAATTTGAGGGCTCCGAAACCGTGGAAGAACAGAAAGTGACCACGGCCTTTTTCCCGGTGGGCGAGAGTGAACTGGAGTTGCTGGAGTCGACGGCGCCAGATGGGCCCATTGCCAGATACCTGGAAAAGAAGGGCGAGGGGATTCAGCATGTCGCCTTTCGAGTGGAGAATATTGAATCGGCCTTGCAGGAGCTCAAGGAAAAGGGGATTCGGTTGATTGACGAAAAACCCAGAAAAGGTGCCGGCGGCGCTCAGATCGCCTTTTTGCATCCTAAATCCACCAACGGTGTTCTGGTGGAGCTCTGCCAAAGAGATTAATTGAATGCGGAAGGCGGAAATAGCGAAAAATACCTATCCGGCAAAATTTATTAGACTGGCTTTACTGTTGTTTTTCGAGTATCGAAACAATCCTTAGCCTGCATCGAAAAGCAGCAGCTTAATTAAAGGCCATCGACGACAAACATCACTAAAAATAGTCAATGTTGCTAACCTAAGCGTTTAAGAGGAGTATCACATCATGTCCGAACATCCTGATAAAGAGAAATGGATCGAACTTGCAACCAAGGAGATGAGAGGAAAGCCGTTGGAGGCGTTGGATTGGATGACGCCGGAAGGCATCCCGGTCAAACCGGTGTACACCGCAGAAGACATAGAGGGAATGGCGCATGTGAACACCTTGCCAGGATTGGCACCTTACGTTCGGGGTCCCAAGGCCACCATGTATGCCGGCAGACCCTGGACCATTCGTCAATATGCCGGTTTTTCAACGGCAAAAGAATCCAACGCATTTTACAGAAGGTGCCTTGCGGCCGGGCAGAAGGGGCTTTCCGTTGCTTTTGATCTTGCCACCCATCGAGGGTATGACTCCGATCATCCCAGGGTTGTCGGCGATATCGGCAAGGCAGGCGTTGCGGTGGATTCCGTCGAAGATATGAAAATTCTTTTCGACCAGATTCCGCTGGACCAGATGACGGTATCCATGACCATGAATGGGGCCGTGCTGCCAATTTTGGCGGGGTATATCGTTGCCGCTGAAGAGCAGGGCGTCAGCCAGGATAAACTGAGCGGTACCATTCAGAATGATATCTTAAAAGAATATCTGACCCGCAATACGTATATTTATCCGCCGCAACCTTCCATGCGCATTGTTTCGGATATCATCGGATACTGCTCGAAAAATATGCCCAAATATAACACCATCAGTATCAGCGGATATCACATGATGGAGGCCGGGGCCGATTCCGTGCTGCAAACTGCGTTTACCATGGCAGACGGACTGGAATATGTCCGGGCGGCCCTGAAGGCCGGACTGGATATCGACGCATTTGCCCCGCGGCTCTCTTTCTTTTTTGGAATCGGGATGAATTTTTTTATGGACATTGCCATGCTACGAGCTGCGCGGTTTTTATGGCATAAAATTATCAGCCAATTTAATCCCAAAGATCGGCGATCAACCATGCTACGCACCCATTGCCAGACTTCCGGCTGGAGTCTAACAGCTCAGGATCCTTATAATAATATTATTCGAACGACATTGGAGTGTCTGACCTCCGCCCTGGGCGGTACCCAGTCCTTGCACACGAACTCTTTTGATGAAGCGGTGGGATTGCCCACGGATTTTTCCGCCAGGATTGCCAGAAATACCCAAATTATCGTTCAGGAAGAATCACAGATTTGCCATGTCGTGGATCCCTTGGCGGGCTCATATTACCTCGAGTCCCTGACCGATGGGATTATTCGTGAGGCCGGGAAAATCATAGATGAAGTGGAAGAGATAGGCGGCATGGCCAAGGCCATCGGCACCGGTATGCCGAAATTACGCATCGAGGAGTCGGCAGCCCGCAAGCAGGCTCAGATAGATCAGGGTAAAGATGTCATTGTGGGGGTCAACAAGTATCAGATCGAAGAAGATGTCGATCTTGAAATACTGGAAGTTCCGGCCGGCGTGCGCGATGAACAAATTGCCAGGCTCAAGAAGTTAAAAGCAACCCGTAACTCAGAAGCCGTGCAACAGGCACTGCAGGCCCTGACCAAAGCGGCGGCATCCGATGATAATCTGCTGGAATTGTGTATTAACGCGGTCAGGGCCCGAGCTACGGTGGGCGAAATTTCCGATGCCCTCGAAAAAGAATTCGGACGCTATGTAGCCACCACCCAGTGCATATCCGGGGTGTATGCGGCCGAATACGGTGACGCTGAAATCATTGAGGCCGTGCGCAAGAGGACGGAACAGTTCCAGGGAAAGGAGGGACGGCGGCCAAGGATTCTCGTGACCAAAATCGGGCAGGATGGTCATGACCGTGGAATCAAAGTGATTGCTACCGGATTTGCGGACCTTGGGTTTGATGTGGATATAAGCCCCTTGTTCCAAACCCCCTCAGAAGTTGCCAGAATCGCGGTGGAAAACGATGTGCATGTGGTCGGCGTATCCAGTCAGGTGGCAGGTCACAAAACACTGGTGCCTCAATTGCTTGAAGCCTTGAAAGCCGAAGGCGGTGAAGAAATATTGGTGGTGGTGGGGGGCATTATTCCGCCGGCAGACTATAAATTTCTGTATGACGCGGGCGCTGCCGGGATATTCGGTCCTGGAACACCGGTCACGGAATCCGCCAACCAGGTGCTTAATGCACTGGAGAAGGCTTAGTCTGTCGTTAGGCAGTTTGGGTTCGGTTTTAAAATCGGCCATTGTTGGGTTTCGCATTGCACGATCGAACTGATAAAGTGTAGGTTGGGTTGAGTGAACGAAACCCAACATAACCCGAGATAGGCTCAACCCAACCTACAAAATGCAAAGTGGCGAAGCTATAATCAACCTCGGCCGTTAAATATTCAAGTTTTATATCGATAACGTGCCGGCCGGCGCCGGAGAGGAACTGCAGGGAATTAAAAAGGTATCCTTGAGCTTGCAGCTGCCAGTGTCATATCATGATATAAAAAAACGACTTCCCCAAATTGCCCGTACTGTTAAGAAAGGTATTACCGCACCGACAATTGCTGCCGAAGAGTTTCTTTTTTTTCTTGACAAAGATTAGTTGATATAGGAATTTAGACGTTTATTTTACAGTCCTATAACTATATTTATTGGCCGTTGGGTCCGTTCAACGGGATATACGTTTATTCCATCCGGTCATTCGCAACTGATATAAGGCGGACGACAGGGGAGCAGTTTCACTACAAAGAAAGGAATTAGATAATGGGAATCGTGGAAGATAAAATCCGTGATCTGAAAGCCCGGCAGGCAAAAGTGCTTGAAATGGGCGGAGAAAAGGCTGTCGCTGCTCAGCGCGAAAAGGGAAAGCTGACTGCCCGGGAGCGCCTGGATCTGTTGTTCGATAATGGCACATTCCGCGAAATTGACATGTTTGTCAGTCACCGCTGTGTTAATTTCGAAATGGAAAAGGTGGACATTCCGGCAGACGGTGTGGTCACCGGCCATGGGTTGGTGGACGGACGGACGGTGTTTGCCTTTGCCCAGGATTTTACCGCCCGCGCCGGCAGTCTCGGTGAGATGCATTCCAAAAAGATCTGCAAGGTAATGGACCTGGCCTTAAAGGCCGGGGTGCCCTTTGTGGGAATCAATGATTCCGGCGGCGCCAGGATTCAGGAAGGTGTGGATGCGTTGTCCGGATACGGTCAGATCTTTTTTCGCAATTCGGCCGCTTCCGGCGTCATCCCGCAGATTTCTGCCATCATGGGACCGACTGCCGGCGGGGCTGTGTATTCGCCAGCGATGACCGACTGGGTGTTTATGGTCAAAAATACCAGTTACATGTTTATTACAGGACCCGAAGTGATCAAATCCGTTACCGGTGAGGAAATTTCCTTTGAAGAGTTGGGAGGGGCCAAAACGCACAACGAAAAGAGCGGGGTGGCGCATTTTGCCTGCGAAAGCGATCAAGATGCCATCGACCGAATCAGACGCCTTCTTTCCTATCTGCCTTCCAACAACATGGAAGATCCACCCTATGTAGCAACCGGTGATGATCCCAACCGGACGGATAAATTGCTGGATTCAATTATCCCGGACAGTCCCAATCAATCCTACGATATGAAAGATATCATTCGCTCTATCGTCGATAACGGTGAATATTATGAGCCCCATCAATATTTCGCTTGCAATATTATCGTCTGTTTTGCCAGATTGAACGGCAGAGCCATCGGCATTATCGCTAACCAACCCAAGGTGCTGGCCGGGTGTCTCGACATTAACGCATCGGACAAGGCCACCCGGTTTATCCGGTTCTGTGATTCCTTTAATATCCCGCTGCTGACCATTGCCGATGTTCCCGGATACCTGCCCGGCAGTCAGCAGGAATGGGGCGGGATTATCCGGCACGGGGCCAAACTCCTGTGGTGTTATTCTGAAGCGACGGTGCCGAAGCTATTGCTCGTGCCCCGCAAAGATTATGGCGGCTCCTATTTGGCCATGTGCTCCAGTGATCTGGGCAACGACATGGCGTTTGCCTGGCCGACAGCCGAAATTGCGGTCATGGGGGCAGCCGGAGCAGCGAACATCATCCATCGCAAAGAGATCAAAGAGGCACAGGATCCGGCCGCCAAACGTCAGGAGAAAATCGATGAATACAACGATCTGTTTTCCAATCCTTATGTGGCGGCCAGCAGAGGCTATATTGACGCTGTCATCGTGCCCAGTGAGACCCGGCCCCGACTCATCGATGCCCTCGAGGCCATTTGCGGCAAACGTGAGACCAGACCTCCGAAAAAGCATGGGAATATTCCGATGTAAGGAATGGCGAATGTCGAATGTCGAACGACTAATTATCGAAGTCGCTTCGCTCCGTCATTAGATAAATTTTAAGATCGACGGGAGAACTTATGGAGAATCAAAAGAAAATCAGCGCGGCTATCGCAGCGGTGACGCATTATATGCGGATGGAAGAAGAAACCATCCTGATGCAGCAGGCGGCCATGGGCGGCATGCCTCAGGCGCCGGCTGTTTCTGCTCCGGCAACGGCTTTCTCGCCCTGGGCTATGAATGGAAGACAAACCCAGATGCAGATGCGCAATCTGATGCAAATGAGAACATTTAGATAATTGAAATTGACAATTTGAGGATTCAGGTGCCGATAGTCGATTTTCAAAATTCAATTTTTAAAAAATAGAGGAGAACCTTAAAATGAGTGATGAAAATGCAGTCAAAATGACTACCATGAATTACGACAAAGATAGACCGGCGGCGGAAAACCCTGTCAAAATTGAGGACCTGAGTCTGCGCGACGGTCACCAGTCTCTTTTTGCCACCCGCGGCAGAACCGAAGACATGATTCCGGTGGCTGAATTGATGGACGACGTCGGTTTCTGGGCCATGGAAGTCTGGGGAGGTGCCACCTTTGATACCATGCACCGGTTTTTAAATGAAGACCCCTGGGAAAGAATTCGGACACTGAAGCGCTATATTAAGAAAACACCTTTTTCGATGCTGCTGAGAGCACAAAACCTGGTGGGTTACCGTAACTATGCCGACGATGTCGCCCGCGCCTTTGTCGACAGAGCGGCCGCCAATGGGATGGATGTATTCAGAACGTTTGATGCCTTAAACGACTATCGCAATTTTGAAACCGTGGTTCCGGTCATCAAGGAATGCGGCAAGCACTTCCAGGGGAGCATCTGCTATACCCTGACCGAACCGCGTTTGGGGGGAGAAGTTTACAATATCGACTATTATGTCAATAAAGCCAAAGATCTCGAGGCCATGGGCGCAGACAGCATCTGCCTCAAAGATATGGCGGGACTCATAGCACCTTATGACGCCTATGCCGTTATAAAGGCCATGAAAGCTGCGGTCAAACCTCCGATTCATCTGCACAGTCATTTTACATCGGGCATGTCATCCATGACCCATCTCAAGGCCATTGAAGCGGGAGTCGATATCATCGACACCGTTATGGCACCTTACGGTTTTCGCACCTCCCATGCGGCGATCGAACCGCTGGTCATGACCCTGCTGGGCACCAACCGGGACACCGGATTCGACATCAGACATCTGGCAGCCATTAATGAAATTCTAGAAAAAGAAATTATGCCGAAATACAGGCATCTATTGGACGATACCAAGATGGCCATTACCGATATAAACGTGCTGCTGCATCAGACCCCGGGCGGCATGCTGTCCAACCTGGTCAACCAGATGAGGGAAATGGACGCCCTTGATAAAATAGACCAGGTCTATGCCGAACTGCCGCGGGTGCGAAAGGATTTGGGGCAGATTCCCCTGGTAACGCCCACCAGCCAGATTGTGGGAATCCAGACTGTCAATAATGTTTTGTTTGATGATGAAAACGAGCGCTACAAGATGATTACGGCCCAGGTCAAAGACCTTTGTTACGGCCTTTACGGCAAAACCGCTGTTCCCATAAACCCGGAAGTCCAGAAAAAGGCCCTTAAAGGTTATAGCCGCGGTGAGGAGCCGATTACCTGCCGGCCTGCCGAGGTCCTGGAGCCTGAACTGGAAAAAGCCAAGAAAGATACGGAGGGGCTTGCCGTTGACCTGGATGATGTCTTGATTTATGCACTTTATCCGATAACCGGTAAGAAGTTTTTGAAATGGAAATACGGCAAGGAGCAGCCGCCCAAAGAGGTACAGGCAAGGACATTAGAGGATGCAATAGCCGAGCAGGAGTTACTTAAAAAGGCCAAGGCCGGGAAACTTGTTGAAATACCGGATAAACAAGCGCCGCCCAAGGGCGAAAACTTGCGGACCTTTAATGTGTTCGTGGATGATGAGTATTTTGAGGTCGGTGTCGATCCGGGTGAAGGCGCGCCGGTCATAAACTATGTCCAGCCCATGCCGGGTGCGGCACCGGCAGCTTTTGCGCCGCCGGCCCCGGCCCCGGCTCCGGCCGCGGCAAAACCGGCCCCGGCGCCTAAAGCCGACGCGCCCCAAGCTGCTCCGGCTGCCGCTGTCGAAGGTACGTCCCTGCTTGCTCCAATGCCCGGGATGATCATCAGATTTGAAAAAAATGTCGGCGATGACATCAAAGAGGGCGAGACAGCCGTCATCCTGGAAGCCATGAAAATGGAAAATGCGCTGCCGGCACCGGTCGGCGGTACCGTCAAGGTCATCAATTTCAGCAGCGGAGATTCCGTGGCCAAGGGTGCTGTGCTCTGTGTGATTGGTTAGGGACCAGAGGGCAGAAGACAGATAACTGAGAACAGAGGTCGGACAACAGAGTACAGAGATCAGAAGACAGAGAGGAAAAGCTGGTAAGGTGCGAATGGGGAATGCGGCCTCCGGCCCATAGGGGCCATAGGAGCCTACGCCCCGGAGGGAAGTCGGAAAGCTATATGAGCTCAAGGCTCAAAGCTGAGAGCTCAAAGATAGGAAAGGTTGGCGGCGGAAAAGGAATAATTGTCTTTTTTCTTCAATCAACTATACCAGATTGAATCAAGAGAGTCGGTTTGAACGCTCTCAACAATCAAAAGCATCAAAAATGATCATAACGGACTCTTATGAAAATTCACGAGTATCAGGCCAAGGAGTTGTTTAAGAAGTACGGTGTTCCCATTCCGGACGGTCGGATAGCATCCAGCCCCGATGAAGCCGCCGGGATCGCCAAAACCCTGGGAGGGTATCCGGTGGTGGTCAAAGCCCAGATTCACGCCGGTGGGCGGGGCAAAGGCGGAGGGGTCAAACTGGCCCAATCCGAGTCGGAGGTGCGTAGCGCTGCCGATCAGATTATCGGCATGGATTTGATCACCCATCAGACCGGCCCCCGGGGAAGGCGGGTCAAGAGGGTCCTGGTGGAGCAGGGGCTGAACATTGAAAAAGAGCTCTACCTGAGCATCATTCCGGATCGAGCCATTGCCAAAATAGTGGTAATGGCCAGTGAAGCCGGTGGAATGGACATTGAGGAAGTGGCGGCCAAAAACCCGGAAAAAATTATCAAGGTTCCCATCAATCCCCTTCAGGGCATCCAGGCCTACCACTGCCGGGAGGTCGCCTTCGGCCTTAATTTAACCCCGGCTGTCATAAAACCCTTTGTTGCGATGCTAAAAAATCTTTACCGGCTGTTTGTCGAAAACGACTGTTCGCTGGTTGAGATCAATCCTCTGGTAATTACGGCGGATGAAACCGTTATCGCGCTGGATGCCAAAATCAATTTTGATGACAATGCCCTGTTTCGCCACAAGGACATCGCTGAGTACCGGGATCTGGGCGAGGAAGACCCTCTAGAGGTGGAAGCTTCTAAATATAACCTCAACTATATCAATTTGGATGGAAATGTGGGCAACATGGTGAACGGCGCCGGTCTGGCTATGGCCACCATGGACTTGATCAAACATGCCGGGGCGGAACCTGCTAATTTTCTGGATGTGGGAGGCGGTGCCAGCTCCGAGATGGTCGAAAACGGTTTCAGGATCATTTTAAGCGACCCGAACGTGAAGGGCATTCTGATTAATATTTTCGGCGGCATCCTGCGATGCGATGTGCTGGCCGAAGGCGTTGTGAAGGCGGCCCAAAAAACCAATATCAACGTTCCGGTGGTGGTTCGTATGGAAGGAACCAATATCGAAGAAGGCCGTCGAATACTGGCCGAATCGGGTCTTAAATTAACCACGGCTACCGATTTAAAGGATGCCGCGCAAAAAGTTGCAGAAATTGTACAAGCGTAGCTTGTAAAATATTGAGGCCGATAAATGAGCATCTTTGTTGACAAAAATTCACGCGTAGTGGTTCAGGGCATTACCGGCAGAGAGGGTCAGTTTCATACCCGTCAGTGTGTCGCCTATGGCACCCATGTGGTGGCAGGGGTCACGCCGGGAAAAGCCGGGCAGAAAATGGACGATGTCCCTGTGTTTAATACGGTTAAGGCTGCCGTGGCTGCCGCCGGTGCAAACTGCAGTTTGATTTTTGTACCGCCGGCCTTTGCCGCCGATGCCATTATGGAAGCCGCCGATGCCGACATCGGCGTCATTGTAGCGATTACCGAAGGAATTCCGGTCTTGGACATGATGAAGGTCATGAACTACCTGGAAGGCAAACCAACGCGTCTGATTGGCCCCAATTGCCCGGGCATCATTACGCCCGGTGAGGCCAAAATCGGAATTATGCCGGGCCCCATTCATAAACCCTTCGGCCCTGTCGGCGTGATTTCGCGTTCCGGGACCTTGACCTACGAGGTCGTCAATCAATTATCACTGCAGGGCATCGGGCAGAGTACCTGTATCGGCATCGGCGGCGATCCGATCATCGGCTCCGATTTCATTGACTGCCTTGATGCCTTTGAAAAGGATCCGGATACCAAGGGGATCGTGATGGTCGGTGAAATCGGCGGCACCGCCGAGGAAGAGGCTTCGGCATTTGTGTCTGAAGAAATGAGCAAGCCGGTGGTTGGTTTTATCTCCGGTTTAACCGCACCGCCGGGACGGCGTATGGGGCATGCCGGTGCCATCATCAGCGGCGGCAGCGGCACCGCTAAAGCGAAAATTGACGCCATGGAAGCCGCCGGGATCCATGTTTGTGAGAACCTTGGTTCACTTGGGGAGCTTTGCACCGAAGTGTTTTGACTAAGCTTTTATTGGGTTTTATCTGACAACATGTTGTAAGGAACGTGGGGTTCCAGATTTCCCTCCTTCTTCCTCCTGACTACGGCGCGGGTAGGCAGGTGTTCAGCAATTAAAAATTTCAAATAACAAATCACAAATACCAAACAAATCACAATGACCGAAATTCAAAATTCCAAACAACTAGGGTTTGGTATTATTTGATATTTGGAAATATATAAATGCACGAAATGGGCATAGCGCTACAGATTATCGAGATTGCCACCGAATCCATACCACCGGATGCCGGCGATGTACGGATTGAAAAGATTAATTTAAAAATCGGTAAACTGGCCGCCGTGGTGCCGGACAGCCTGCGGTTTTGTTTTGATGTTGCCGTCAAGGACACACCCCTTGACGGCGCAAAACTTGTTATCCAAGAACTACCCGTGGTGGCCCGGTGCAGGGATTGCGACACCCAATGGACCATCAGCAGCCCGGCATTTACCTGCGAAAATTGTAATAGCGGCTCTCTGGAGATTCTTTCCGGTCGGGAGCTGGATATCGAATCCATCGAAATAGCCCAAGAGGATAGCCATGTTTCTTGAAACGTTTTTTAAGACCCAAAAATATTGCCATCATGACGGTTCGCGCCATTCCCATCCACACCTTCATCCGGACAGAGGAGGCAGCGGGATAACCATTAAAAAAAGCGGTACCCGGGAGATCAAAGTGGTCCGCAGGGTTCTTGACATCAACGAGAAAATGGCCCAGCAGAACCGCAGCATATTTGCCGCCAAAGGAATTTTCGTTCTCAATGTGATGAGCTCGCCGGGTTCCGGCAAGACCACCACGCTGGAGAAGACCCTGGCTCAGATCGCATCGGAGATTAAGAGTGCCGTAATCGTCGGTGACATCTGCACCACCAATGATGCTGACAGGCTTGCCGTCACCGGTGTCCCGGTAGTGCAAATCAATACCGACGAATTCGGGGGCGATTGCCACCTGGCCGCCCATGTGATCGAAAAAGCGGTGGGGGGACTCGATCTGGATGACATCGATTTGCTGATTATAGAAAATGTGGGCAACCTGGTCTGTCCGGCTGAATTTGACATCGGCGAAGATACCCGGGTAGTGGTGTTAAGTGTCACGGAAGGCGAAGACAAACCGGCGAAGTATCCCTTGATGTTCAGGGAATGTGAGGTGGCCCTGTTGAACAAAGTCGATTTGTTGCCCTATCTGGATTATGACAAGCAAAAGGCCATTAATTTTATTCATCAGATCCACCCGGACATGCCGGTTTTTGAAATTTCAGCGAAAACCGAGGAAGGCTTCCAGCCATGGATTGAGTGGCTGAAGGCAAAGGTCAGGGAGAAGGCCGGGGGCGGAGAGCATAGCGCCTAGAGCATGGACATCGTCTTGATAAGCCGAATGAAATGATGGGATGGTGGTCTCCGGCTCGCCTACACCTCGCAGAGAATGTTGACCTACATCTCAAACCGCGAGCAGGGCTTCATCTTTCAAGCTATGGCCGAATTTAGCCACCACATCATTGACCGTCAATCTTGCCTTCTCTTCCCCCCTGATATCAAGTTGAATCTTCCCCTGGTGTAACATAATCATCCGGTTGCCGTACTGGATCGCCTGTTGCATGTTATGGGTAATCATCAGGGTGGTCAGTTTATTTTCCCGCACAACGGTATCGGTCAATTCCAACACCTTGGCAGCTGTTTTTGGATCGAGAGCGGCGGTATGTTCATCGAGCAAAAGCAACTCGGGCATCATTAAGGTCGTCATCAGCAGGGTCAAAGATTGGCGTTGACCACCGGAAAGCAAGCCAACGGACTGGGTTAAACGATCTTCCAGCCCCAGGTCCAACATTTTTAAAATTTTACTATAACGGGCACGCCTGCTTTTGGTGACACCCCAGCCTATCCCCCGTTTTTTGCCTCTGAGTTCGGCCATACAGAGATTCTCTACAATGCTCATCTCCCCTGCCGTTCCCATTGTGGTATTCTGGAAAACACGGGCCAAATGGGATGCTCTCTTATAATCCGGTTGCCGGGTGACATCCTCATCATTGATTCGAACGGCGCCTTCATCGGGCGGATAGGTTCCGGCAACGAGATTGAGCAAGGTTGTTTTCCCGGCGCCGTTAGAACCGATAATCGTCACAAACTCTCCTTTTTCGACCGTAAGATTGACAGCGTCCATGGCGCGTTTTTCATCCTGGGTACCGGCATTGAATATTTTTACCAGGTTCTTTAGCTCCAACATCGGTGCGGCCATTTTTTATATTCCTCTCAATTTCAACTTCTTCTCCTTGACACCGCGAATGGCCGGGATGGCGAGGGCAATCAAGACCATCAAGCCGGTGGCGATCTTCAGGTCAGTTGGGGCCAGTCCTATCCGCATTCCAAAAGCAATAATGAGCCGATAAATAATCGATCCGACCACCACCGCCAGCGTCAACCGCACAACGCTCCTGGGCTTGATCAGTGCTTCACCAATGATGATCGATGCCAGACCGGCAACAATCAATCCGATGCCCATGCCAACATCGGAAAATCCCTGATCCTGAGCAATCAGAGCGCCCGATAACGCGATCAGGCCGTTGGACAAACCAAGCCCGAAAATGGTGGCCGTATCGGTATTCACCCCCAGGGAGCGAATCATTTGTTCGTTATCTCCCGTGGCTCTCAGGGCCAGGCCGTACTCTGTATGCAAAAAGAGATCCATCCCTATTTTGCAGAGAAGCGCCACCAGGAAAAAGAAGATAATGACCGGTATATCGCGGGATATATCCATATTTTCCATGGAGGTAAAAACCGTTGGCGCGGTAATCAGGGGAATATTCGCCCGCCCCATCACTCTCAGGTTAATGGAATAAAGCATCGTCATCATCAAAATCCCGGATAATAGAGAGTTGATTTTGAGTTTTGTCGCAAAAAATCCGGTACAGCAGCCGGCAATAAAACCGGCCACAATTGCCGCCGAAGTGGCAACCATGGGGTCGGCGCCTTCAAGGATCAGTCGGGCGGCGACCGCACCCCCCAGAGGGAAGCTACCGTCGACCGTTAAATCAGGAAAGGAGAGGATGCGAAAAGCAAATGCAATTCCAAGAGCGGCCAGTGCATAGGCAAATCCTTGCTCAAGCGATATG
>Ga0316192_10002040_pt1 | contig 14849 bp, 13 predicted proteins | sample MerIslwburrow_MG_FD_204931 | JGI IMG/M metagenome (GOLD analysis project Ga0316192, IMG submission 204931) | Coastal sediment microbial communities from Maine, United States - Merrow Island worm burrow | ecosystem: Environmental > Aquatic > Marine > Coastal > Sediment | place: USA: Maine...
TATCCTGATTGGTGCGCGCACTTGCGATGAGCGCCTGTTTACGGATATCCCCTGGAGCAGTGACCGCGTACTGCAGCTGACCCGTGCGCGCCTGCAGGCGCTGAAACTGCCGTACACGGAACTCCAAACCTTATGGGATCTCGACAGACTCGAAGATCTGCAGCGCTGGCAGCGTGAATCCCGGGCTGTCATGACCGGAACCTGTAGGAGCGCCGTCCCCCGGCGCGAATCGCGGCCAGGAGGCCGCTCCTACATGAAGATTATTTGCAATGATTGGGTTGAATAAAGTCTGTTATCGTGAATGTTACGGATGGGTGTCCAAATTCCCTGGCTGTATTATCTTTCGTGCCTTTTATTAGTTGCCAAACCGGAACTTTCAGATAAATGGAGAATTGAAACACATGAACCAGACAAAAGCAGATGAAATCCGGCAGCGTGTGCGCTCGGCCTACAGCGAGGTCGCCGAGGCGAGTGACAACAGCGGCTGTTGTGGCGAGGCCAGCTCCTGCTGCGGGGTGTCAGACGAGGTGCAGATCAATGCCTTGATATCAACACGGCTGGGTTATACCCGGGAGGAACTCGACCAGGTACCGGAAGGCGCCGATATGGGGTTGGGCTGTGGCAATCCGCGTGCCATTGCCAGCCTCAAAAGCGGCGAAGTGGTCCTGGACCTGGGCAGTGGGGGCGGATTCGACGCTTTCCTGGTCGCACAGGAAGTCGGTGAGAACGGTCGTGTCATCGGTATCGACATGACGCCGGCCATGATCAGCAAGGCGCGTAACAATGCTGAAAAAGCTCAATTCAGGAATGTGGAATTCCGGCTGGGGGAAATTGAATACCTGCCTGTTGCGGACAACTGTGTCGATGTCATTATTTCCAATTGTGTCATCAACCTCTCACCGGACAAGGCCCGGGTATTCCGGGAGGCATACCGGGTATTGAAAACCGGAGGTCGGCTTGCCATTTCCGACGTGGTAGCCAGCATCGACCTGCCCGAAAACCTGCGGAATGACCCTTACCTGCATTCTGCCTGTGTGTCGGGTGCCTCCACCATCGATGAACTGCAATCCGTATTGGCCGAGGCCGGATTTTCCGATATCCGCATCCAGCCCAAAGATGAGTCCCGGGAGTTCATCAAGGACTGGGCGCCTGGCAGCGGGGTTGAGGATTACGTTATTGCTGCCGTGATCGAGGCGACCAAATAATCAACCGGGGCAGCACTTCCCCGTGCCGTCCCGGACGGATCTGAAAACCGCCGTTATCCGAATGGCACTTACCTTAAATCAAAATGGGATCTTCCCCTGATCGGGCGGGTAGAATGCGCTTGTAGGGCCGAATTCATTCGGCCAATAATTATTGGAGACAAGGAGGTCGCCATGTCCTACGACGCGTTATGCAGGGGACGTCATTCCCTGCACTACCAAATCTATTGCATCACCACTGTTACTCGTGATCGCCATCCCTTGTTCACGGATATCAATGCAGCGGGACTTTATCTGGATGACAGATTGAGTTGCAACGTGACCGGTCGAATGAATTCGACCCTACAATCTTGCCACAAGGTGAATCGCCGTCAGGCGAGAGAGGGTGCCCTGGGGTACAAGGTGAATCGCCGTCAGGCGAGAGAGGGTGCCCTGGGGTACAAGGTGAATCGCCGTCAGGCGAGAGAGGGTGCCCTGGGGTACAAGGTGAATCGCCGTCAGGCGAGAGAGGGTGCCCTTGGGGTACAAGGTGAATCGCCGACAGGCGAGAGAAGGTCCTCTGGAGGAGAGGGTCCTCTGGGGGATCAGCGAGCAATGCGTTTTGTCTGGAATGATAGTATTGCCCACTCAATCAGGGGAAGAACCACTATTATTAAACCGGAAATAAAATACCCGACCTGGGAGCGCCGTCCTTCGGCGCGATATCGCGGCCAGGCGGCCGCTCCTACGCTGTATGTTTAATTGCCAGGTTAATAGCCTGTATTACTTCGGCCTGTGCGACATTTTGTCGCTTCATTACTTGCACATCCTGTGCAACATTGCGCGGCTTCATTTCTTGTGCTTTGGAGTCAATGCACAAGAAATTGTAACTGAAATGCGATGGAAGCAAGTCTGATCCGGGGGGCATTAGTAAAAGACGCCATGCTCACAAGGCGGGTGCAACTGCGGTTGCGACTACACCTGCAATCTTTGGCAGTGTTAGGCCGTTCAGCCACAGCGCTGCTGTCCCGAGGGAACCAGGAGTCCCGAAGCCGGACCCCACAGCCCACCTGTAACCCTTAGTAGGTTCTCTGACCGGTTCCTTACTCTAGTTTTTTCTGTTCTTACTTTATCGTGAAATATTACCACGAAGAGTGTGCGAATAGTTACAGAGCTATGTGACAGCTTGACGCACCATCTCAATCGCATTGTGGATGATGCATAACAAATCCTAAATGTACTGGGCACAAATCAATATCAGGAGGATACATGCCTAATAGACGCGATGTTCTCAAGGCGGGCGCTACGGCAGTAGCGACAACGCCGGCAATTTTTGGTGGGGCTGTGGTGCCTGGGCTGGCCCATGCACAGCTCTGCCGCCCGGAAGGGATTCGGAGTCCGGGGACCGAACCCGACAGTCCGCCCGTATCGGTGTATACACAAGCGCTATATATACCCCCGGCGATGGCGGAAGTTGATCCGGGGGATTTATCACCGCCACCGGATCCGAACCGCCACCAGCGCTACGAGGATTTTCCACCGCAGAAGCATTATGTACAGCACATCACCGAAGGTTTCTGGAATTATCACGACGACTATACGGCGATGAATCCGAATGGCGGCTCGCCTGCCTGGATGTTCAACGGTGCTACCCCGGGAGAGACCATGGTTGCGCGCTACGGCGAGCCGGTTTTCGTGCGCCGCTATAACGATCTGCCATTGGCTGAGAATGCGCAGATCCCCTTCGGCTACCCGGCAACCACGCTGCATCTGCACAATGCGCATACCGCGTCGGAGAGTGACGGGTATCCGATGGATTTTGCCATGCCCGGTGAATTCTGGGATCACCACTACGCCATGATGTTGGCACGTAACGATCCGCGTGAGGCCTTGGGCAGCCTGTGGTATCACGATCACATGATCGATTTCACTGCCACCAACGTGTATGCGGGACTGTCGGCCATGGCGATTTTCTATGACGATCTGGATACGGGTGACGAAAACGACCTCAACCCTGACGCATTGCGTCTGCCGGGCAACCTGCAACATGGCGGCGACGATGCGGGTAACGCCAATGGTTACGACATCCCCTTGATCCTGCACGATGTGCGCTTCACGCAAGAGGGGCACCCGACCTATAACGTGTTCGACACCGACGGTCATCTTGGTGACGTCATTACCGTCAACCGCAAGGTAACGCCTTTCCTCAACGTTGAGGCTCGCAAGTACCGCTTCCGCATCTATGACGGTGGTCCGTCGCGTTTGTACGAACTGATGCTCAGTGACAAGAGCTCGTTTCACGTCATTGCGACGGATGGCAACCTGTTGGAACACCCGGTCGTGGCAACCAGTATCGTGATTGGTCCTGCCAACCGCCACGACGTGATTATCGACTTCTCTAATTATAGTGCCGGGCAGACCGTGAATCTCGAGAACGTCATGGAGCAGATCAACGGACAGGGCCCAAGCGGCCGTCGTCTGGAAGGGGCCGACGTGATGCCGGTGATGCAGTTCCGGGTCAAGCAGCCGAGCGGCCCGGATTACAGCCGCGTTCCTGACTTCCTGCGTGAACTGCCGCCCATTAACCTTGACGAAGTGGTGGCAGAACGCGAATGGGTATTTGACCACGATATGGGGCTGTGGACGGTCAATGGGGAATTCATGGATCCGACCGTGGTTTCTGCTGCTCCCAGGCAGGGCACTGCTGAAATCTGGACTTTCCGCAATGCCGGTAGCTCCTGGGCTCACCCGGTACACGTTCATTTTGAGGAATTCCAGGTTCTGGAATGGAATGGTAAACCGCCCACCGGTGTACTGCGTTCGAGAAAGGACGTCGCCGTACTGGGACCCAACGACACCGCCAAAGTGTTTTATCGCTTCGACGATTTCCACGGCAGTTATGTAATTCACTGTCACAACAATGTGCACGAAGACAACGCCATGATGCTGCGCTGGGATATCGTGCCCAGGGGCGGTAACGATCATGACGATGACCGCGGCCGCGGCCGGGGAAGGTGATCCATGTGCGTACTGTCAGTGAATCACATTAACGGAATTCCAAGGAGTCAACGATGAAGAAGAGTAGAAGAACCTTTATCGCCTCTGCCGCCGCAACGCTCCCGCTAGCAGCGACAGCAGCCGTCGCACCCAAGTCAGTTGAAGACAACCCTGCTTTCAAAACCTGTCCCCGGGCGAAGGGCGGCAAAAACGCCGAGCGTTTTCCGCAGACCATTGTTCAGGATCAACATGGTCGAAAAGCGTGGTTTTACGAAGAACTGATCAGTGACAAGCTTGTGCTGGTCAGTTTCACCTCTGTAAAGGGTGAGCAGTACTATCCGATCCTCAGCAACCTGGTCAAAGTGCAGAAAATGCTCGAAGACCGGTTGGGCAAGGATGTATTCATGTACACCGTTACCACTGATCCTCACCGGGACACGCCGGAAAGCCTCAAGACGCTGGCGGACAAGTATGGTGCCAAGTGGCAGTTCCTGACCGGCGAGCCGGAATCAATCCGCGAAATTCTGGCGTCGTTCAATGCCCGCGGCAGCCTGCACGCGCTGTCCTGGATCGGCAACGAGAAGCACGGTCGCTGGCTGAACAAGCCAAGCCGTCTGCATCCGCTCTACATTGCGGAAGCGGTTGCCCGCTTGAGCACCGGTAAGCACCACAAACCGTTCCTGGTGGATATGCGCAGTGTCTGAGCCTGGCGCTACTCGTGGAAATCAAGTGATAACACATAACATCCCTTGCATGACCCGCCAAGCGGGTTCGGCATGTAAGGGAGGAGGTGAAAATTCGATGGAATATGAGAGACCGAATCGTAAAAGGCAAGTTGTCATGGCAGCTGGTCTGCTGATTGGCGGCATGAGTCTGATGCCGACAGCGTTCGCCGGGTGCGAATTTATATTTGACGAACTGACTAAGACGTCAGGTTATTTTGGACATCCATGCGCTCAGCCGCGCCCGCCCAAATGGTCTGACCAGTCCTTTGATATGGCGACCATGACCTGGACGGTGATAACGCCGGAAAATGAGCTTTTTCAGAAACAGGATCCGTTTGCGGAACCACCGGGCAGTAACTTCCTGTATCCAACTTTGTTTGAAAACTTAGTGGATGCTAATGGTGAGGAAATGCCCAATACCTTGCCGTCAACACCCACCAATCCCTACAACCTGCACGACGGGCCGGTGTTGACCCAGTCGATTGATCCGACCAACCCGGAAGATGATCTGGACATGATCATCGATAAAATCGAGGAAAAGGCAGCGAAAAGCCACGGCAGCGTCAACCAGAACCTGATTAAGTTCGCAATCGACATCCTCGAAGGCAACAAGCTCAAGGGCAAGTATAAGAAACGCGCCTACAGCGGCTTCCCCATGCTGCACTACAACGGGCCTAACAAAGTCAAAAAGGTCGAACCGATATGTGCAAAGAAAAACGGCAAGCCCAAGAAGAAATGTAAACCGGGCGACACCGTCATCGGCGGTAATGTAGAAGCCAACCTGATCTATTTCAATCAGCACATTGAAGGTGATCTGGCGTTTGTCGATCCGAGTGCAGTACTGGATGTGCCCTGGACCATTACCTACCACGTCAACATTCTGAACCGCGGCATGGAAGACTTCTCACCGATGGTGATGAACTTTGACCAGACGCCGGCTGGTACGACCGGTCCGATGCATGCCTCCATGGACCAGAGTTACTTCCCGATGCTGGACGAAGGTACGCGGTACACCGTCAAGATCAAGGAGAACAAGGGTAAATACTATAACCTCACCTATATCTGGGGCTGGCGTATTCACCCGCCACGCGTGCAGGTCATCGAGAATGCCCTTAAGATGCCCGGTGGTCAGAACATCGTTAAGTGGGAAACTGATGCCTTCTGCCCTGGCGGTGTTGCTGAGGGCTGTGACCCCATGGGTAACGAGGCACACAAGGCACATGCAATCGCCCAGATCGGTGATCTGTCCCCGGCCAAGCGCATGTGGAACATCTTCAAGTCACTCGAGGGAAAGGATAAGAAGAAGCCGCGCGGAGAGGAACTCGCTGCAATTGCTGCAGAACTGAGGGCAGCCTTTCTGGACTGGACCGACCGCACCAAGCTGCCGGCCGGTGTACATGCCGATCCCGACGCCACCCTTACCCTGCTGTATGTCAACAATACCCTGTATGGCAGTCGTCAGGGTTTGACGGGTGAAGGCAGTGAACTGGGTCCCGCCAGCTACAAGGGTATCCTCAACGGCGCTGCCCACGACTGGAACACCCGGCCTTACAACTTCAAAGTGACTTTGCTCAATGCCGACCACTTCATGCATGGCTACATGAACGTGGACTTTGGCGGCCGGCGTGGCTGGGAGAACCACTTCCAAAACACCGATCCGACCACGCTACTTGATCCGCACGGGCTGCATACGGAACCGACTGTCATCGAAGGCCGGCGCTTTACCGTCGTGGATGATGTTGTCCTTGATACGACAACCAATCCAGGCAGCCAGGCGCTCGGGGACTTTGGTTACCCTGAAACACATACCGTGGTGAGTAATGACAAGATATTCCCCGCCAACACGGGTGGAATGGAGGAGTTCCTGGAGCCGAGTCCGCGTAACCCGGATGCCCCGGTCAATGGAGATCCGCAGTTGGGTTCGGGTTGCTTCTTTACTTTCGGTCGCAACCACTCCTGGCCGAATGCCGGTGGTCCCAATGGTGGTATTGGGGTGCCGCCGGTAATGGAAAATGGTATGCCGTCGATGATCAAAGTTAATATTGAGTACAACTTTGAGCCGAGCCGACGGCTGCGTATCTACCAGTTCGACCCGCTGCACCACGATATAGCCGTCTATTCGCTACACTAGGCGGCATCTGGCAGTAAGCAGTGCAGGGATGTCCCTCCCCGCGAGGGGAGGGACGCCTTTTTCAAGATACAGGTGGCGTTGTGACAGTAACAAGCACTAACACCCTGAGGTCAGGGCGTGAGCGGGCCTTAAAGGTTTTTCCGGTTATCTTTTGTCTGTTCTCTGCAGCGCAGGTGCAACCAGTGCAGTGCGGTGTGCTGGAGTCTGAAGCGGGCCACCGGGCATCGGCTGCTGATTGCAGTGCATCGGGAATCGCTAAACTGCACAACGACGCGAGCGGAAAAGCGGATGAACCGGCCTGGTCGAGTCGATTGCCGCTAGCCACTGATGCTGATACGGAGGCAACACCGACCCGTTATGGCTATCGGGTTATCAACCGTTATCCTCATGATCAGGGCGCGTTCACGCAGGGACTGGTTTTTCATGGCGATACACTTTATGAAAGCACGGGTCTGTTTGGAGAGTCGACTTTGCGCGAAGTCGATCTCCAGAGCGGTGAAGTGCTACGGTTGACCAGGCTCGACAAGCGCTTTTTCGGGGAAGGACTGACGGTGTTGAACAAGCGCCTTGTTCAGTTGACCTGGAAAGCCGGAGTCGCCCTGGTTTATGAAACGGAAAGCCTGATTCAGTCTGACCGGTTCGACTATCCGGGAGAGGGTTGGGGGAGCACAACCGTTGGCAGCAGGCTGCTTGTCAGCAATGGATCTTCCGTATTGTCCTGGCTGGAACCGGGGCAGGAAGGCATAGCGGGTGCGATCCATGTGCGCGAGGGGGACCGACCGGTGCATGGCCTGAATGAGCTGGAGTACGTTGAGGGGAAAATCCTGGCCAATGTGTGGCCAAGCGACTGTGTCGCCGAGATCGATCCCTACAACGGACGGGTAACCGGATGGATCGATTTTAACGGTCTCTTCCCGGCAAGTCGCCGCCCACACCGGGCCGCGATACTCAATGGTATCGCCTATGATGGCGACCAAAAACGCTTGTACGTCACGGGGAAATTCTGGCCCTATCTTTATGAAATCGAGCGGGTTGCGGTGAAACCGGAAGAACATGCTGCAACTGGAAAATAATATTCGGCACATTCAGCGTGAAACCAGAGCGATCCTCATAAAACAGCACAACAGGTGAAACCATGCCCAGGAAATTCTTGATTACCGTAATTTTCGCAGCTCTGGCTGGATTTCTTGCCGGCCGGTACTCAGGTGGCCGCGAGGATCAATCACTCACCACAAACCACGATCATGGAGACGATCTGCCGGCGATCTCCGCAGTCGGCCTGCGTTATGTCTGTCCCATGCACGCGGAAATTGTCTCCGAGCAACAGGGTGGTTGTCCGATATGCGGTATGGATCTGGTTATAAACAAGAAGGTGCAGTCAAGCGATGATGAAGACGGCGGGCTCCCCGTCGTGACGATTGAACCAGCTGTCGTTCATAACCTGGGTATTCGAACGGCAACAGTGGCAAAAGGTGAATTGCATCGCAGTATCGAAACGATCGGCAAGATTACCCGAGTGGATCCGACGGCGCGGCGCATCATAACGCCTCCTATTAGAGGTGAGCTCGTCTATATTGCAGATAAACACGACGGCGACCTGGTCGAGGAAGGTGAATTGCTGTTCAAGGTTTCCTCCCGGGAACTCATCGAACTAGAGAAGGAATTTCAGGGGGCCTACCGGTCCGGAGATCGGGCTTCCGCCACGTCCATGATTCCACGACTGCGGGAAATGGGTTTGACGCCGGAACAGATCGCTCGTCTGCAGGCGGGTGAAGAAGCCGATTTCCCGGTTGAGGTGTACGCCTTTGAGGACGGGTTTATTTTTGCGCGGCGCGGTTTCGTGGGTGAGTCGGTTCATACCGGCTTTACCGTGTTTAATGTTGGGGGGGCTTACAAGGTTATCGAGGTTACCGCAGAGATTTTTGAACGCCAGTGGGGCTGGGTGGAAGAAGGTCAGACCAGCACCATGACGGTACGTGGCTTGCCGGGAACCCTGTTTGAGGGAAAGGTGGTACGTGTTGAGCCTCCGGTCGGGTATACCACACGTTCGCTGGAGGTGGCGCTCAAGTTCAAGACCGACCACCCGGGTATTTCCCAGAGCATGTTTGCCCATGTGAGTATTCTCGGCCAGCCCAGGAAAAACGTGTTGACGGTACCTGCGGATACCGTCATTCGAACCGGTGAGGGTGAGCGGGTCGTGCTGGTGCGTGGTGATGGCCGGTATCAGCCCGTCCGAGTCGTAGCCGGCGAGGAAGCGGGCGGTATTGTTGAGATCCTCTCCGGCCTCGAGGAGGGCGACCAGGTGGTGGCGTCCGGACAATTCCTGATCGATTCCGAAAGTAATCTGCTGACCGGTTTCAGGCGTATGTATGCGCCGGGTGTCAAGGACGAGACGCAGCAGCGGCATCAACGCCTCGGGGAGCACGCCGATGACAAGCGTCTATATCGGCGCATAAACAGTTATCGTCAGCCGGAATCCGCTGCGGACCTGAACTCTTAGCCGGGTTTTATCATGATCGCCGGACTGATTCGCTGGTCGATTCAAAATCGACTGTTGGTACTTCTCACCGCAGCATTGCTGAGTGCGTGGGGGATCTATTCCGTCCGCACCATTCCCCTGGATGCCATCCCCGACCTGTCCGATGTACAGGTCATTATCCGTACCAGCCATCCTGGTCAGGTTCCCCAGGTTGTCGAGGACCAGATCACCTATCCCTTGTCCGCTGCCATGTTGTCCGTGCCCGGTGCGGTTGCGGTGCGGGGTTATTCCTTTTTTGGCGATTCCTATGTGTACGTCATATTTTCAGATAATACGGATCTGTACTGGGCGCGTTCCCGTGTGCTGGAGTATCTGAGTCAGGTATCGGATCAGTTGCCGCCAGGCGCGAAACCGAAACTGGGTCCGGATGCCACGGGCGTCGGCTGGATTTACCAATATGCATTGCTCGATCGCAGCGGCAAACACGACCTTGCCGGGTTACGTACCCTTCAGGACTGGTTTCTCAAGTATGAGTTGCAGACGGTACCCGGTGTTTCAGAAGTGGCGACCATCGGTGGCATGGTCAAGCAGTACCAGGTGGTCATCGATCCGGACAGATTGCGGGGCTATTACCTGACACTGGCAAACGTCAAGCGTGCGCTTGCGGAATCCAACAAGGAAATCGGCGGTTCGGCACTGGAGATTGCCGAAGCGGAGTACATGGTGCGCTTTAAGGGTTATATACAGAGTACAGAAGATATTGGCCTGACCAGCGTCCCGACGATTCGACGCCGCCTGGCGATATCGTCCGTGTTGCTCGACGATATCGTGCAGAGTATCCATATTGGTCCGGCCATGCGGCGTGGGGTTGCCGATCTGGATGGCGAAGGTGAGGTGGTCGGTGGCATTGTGGTGATGCGCTCCGGTGAGAACGCGCTGGCGACGATCGATGTCGTCAAGGAAAAACTCGATGCCTTGCGTCTAAGCCTGCCTGACGGCGTCGAAATCATAGAGACCTATGACCGCTCGAGGCTGATAGAGGGCGCAGTCAATACCCTGAATCATCGACTGATAGAAGAATTCCTGGTGGTGGTCCTGGTCTGTGCGCTGTTCCTTCTTCACCTGCGTTCCTCCCTGGTGATCCTGATCAGTCTGCCAGTCGGGATACTGGCTGCTTTCATCATCATGCGGATGCAGGGCATTAACGCCAACATCATGTCCCTGGGGGGTATTGCAATTGCGATTGGCGCCATGGTCGACGCCGCGATCGTCATGATCGAAAATGTACACAAGCACGCCGAACGCGCGATGTTAGGGGGTAAGAGCCGTCTGGATGCAATTCAGAATGCAGCTGTTGAAGTGGGTTCACCGCTGTTTTTCTCGCTGTTGATCATCACCCTGAGTTTCCTGCCGGTGTTTGCGCTGGAGGCCCAGGAGGCAAGACTGTTTGCACCGCTGGCATATACCAAAACGTATGCCATGGCGGCAGCGGCGGGCCTGTCTGTGACGCTGGTGCCGGCATTGATGGCCTATCTGATACGGGGCCGCATTCGTCGCGAAGAAGACAATCCGCTCAATCGCTGGCTAATTTCAGCCTATCGGCCGTTGATTGCGAAAGCACTGCACCGTCCCTGGCTGACCATGGCGTTGGCTGGCGTGCTGATCGTTTCTGCGCTCTGGCCATTGAGTCGCCTCGGTACCGAGTTCATGCCGGAAATGGACGAAGGTGATTTTCTTTACATGCCTACCACCTTGCCCGGTATCTCGGTGGGCAAGGCGCGCGAACTGTTGCAGCAGACCGACCGCCTGATCAAAACCATACCGGAAGTAGCCCGAGTGTTTGGTAAAGTGGGGCGCGCCGAAACCGCCACCGATCCGGCGCCATTGACCATGATCGAAACCGTCATCCAGCTCAAACCCCGTGACCAGTGGCGCGCGGGCATGACCATGGACAAACTCAGGCAGCAGCTGGATCAGCGGGTCCGGATTCCCAGTCTGCACAATGCCTGGTTGATGCCGATCCGCACACGTATCGATATGCAGTCCACCGGTATCAACACCCCGATTGGCATCAAGATCGCCGGGCCGGACCTGCAGGGTATTCAGGCATTGGGCGAGAAGGTCGAAGCCGTGTTGCGCACGGTACCAGGCACCAAAACCGTGCTATCCGATCGCTCTGCCGGTGCGCGTTACATCGATGTGGACATTGACCGCCACGCGGCGGGCCACTACGGATTGAGTATAGAAGAGATCGAAGAAGCCGCGAATATCGCAGTGGGTGGATCGGATATCACCTACACGGTGGAAGGACGCGAACGCTATCCGGTCAATCTGCGTTACCCGCAGGAATGGCGTAATTCCATCACCAAACTCAAGGAGTTGCCACTGGTTGCGACAGAAGATACCCAGGTGCAGTTACAGGATCTGGCAGAAGTGCGGGTGGTGGACGGCCCACCCCTGATAAAAAGTGAGAATGCACGCATTAACGGCTGGGTCTACATCACCACCGATGGTCGCGACATCGGCTCCTATGTAAAAGACGCAAAACAGGTGTTACAGGAACAGCTGTCGCTACCCGTCGGTTATACACTCAACTGGGCCGGCCAGTATCAGTATCTGCAACGGGCACAACAACGACTGACCTATATTATTCCGTTCACTGTGTTCATTATTCTCATCCTGCTGTATCTCTGCTTCCGCTCGCTGAGCGAATCGCTGATGGTGATGTTGGCGGTGCCGCTGGCGCTGGTGGGTGGTATCTGGTTGTTATGGTTGCTGGAGTTTCATTTGTCGGTGGCCGTCGCCGTTGGATTTATAGCGCTGGTGGGCGTGGCGGCGGAATTTGGTGTCGTGATGATCGTTTATATAAGAGAGGCCGTTAAACGCCGTTCACCGCAAACCGATGCCGAGCTGCGCGAAGCGGTGATGGAAGGTGCAGCGCTTCGGGTACGCCCCAAGGCGATGACAGCGGCTGTCATCATTGCCGGCCTGATGCCCATTATGCTGGGTGGTGGCACCGGCTCAGAAGTGATGCAGCGTATAGCGGCACCCATGATCGGTGGCATGGTCACTGCTCCACTGGTGTCGATGTTGATGATACCCGTCATGTACTTTTTGTGGCACAGAAAACAGATAACTGCTTAGATTCAGAACAAGGGTAAAAACGTATGAAAAAGTGGCTTTTTTTGCTTGTCAGTATTTTGATCGCATCTGGGTGTTCAAATACGCCTAAGGAATCAACGGCACCCACAGCTGCGAAGAAAGAGTATCATGAAGGGCTTCAGTACCACCGTATCGAACCGGCACAGCCAACCAAGAGTGGCGATGACCGCGTTGAAGTCGTAGAACTGTTCTTCTATGCCTGCCCGCACTGCTACGAACTTGAATCGAAGATCCGCGAATGGCTTAAAGATAAGCCCGAGTATGTCGATTTCCGGCGCATACCCGCTATCGTCGGGCCAACCTGGGGAGAGCAGGCAAAGATGTTCTATATCGCAGAAAAGCTCGACATACTGGACAAGACGCACGAGGCACTTTTCAAGTCGATCCACGAAGATGGAAAACAATATTACAACGAGCACGCCGTGGTGACGTTCTTTGTCAACCAGGGTGTGGAGCCACAGACCGTTTTCGATCTCTTCCGCTCACAGGAAATTACCGACAAGGCCAGCCAGGCGCGTGTTATGACGGTTAAGTATGGTTTGCGCGGCGTACCCGCAATGGTTGTTAATGGCAAGTACAAAACCGCACCGTATTTTGTTCGTAACCAGGAGGAGATGATCGAGGTTGTGGATATGCTGGTTGAGAAAGAGAGAGCTGAGCTGACAAAAAGCTCCAGGCCGGCCGCAAAGTGATTCGTAAACTAAAAATGGAGGCGAGTAGATATCATGTTGCTTAATGTCGTACTAAAGAAGCGTAACGTTGCAGCTTTGGTGGCTGCCTGTTCGATGCTGTGTTCAGCAGCGGACGCCGATCTCTTTGTGGCGTTTGCGGGAAAATATCCAGCGCAAGTGCTGAATATAGAGTCTGCACAAATTGTGTATCTTGAAGCCGATATCTGGACCGGTTCCGCCCGCAGGTTCAGAGTGACACTTCCCCGGGAATTGCTGTGCCGGAGGACACTAGAGACGCACCAGTCTGCCAGCGTGAACTTGCCGCAAAAGCCATGACTGTTACCCAGGACTTTCTTGCCAATGCAGAGAAGATCGAAGTGCATGATATTAAGATGGAAAATAGCGGTTCTGAAGAGGCGATAGCGCCGATATTTACCGACAAGGGTGGTCTTGGAGAAGCGCTGATAGCGGAAGGCCTGGCACGCCCGGACAGCGTTGATCCTTCTGAACCCTGGTGTGCAGACTGATGAAGATGTACCGGTTCTTAAACCGATCGGCCGGATTTTTCACGCTGCTGGCACTGTTGTCACCGCCGGCGCTCTGTCAGGCCGCCGAAAATGGAAATAAAGAACTCAAGGGAACGACCGGTTACGCCCAGGAGAGGTACAAGAAACCACCACCGTACACGGGGCCTCCCCGCAGCGGTGCGCAGGTGTACGAGAGCTACTGCAAGACCTGCCACGCAAGAAGTACCCAGGGCGCACCGCTGCCGGATGATGACATCCAATGGCGTATTCGCCTGAGGCAGGGTGTCGATGTGCTGGTTGGGCATACCATCAACGGCTACAAGGAACTGATGCCGGCGAGAGGTGGCTGCCGCAATTGCAGCGACGCCGAGGTACGCGCAGCGGTGATGTACATGCTCAACACCAGTGGTGCGTTAGCGGCACAGCGGGAAAGCGACACGCATTAATAAGCCTGCGGGACCGTCGGCCGCATGAAAAAGCAGCCCCGGTTCTTATGGGGCGTCTTGCGAAGATGGTAACGGCTGGTCGCCACCATGATTCAAAGCCGGATCGTGCGCGGATAACTTGTTTTCCCGACGCTTTGTTTGCCCGCCAGCGTCTCTGAGGTGGCTGCTTTTGGCCAGTTCGCCCAATCGCCTGATTTCCTCTTCGACATCGCTAAATTCGTGCGGCCCCGCCGGCATAGAGAGATTGTTTTTTAAATCCTGGGCTTTCAGTTCCAGATCGATATCGGCTTTGACGCTACGTATCATACGGCTGGCTTTGCCTGCCCACAGACCGGCTTTTTTTGCCACCAACGGCAGGCGTTCCGGACCGATCACCAGCAGCGCGACCACCATGACCACACTGAACTCCCAGAAACCGATATCGAACATGGAATACCGACAGGATCAGGGAAATGCCGGTATGGTCGGTTCGGTACCTTCGAAGTCCGCATCGGAATGGTGCTTCTTGACCGAGTGCTGTATATCGTCGA